>Ga0138256_10006917_pt1 | contig 11994 bp, 7 predicted proteins | sample KNB2016incub_MG_FD_105486 | JGI IMG/M metagenome (GOLD analysis project Ga0138256, IMG submission 105486) | Active sludge microbial communities from wastewater in Klosterneuburg, Austria - KNB2014incub_MG | ecosystem: Engineered > WWTP > Activated sludge > Unclassified | place: Austria...
CTTTCCTCTTTCCTCTTTCCTCCTTCATCTCTTCCCGGGTGCTACCCTCGATAACAGCGCCCCTATGACCGAAAACCACCCCGACGAACGGCCGCAACGCCACCGCGAATACTCCGGCCCGGGCTCCACGCTCGGGCTGGCCGCGCTGGTCATCGCCATCGTCGGATTGGCCATCTGGTGGTTCGAGTTCCGCGATGGCGGCGGCTCGGCCGGCCCCGGCACCCCCGGCCTCGGCGTCATCGAACTCCCTGAGGCGCTCAACCCGACCGGCCGCGAGCCCGCCGCCCGCGAAGGCCGCGCCGCGCCCAACTTCCAGCTCCTCACCCCCGAAGGCGAGGCGCACACCCTCGATGAATTCCGCGGAAAGTACGTGCTCCTCAATTTCTGGGCGAGCTGGTGCGGCCCCTGCCGCGGCGAGACGCCCGACCTCCAGGACTTCTACCAGATGAACGCCGCCAGGGGCGCCGTCGTGATCGGCATCAACCAGCAGGAACAGGCGGCCACCGCCCGCACCTTCGCCACCGGGTTCGGCGTCACCTATCCGATCCTTCTCGATACCGCCGGCGAGGTGAGCAACGCCTACCAGTTCCCCGGGCTCCCCGCCACCTTCCTCATCGATCCGGCGGGCGTGGTCCAGCGCATCTTCCTCGGCCGCCTCACCCTCGAACAGATCGCTGAGATCGAGGCAGGCCTCCCGTGAGCGCCCGCCGCCCGGCCGCCCGCCCCACACAAACCATCCAGCCCGGCGGACTCGATCTTTTTGGCTGGGCCTGGAAGCTCCTGACCAACGTCAAGTTCGCGCTCTTCCTGGTTGGCCTTGCGCTTGCCGCCGGTATCATCGGCGTCGTGCTGCCACAGGTTCCGGGGCCAATGCGCGGCAACCCGGCTGCCCGCTCGGCCTGGCTCGAACTGCGCCGCGGGACTTACGGGCCGTTCACCAGCCCGCTCGATTCCCTCGGCTTCTTCGATGTCTTCCACTCGGCCTGGTTCAACGGCCTCTGGGTGCTGATCATCCTCGCCGTCACCGTCTGCACGGTCAGCCGCTTCCGCCCCACCTGGCGCGCGATCCACCACCCGCAGCGCACGGTCCCCGATACCTACTTCGAGCACGCCCACCACCGGGCCGAGTTCGCCCATGAAGGCGGCGCCGAACCCATCGAAGATCTCCTCCGGCGCAAGCACTACCGCGTCGAGCGCATGACTCGCGAAGGCGGCGCGACCTACCTCTTCGCCGAACGGTACCAGTGGAGCCACTACGGCACCTTCGTCAGCCACCTTGCCCTCCTCATGCTGCTCATCGGTGCGCTCCTGACTATCGTCGCCGGGTTCGATCGCACACTGGTCATCGCCGAAACCACACCCGCCGCACCCGTCTTCCGGGACCCCGGCCCCGATCAGCTCTTCGTTCGGGTCATCGAAGCCAATCGCGGCATTGATGAAGAAGGGAACGTCATCGATTACCGCAGCCTCATCGAAGTGCGCCAGGGCGACCAAACGAAGACCTGCACCACCACCGTCAACGATCCCTGCCCGGCATTCGGCCACCGCATCCACCAGGCGGCATGGTTCAACGATCTCGCCCGCCTGCGCATTGATGCTCCCAACGGCCAGCCCCTCTTCGATGATATCGTCGACTTCGAGGACAGGACGGCGCTCGTTCCCTTCGTCCGCGTGAGCACTATCCGGGGCGATGTGCTCTTCAATCAGCAACTGCCCCAGATGGCGACCGACTCCGGCGCGGCACCCGGCCGCGAAGACGACTCCGCGCTTGCCGTCCTCGTCTTCGCCGAAAGCGCGGGCGCCGAAACCCGGGTCACCTATGCCGCCGGCTGGCACTTCCGCGATGACCAGATGCACCTCTCGCTCAGCGGCCCCGGGCTCTCACTCATCTCGCTCGATCCCGGAAGCACCGTCTTCACCGAAGGCTACCGGTTCGATTTCATCGAGGTGCAGGCCATCCCCGTGCTCACCATCGCCGATATGCCCGGCGCGCTCGGCGCTGATGCCACCATCCAGATGCCCGCTGGCGGCGATGGCCAACCCTACCTGCTCCTCACGGGCGTGAGCCTCGATCCGATCGTGCTCGAACCCGGCAAACCGGCCGAAAACGCCGAAGGCTACACCTACACCTTCGGTGGCCAGGTCGAAGCTTCGGGCCTCAGCATCCGCCGCGATCCCGGCGATACCTTCATCTGGATCGCCGTCGCCATGGCGATGGCCGGCCTCGCGGTAACCTTCTACCTCCCCCGCCGGAGGTTGTGGGTGAAGGTCACGGCCAATCGTGTCTACATGGCCGGCATCGCCGAACGGACGGCCCGCTTCTCGCGCGAGTTGCGGCTCATTGGCCACCAGCTCGGCTCGCGTGATGCCGCCCGGCCCGAAGATCTCATCCGCGGAGAAGACTAGCGGGCTGTCCGCCCGGCGGCGCGCTACTCCCCCGCCGGCCGATCGGCCGGGCCGCCCTCGCGCAGTCCGCGCACGCCATCGTTCCACAGCTCCCTCAGGCGCACATCGCCGAGCCCGGAAACGAACATCCAGGAAAGCACCACCACCAGCCCGCCCATCACCATATCGAAGAAATAGTGGTTGCCCGTCACCGTCACCGCCCACCACATCACCACCGACATCGCGACTGCGCCGCCCCGGACCAGCCGGTCGGTCGTGTTGTACCAGATCGCCATCGATGAAAGCAGGATCCAGCCGAAGTGGAAGCTCGGAAGCGCCGCCAGGTCGTTCACAAACGGCCCGGGCTGGAAGTAGTGCACGTCGCTGGTGGCCCCGTGAACGGTATCGACGAACCCGAAGTCGTAGCCGTAGCTCTCCATCAATCGCGGCGGCGCGGCCGGCAACACCCAGTACGTAAGCACCCCAACCGTCGCCGAGACGAACATCACATTGCGCACGAAACGGAAGCGCGCCGGGTCCTTGAATACCAGCCAGGCCCCGATGGCCGCCATCACCGGGTAGTGCAGCCAGGCATAGACGAAGTTGGCCACGCTCATGGCCCAGCCGTGATTGAGCCAGAACCCCTGCCAGTGCACCTCGCGGAAAAGACCGATGCTCTGCTCGAAACGGATGAGCTGCAGGCTGCGCGCGACCGACCCATCAACGTCCGGTGGCCGGATGCCGCGGAGCAAGAAATAGGCCACCATGAATCCGGCCGTGATCCCCAGCTCGCTCGCCGCCACGCGCCAGCCCCGCCGGCTCCGCTGGCCGCCGGGGGTTTCCTCCTGCGCGGGCTTCGCCACCGCCATGGGCAATGCGCCTCCCTCGTTCCCCCAATTCGTTCATGGGGGGTTTACGAATCGCCGGCGATCACCGTATCAATCGCTGTTGCCCGTGGCAATGGTCCCCTGCGACCTGCTTCACACAGCAGCGCGCTGCCTCGAAACGGCGCCGTTCCACCGCGCCAGCGCGGGAGAGTATTGGTGGACCGTATGAATGCTCCACCCCGCCAAGCACAGAACGGCCGCCTGGCGCATACTGAGAGTGGACTGAAGGAATATCTCCGTGAGCACCATGACAGAAGACCGCGACGAATCCCTGCCCGTGCCGGTGCCCGCCGCCGATGGCGACCTGCTCGTGATGCCCCGCTGCAAGCGCTGCAACCTCGCCTACCTTCCCGGAAAGTCGAGCAGTGCCCTCCGCCTCACCTATTGCAGCTTCCTCTGCGAACTCGGCGACCTGGGCTTCAGCATGGTCGGCCTCGAACACATGGAGCGCGTCCGCAAGGAAGAACCCGTCGAGCCCATCGCGGCCGAATAGCCCCGGCCCTTCGCCCGCCTGCCGGGCGCCCTCAATCCACCGCCAGCACAATCTTCCCGAAGTTCGCATTCGAAGCCATGTACTCGTGCGCTTCGGCGGCCGCAGCCAGCGGAAACACCCGATCGACTACTACCCGCACCCGGCCCGTCTCGATGTGCGGCAGCACGCTCTTTTCAAACGCCCGCGTCGCCATCGCCTTCTCTTCCAGCGGCCGGGCCCGCAGGGTCGTGCCGCGCACCTGCAAGCGCTTCTGCAGCAACACGCCGATGTTGGCATTCGTGCTGGCGCCACCCATCAGGCCGACGATGACCATTCGGCCCCTGCGTGCCATCGCCCGCATGTTGCCATCCCAGTAGTCCGCCCCGATTACGTCGAGGATGACATCGGCCCCCGCCCCGCCGGTCGCCCGGAGTGTCTCCTCGGCAAAGTTCCCGGTGCGGTAGTTGATCCCCACATCCAGCCCGAGGCCGGCCGCGCGCGCCAGCTTCTCATCGCTCCCGGCGGTCCCCAGGACCATCCGCGCGCCGAGCAGCTTCGCGATCTGGATCGCTGCCACCCCTACGCCCGACCCCGCCGCATGGACCAGGACGGCATCGCCCGCCGTGATCCCGCACTGGAGCAGCGCGTCATGCGCCGTGATGAACACCTCCGGAGTCGCCCCCGCCTCGAACCAGCTCAACGAAGCTGGCACCTTCATCGCCAGCCGGTGGTGCGTCACCACCACCTGGGCATACGACCCACCCGCCAGCAATCCCATCACCCGCTCGCCGATAGCGAACCCCTCCACCCGCTCGCCCATCGCCAGCACCTCGCCGGCGAACTCCAGCCCCGGGATTTCGAATGCCGGTGCTGGCCCGGGCTGCGCGTATCCGCCCTGCCGCTGGAGAAGATCCGCCCGGTTCAGGGCCGTCGCCCGCACCCGCACGAGCAGGTCTTCCGGCCCCGGCTGCGGCTCCGGGACGCTGGTAAGCGCCAGCACCTCCGGGCCCCCCGGGCGCGTAATCACCATCGCCTGCATTGCCACCACCGATCCCTCCTCACCGTTGCTCGCCGTTGCCCCGATCGCACGCCGGTCCGGATTCCCCGGCAGTATACGAAGGCCCGGGCGGGGCCGCCTGCCGCACCACTCCTCACTTCCCCGGATGCCGGTGGTTGCAAGCGGGCGTCCCTTCGTCGTATGTTGTTCTTGGCTGGAAAGGACGGCGCCGGTACCCGGCGTTCACCAGCACCCCCTTACGTCCCAGGCTGCTAAACCAACGACATTCAATGCCACATCGCCCCTCCCTTCCCCGGGCACAACACGCACGCACACGGTGACCCCACATTGGAAGATACTGACCTCCAGGAACCACGCTCCAGCACAAACGGCGCCAGCGCCCCCGAATCGGCCGAGGCGATATCCGCGCCACGGCGCCGCACGCGCACGGTGAAGGCCGCGCCCCCAGAAGCCGACATCGTCGATGTGGCTGCTGCGAACGATGCGCCGAAACCGGCCACGCGTTCCCGGGCCGCATCCCGGCCGGGCGCGGGCGCCGAATCCGAGCCCGGCTCCACCTCTGCCGATGGCAGCATCGAGGCTGGCCCCGCCGAGGAAGGCGAAGCCCCGCCATCGCGCCGCGAACGCACATTCCGCCGCGAAGAGCGCCAGCAACGCGATGATGCCCAGGCGCGCGAAGAACGCCAGCCACGCGAAGAACGCCAGTGGCGCCCCCGCGATGGCGCCGAGAACCGCCCCGAACGCCGCTGGGGCGACCGCGCCGCCGACCGCCAGGAGCGGCCCGAACGGGCCGAACGGGCCGAACGCCCGGATCGCCAGGAAAAGGAACCCCAGCGCCAGATGGCGCCCCTCAATATCGCCGAACTCGAACAGAAGACCCGCGAGCAGCTCATCGAAATCGGCCAGCAAATGGCCATCGAGGATGTCGGAGTCCTGCGCAAGTCCGACCTCATCTTCCGCCTCCTTCAATCGCAGGCCGAGGCGCGCGGCAATGTCTTCTCGGGCGGCTTCCTGGAAGTCAGCGACGATGGCAACTACGGCTTCCTGCGCGGCGAATCGATGCTCCCCGGCCCGCACGATATCTACGTCTCCCAATCCCAGCTGCGCCGCTTCGCCCTTCGCCCCGGCGACTACGTTACCGGCCAGGTCCGCCACCCCAAGGACAACGAGAAGTACTACGGCCTCCTCAAAGTCGAAGCCGTCAACGGCATGGACCCGGAGACCGCCAAGCGCCGCCCGTATTTCGAAAACCTGACTGCCATCTTCCCCAATCAGCAGCTCAAGCTCGAAACCACCCCCGATAACCTCACTCACCGCCTCATCGACCTGATCGCCCCCGTCGGGCGGGGCCAGCGCGGCCTTATCGTCTCGCCCCCCAAGGCAGGCAAGACGATGCTCCTGAAGAACATCGCCAACGGTATCGCCACCAACTACCCCGACGTCCACCTCATGGTCCTCCTCATCGGCGAACGCCCCGAGGAAGTAACCGACATGCAGCGCAGCGTCCGCGGCGAGGTCGTCAGCAGCACCTTCGATGAGCCGGTCGAGGACCACACCCGTGTCGCCGAGATGGCCCTCGAGCGCGCCAAGCGCCTGGTTGAGGCCGGCAAGGATGTCGTTATCCTGCTCGACTCGATCACCCGCCTCACCCGCGCCTACAACCTCGCGCTCCCGCCCAGTGGGCGCACCCTCTCCGGCGGTGTCGACCCCGTCGCCCTGTATCCGCCGAAGCGCCTCTTTGGCGCCGCCCGCAAGTGCGAGGAAGGCGGCTCGCTCACTGTCCTCGCCACCTGCCTCGTCGATACCGGCTCCCGCATGGACGAAGTCGTATTCGAAGAGTTCAAAGGTACCGGCAACCTCGAACTGCGCCTCGACCGCAAGCTTGCCGAGCGCCGCTTCTACCCGGCCATCGATGTCCAGGGCTCGAGCACGCGCCGCGAGGAGCTATTGCTCGATGAGAAGACGCTAAAAGGCGTCTGGCTCGTGCGCCGGATGACCGCTATGATTTCGCAGAACTCGCCGAACCAGCTCGAAGCAACCGAAAGGCTGCTCGAGCGCATCGCGAGGACAACCACCAACGAGGAGTTTCTCTCCAGTCTCAGGACGGACCTCTAGGTTCCCCGATCACCTAGGAGTCCCGCGCCCCCGCAATCAGAGACAGCGGGGATAGCACGTAAAGGAGAATGCGAGCAAGGTTAGGCAGTGCTCAGCCGGTGAAGGCGGTTTCCGCCGCCGTCACGACCTGACTAGAAACATTATGGGTATTGAGGGAACACGGACACGGTCCCACGCGCATGGGAGGCGCCACGGGCGACTTACGGTTCACGTCCTCATCGTGATGCTGTCGTTTGGCGCCGTGCTCGGCGCGGCCCGCTTCCCCGCTTCCTCCGAGGCCTCAACCCTCTCCTCCATTCCCGCTTTCAGCCTCTCCGGTGTCGCCGGTAGTAACCAGGCCCGCACCGCAACCTACTTCCAACCCGGCTCCTCCACGCAAACGCTCGGCAGCGTCGCGGCAATCGCGGTCCGCGCCGATGTTGCCGGCCAGCGCGCCGTCGGTGGCGTCTCCCCCACGTCCTCGCTCTCATCCGGTGTCACCGTTGCCGCCGCCAGCTCGGGCGAAGTCGGCGCCGGCCTCAAGCCGCTCGCCGAGATCATCGATCCGCGCAGCCCCATCGTTGAATACCGCACCCAGGCGGGCGATACCATCAGCGGCGTCGCCGGCAAGTTCGGCGTCACCGTCCAGACCCTCCTCGATAACAACAAGACGGTTACCAACGCCAACCTCATCCCCCGCGATATGGTCCTCGTCATCCCGCGCAAGGACGGCATCCTCCACAAGGTCGGCTACGGCGAGACAGTCGATGCCATCGTCGCCCAGTACGACAACATCACCTCCTCCACCGTCGTCGATTACAAGCCCAACGGCATCGCCGATCCATCCGACCTCCGCGATGGCCAGTACGTCCTTCTCGTTGGCGCCACGCCGAAGCCACCCCCACCCCCACCGCCACCTCCGCCCGCCAGCTCCAGTCCCAGCGGGCCTTCCGCGGGCGGCAACGCCCCATCCGCAGGTGGCGGCCGCTTCTCCTCCTTCCCGATCGGTGCGTGGAATGGCGTGAGCGATGAGTTTGGCACCTTCCGCGGCGAAGGCCGCATCCACGAAGGTATCGACCTCGACCTCTTCGCCTATGGACCATCGCCGCTGTTCTCCGTGTGCAACGGCACCGTCACCACCGTCGAATACCTCACCTACAGCTACGGCTACTACGTCGTCATCGATTGCGGCGATGGCTGGACCACGCTCCACGCCCACATGAGCGAGATTCATGTCAGCCCCGGCCAGCGCGTCTCCGCCGGCGGCATGCTCGGCCTCTCCGGCCTCACCGGCTACACCACCGGCCACCACCTCCACTTCGAAATCCGCTACTTCGGCGGCCCCGTCAACCCGCGCCTCTACATCGGCTTCTAGGCCTCCCTTCATTGGCACCTTCGCCCCGGGGCCGTGGCTACTAGCCCCGGGCACCGTGTACGCTGGTTCGTACCCACATGTATCGCCCGCTCGATCACCCGCTGCTCAACCGCCTGCGGGGCCAGGTGCTCTATGCCGCCGGGCCCATCGGCTCCACCCTGCTTTCGTTCGACCTCCATCCGGAGGCCTATGTTGGCCCAGGCGGAGAGGCCCACGACGGGTGCCCTGAATGGCTCAACCTCTCCAGCCCCGAAACGCTCGAACGCATCTACCACATGTTCTATTCCGCCGGCCTCGACGCCGTCGATTCCTGCTCGTTTGGCGCCAACGCAGTCGTCCTCTCCGAGTTTGGCCTCGCTAACCGCACGCGTGAGCTGAACCGGCTCGCCGCCGAGGTCATTGGCCGTGTCCGCGATACCTACAGCACCCCGGAATGGCCCCGCTACGCCTTCGGCACCATTGGCCCTGGCACGAAACTCCCCAGCCTCGGCCACATCACCTGGGATGAGCTGGTCCGCGGCGCCCGCGAACAATGCATCGGCCTGATTGAAGGCGGAATCGATGTGCTCAAGATCGAGACCTGCCAGGACCTCCTCCAGACCAAAGCCGCCATCGCTGGCGCCGCCGAGGCATTCGAGCACACCGGCAAGCGCATCCCCGTCATCGCCAGCGTCACCATCGAGACCACCGGCACGATGCTCCTCGGCTCCGATATCGGCGCCGCCCTGACCGCGCTCGACCCGCTCGATGTCGTCGACATCATTGGCATCAACTGCGCGACCGGCCCCGAGCAGATGGTCGAGCACGTCCGCTACCTCGCCGGGCACTCGCGCCGCCCCGTCTTCATCGCCCCCAACGCCGGCCTCCCGGAAGTCATCGATGGCCAGGCCTGCTACTCCCTCACTCCGGATGAGTTCGCCCGTTACCACGAGATCTTCGTGAATGAGTTCGGCATCAACATCGTCGGTGGCTGCTGTGGCACCACCCCGGCTATGTTCGAAGCCGCGATCGCGAAGATCGGCCGCAACCGCCCGCCGAGACACCGCGCCGCGACGAGCGCCCTCTTCGGCGGCCCGCCCGCCCTCTACGAGGCGAACGTCTCTTCCATCTACACGAGCGTCTCGATAGAGCAAGAGACCTCATTCCTCGTGGTTGGCGAGCGCACCAACGCGACCGGCTCCCGGGCGTTTCGCGACCTTCTCCTCGCCGGGGATGTCGATGGGATGGTTGGCCTCGCCCGGGAGCAAGCCGCCGAAGGCGCCCATGTCCTCGACGTAATGGTCGACTACGTCGGCCGCGACGGTGTTGCCGATGTGGAGCGCGTCGTTGGCGCGTTCCGCACCCAGTCCACCCTGCCGCTCGTCTTCGATAGCACCGAGGCCGCCGTCGTCGAGGCCGCCCTCAAGCTATATGGCGGCAAGGCGATCGTGAACTCCATCAATCTCGAAGATGGCGAGCGCAAGATTACCCGCCTGCTCCCGCTCATCCGCCGCCACGGCGCCGCTGCCATCGCACTCACTATCGATGAAGAAGGCCAGGCCCGCACCGCGGAGTGGAAGCTCCGCGCCGCCCGGCGCATCTACGATCTCGCCGTCAACCGGTATGGCATGGAGCCCGGCGACCTCCTCTTCGATTGCCTCACGTTCCCGCTCTCGGGCGGCCAGGATGACCTTCGCGGCGATGCGATGGAAACGCTCAACGCGATCCGCCAGCTCAAGGCCGAGCTCCCCGGCGTTCATACGGTCCTCGGCGTCTCGAACTGCTCCTTCGGCCTCAAGCCCGCTGCCCGCCGCGTGCTCAACTCAGTCTTCCTCTACGAAGCGATCGAACACGGACTCGACGCCGCCATCGTCAACGCGAAGCAGATCGTTCCCCTCAACCGCATCCCCGAAGAACAGCTCGAAACGGCCCGCGATCTCATCTACGACCGCCGCCGCGAGGGTTACGACCCGCTCCACCACTTCATCAGCCTCTTTGAGAACGCCGCTGCCGAGAAAGAGTCCAAACCCGACCGCGCAGCACTACCGGTCGAAGAGCGCCTCCGGCAGCGCATCATCGACGGCGACCGCCGCGGCATCGGCGATGACCTCGAAGAAGCCATGAGCCACTTCGATCCCCTCACCATCATCAACGAGCACCTGCTCGGCGGAATGCGTGTCGTCGGCGAGCTCTTCGGCTCGGGCAAAATGCAGCTCCCCTTCGTCCTCCAGTCCGCCGAGACGATGAAGACCGCCGTCTCCCACCTCGAACCCTACATGGAGCGCATCGAAGGCCAGACCAGGGGGCGCATCGTCCTTGCCACGGTCCGCGGCGATGTCCACGACATCGGCAAGAACCTCGTCGACATCATCCTCAGCAACAACGGCTACACCACCTACAACCTGGGCATCAAGCAGCCGATCCAGAACATCATCGAGAAAGCCCACGAAGTCGAGGCTGACGCCATTGGGCTTTCCGGCCTCCTGGTGAAGAGTACCGTGGTCATGCGCGAAGACCTGGAAGAGCTGAACGCCCGCGAGCTCTTCCATTACCCCGTCCTGCTCGGAGGCGCCGCCCTCACCCGCAAGTACGTCGAGGATGACCTCCGGGGCGTCTACCGTGGCAGCGTCTACTACGCCCAGGATGCCTTCGAAGGCCTTGCCACCCTCGACCGCGTGGTCCCCGCGCTCCGCGATGGCAGGCCCCTGCCCCTCCTCACCCGCGGCGGCCAGGAGCTCAAGGGCGGCGGCGACAGCGGCTACGACGAGGTCCGCCTCAACGTCCCCTCGGCAGATGGCCTCCCCGGCGAGCAGGACTACGCTCCATCCGGCGTCGCGCGGGGTGTACCGATCCCCACGCCCCCGTTCTGGGGCAGCCGCGTCGTTCGCGGGCTCCCCCTGCGCGACATCTATCCGTACATCAACGAGGTCGCGCTGTTCCGCGGCCAGTGGCAATACCAGCGCGCCGACCGCACTGAGACCGATTATTCCGACTTCGTCGAATCCGAGGTCCGCCCGATCTTCCGCCGCTGGCAGGAGCGTGCCATCGCCGAGCAGCTGCTCGTGCCACAGGTCGTCTACGGGTACTTCCCCTGCCTGGCCGATAAGAACGAGCTCATCGCCTGGCCCGGCCTTGAGGATGGCAGGCCCGCCGGCGAGCCTGTGCGCTACACCTTCCCCCGTCAGCCCACCGGCCGCCGTCTCTGCATCGCCGACTTCTTCCTCTCGGAAGATGAGGCGAAGGCCAACCCCGCCGGCCCCCAATACGATGTCGCCGGCCTCTTCGTCGTCACGATGGGCGACCGTGCCAGCACTTTCGCGAAGCAGCTCTTCGAGGCGAACGAGTACCGCGATTACCTGCACTGGCACGGCTTCGCCGTCGAAAGCGCCGAGGCCCTTGCCGAAATGTGGCACAAACGCATCCGCGAAGAACTCGGCATTGCCACCAGCGATGCGAAGGACATGCGGAAGCTCTTCGCGCAAGGCTACCAGGGCGCCCGCTACGCCTTCGGCTACCCTGCCTGCCCCGACCTCGAAGAACAGACCCGCACCGCCAGCCTCCTCGACCCGCGCCGCATCGGCGTCGAACTCGGCGAGACCTTCCAGTGGCACCCGGAACAGACCACCAGCGCCGTCGTCGTCCACCACCCCGAAGCCCGCTACTTCGTCATCCGCTGACCGCACCGCCCGCCGTCATAGGCGCGCGCGTAAGCAAGCGCGGCGATGGCCATCCCCGGAATGCGAGTTGCGAGTTGCGAGTCGAACGTCCCGCACCCCGCACTCGA
>Ga0138256_10006919_pt1 | contig 11993 bp, 9 predicted proteins | sample KNB2016incub_MG_FD_105486 | JGI IMG/M metagenome (GOLD analysis project Ga0138256, IMG submission 105486) | Active sludge microbial communities from wastewater in Klosterneuburg, Austria - KNB2014incub_MG | ecosystem: Engineered > WWTP > Activated sludge > Unclassified | place: Austria...
AGCGGCTCCTCGTCGGAGGCGGTCCCGCGTGCCTCGGCCCAGGTGAGGGTGAGCGCGGTCAGCGGCTCGCTCGGGTACCGGGCGGCGAGGGCGGCCACGAGGGCGGAATCGAGGCCCGCCGAGAGGAAGATCCCGACCGGGACGTCAGAGACGAGATGGGCGCGGACGCTCGCCGCGAGGGCTTCGGCGGCGGCGACCGGACTCTCGCCGAGCGCCACGCGCGGCACCGTTTCGAGGACGAACGAGCCGTCGCCGGCGACTCTCGCCCAGTGGCCGGCGGGCAGGGCGCGGATCGACTTTCGCAGGCTGAGCGGCTCCGGCACCGCACCCCAGGACAGGAGGCCGGCCACCGCCGCCGGATCGACCTCGAGCGACAGGCCGCCCCCGGCCTCGAGGGCGCGCGCCTGCGAAGCGAAACGCAGTTGTCCGCCGTCGAGTGAAAAGAAGAGCGGTTTGATGCCGTAGGGGTCGCGCGCCAGGACGAGCTCCGAGGTGCGGTCGTCCCAGAGCGCCAGGGCGAACATGCCGCGGAGCCGGGCGAAGGCCCGCGGCCCTTCGCGGCGCCAGAGCTCGAGGATGACTTCGGTGGCGGAGCGGCTGCGAAGGCGCACCCCTGCCGCAACGAGCTCCCCGGCAAGCTCGTGGAAGTTGTAGATCTCGCCGTTGAAGACGACGGTGAAGCGCTCGTCGGCGGAGGACATCGGCTGCGCGCCGGCCGGCGAGAGGTCGAGGATCGAGAGCCGGCGATGGGCGAGCAGCAGGCGGCCGTCGCGGGAGCTCCAGATACCCTCGCCGTCCGGCCCGCGCGCGGCGAGCGCGGCGTGGATGCGCCCCAATTCGTCGCGATCCGGCGGGGACGCCAAAGGCGTCCTTCTCAATATCCCGCTGATGCCGCACATCGTCAGCCCCCGACCAGCTGGTCCACGACCGGCAGGAAGCGGCGCTCGAAGGCGAGGGCGGTGAATTCGCGTTCGTAGCGCCGCCGCCCGGCTTCGCCCATCGCCCGCGCCCGCTCGGGGTTCCCCAGCAGCTCGACCAGCGCGTCGGCGAGCGCCACGGGGTCGGCAGGCGGCACGAGGCGGCCGGTCTCGCCGTCGATGACGATCTCGGCCGGAGCGGTCCCCGCGAGCGCCAGGCAAGGTTTCCCGGCCGCCATCGCCTCCGCGAAGACCAGCCCGAAGCCCTCGTCGCGCGACGGCATGGCGAAGAGCGCCGCCCGGCGGTAGAGCTCGCCCAGGGTCGCCGGGTCGGTCTGGCCGGTGAAGAACACAGCGTCTCCCAGGGCGAGCGCCGCGGCGCTGGCGCGCAGGCGCGCCAGGCCGCTGCCCGAGCCGGCCACCACCAGCCGCGCCTGGGGCAGGCGCCGCCGCACTTCGGGCCAGGCCTCGAGGAGCTCGTCGTGCCCTTTGTAGCCCTCCGAGCCGGCGGTCCGGCCGACGATCAGGGCATAGCCCTCCCCCGCGCCGGCGAGCACCGCACCGTCCGCCGGACCGGCAGGCAACGGCGGCTCGATGCCCAGCGGAACGATGCGCAGGCGGTGGCGCGCGGGGAGATACTCCTGCGCGCGGGCCGCGGTGTAGGCGGAGTTCGCGACCAGGAAGGTGGCGTTCGCGAGCACCCGCCGGCGGTCGCGCGACAGCTCGCGCCAGATCTCGATGCCGTGGAGCTGGATGGCGTAGCGCGGCAGGAGGGCGCGCGGCACCAGCGCGAGCGCGCGCGCCGGACCGAGGTGGTCGAAGTAGAGCGCCATGTGGCGACGGGAGAAAGCCAGCCGCGAGATGACTGCAGCGGTGAGCCAGGCCCGTGAGCCACCGCAGGAGGCGTAGCCGTCGGTGGCGACGCCGCCGTCGAGCGGCGGCAGGTGCAGGCCGCGAAACTCCAGGCGGTGGCGCGCGCAGTGGCGCCGGAGCGAGGCGCCGATCAGCCGGCCGAGATGCGCCGTGCCACCACCATCCTCGTTCATGCCGGAGGAGATGTGGAGGACTTCGGTGATCATCGGGGTTCGGCGCATTCTATGCGCTCGAGGTCACCGCAATGGGGCGGGGAACCGGCTTGCACTTCCCTCCCTTATATGCATATTATATGCATATTGAGATCGAGTGGGATTCGGATAAGGCCGATTCGAATCTCGAGCAACATGGAGTCAGTTTCGAAGAAGCCGCGACCGCCCTACTCGATCCGATGGCTTTGGCCCAGGAGGATGCCGCCTCGGAAGGCGAGCCGCGCTGGGTCTTGATGGGCATGAGCTCTCAGTTGCGACTGCTGACGGTCGTTTACACATTTCGGCGCTAGGATCGAATTCGGCTCATTTCGGCGCGCAAAGCCACGCGCAAAGAGGCCAATCATTATGCGTAAAGAGTACGACTTCTCGAAGGCCAGGCGTGCCAAGGATGTCCCCCACCTTGCCCAACTCCAGGCAGAGGCAAAGGGCAAGACTCGGATTACGATCATGCTGGACAACGACCTGCTGATGACTTTCCGAGCCCAAGCCGAAGCAGAGGGCATTGGCTATCAGACTCTCATCAATCAGAAGCTGCGTGGCGTCGCCGGTACTTCTCCGGTGGATGAGGCCACTTTGCGTAGAGTCTTGAGAGAAGAGCTCAAGGTCGGTTGAGCCCGGACCCCTGGGGCACAATTCGCGAGCGAGGAGCCTCGTACTTCTATCGAGCGGCTGGCTCAGTACTGCGGCTTCAGGGGCGCGAGCGCGAGATTTCTATCGGGTCGTCGTTGACGACGCCGATCAGGGCGACCACACCACCTGCGCCCGCCACCGGCCACCAGGCGGCGACGACGCAGGCGCGGCACTTGTCATCGGCGCGCAGGACGTTCAGGGGATCGCGGCGGGTGGTGATGCCGGTGCACTCCCAGTGGAAGACCTCGTCGTTCCTCTGCCAGATGGAGGTTTCGCCGATCACCAGATTCTTGGCGAAGCCCTCCTGCTGCGGGGTGAGGCTCACCTTGCAGTCTTTCCTGACCTCGACCGAGCGCATCTCGGAGCGCCCGAGGAGTTTCCCCGAGCCGTCCACCACGGCTACGAAGTACTCGCCAGCCTCGGTCTTCAGATTGTCGAGCCAGGTCTGCAGTGCCGGATTGTCGAGGTTCTGCATCCAGACGCGCTTCTCGGCCTTGCCGAGGGAAGCCCGCTCACGGATCAGGTCCTTGTCGAGGTCGTCGTTCGGATTGCGCGCCTGCGAGTTTTCCTTGGCGCGCCACCACTCGGCCCAGGGCTTGCCGGTGTTGTCGATCTTCTGCCCTTCGTAGTTGTAGTTGTCGAGCTTCTGGGCGGGGAACTTGCTCTCGGTGGGCACCGGGAAGGTGGCCCAGTAGCCGCCGCCCCCCGCGGGCTCCATCTCGATGTAGTAGAAGTCCTCGACCTCGACGTTCATGCGGCGGAAGTAGAGGCGGGTGCTGGCGCCGGGGATCTCGGGGCTGACGGTCGCATTGAGGACGCCGTTGCTCTTCTGCGGCAGGCAGGCGAGCGGCCCGAGGGTCACGCACGTCTGCTGCGCGGCAGCCGGAACGATCGACACGATCGAAACGATCGCCAGCGACAGCGAGATGAGACCGACCATCGAGAATCGCCCTGTTTGCATACAATTACCCCCGAGTACTCTGCCACAGACTAGGCGATTCCGCGGGTCAGGTCAAGGACGCGCGGCGCGGATCTTCTGCAGATAGCTTTCGACGAACGGCGGCCGTTGCAGGTTGTCGAGCCCGGTCGAGGCCACTGCGGCGGCCCCGGCGAAGTCGCCCGCCTCATAGAGGCAGACGGCGTAATAGAAACGCAGCGTCGGGTCGGTGGGGCCTTTGCCCGTGGGCGTCGAGCGGCGAAGATACCCGGCACCGGTCGTCCAGAGCCCGGCGCGGTAGGCGATCTCGCCGGTCAGCAACTGGAGATCGGAGCGCTCCGGCAGCCGGTCGGCGACCGGCTGGACGAGCGCGACGCCGCGCCGCAGCTCGTCACGGTTCTCGACCGTCTTCAGCATGCTGCGCGCCTCGGCGATCTTGCGCTCCTCCTCGGCCGTCAGCCTGGAGCCCTTCGTCGCCGCAGCGGCCGACGGCGGAGCACCTACCGCTGGAACGACCGGTTTTGCGGGCGTCGCGCCGAGCGGACCGGCCTTCGCCGGTTCCGGTTTCGGGGCGGCCGACGAATCCTTTCCGGTAACGGGCTGCTCTTTCCCCGGAACGGGCGTCTCTCTTGCCGGAACGGATTTGGCCCCGGCCGGGGTCGGCGGCGGCGCAGGCGCCCCTTCCTTTGCCGGTCGCTTTTCTTCCTTGACCGGTCTTTTTTCTTCTTTGGCTTCCGTCCGGGCCTCGACGGTCGGTTTTGCAGCCGCGGGCTGGGGAATTCGCGCGATCGCCTTGCGCACGGCCGGCGCCGCGGCCGCGGCCTTGACGATCTGCGCCGCGAAAGCGCGCGCCGCGTCGGCGCGCTCGAGGGTGACGAGACAGGTGAGCTGAGCCTCGACGAGAAGCGCGTCCGAGGTAACCGAAACGCACGCGCCGAGCAACACGACCGCCTCTTCGCAGCGCTTGAGCTGGGCGAGAGCCTGGCCGCGAAGACAGCCGGCGGCCCCCGTCTCGGCGCTGTCCGGAACGCCTTCGAGCCGCGTGAGCGCCTTCGCCCAGCGCTCTTCGGCCGCGTCGTCCCGCGCCAGAAGAACCTTCCAGCGGCTGTTGGCCGGCTCGGCGGCGCTGCGCTTCTCGAGCTCGCGGGTACGCTCGCGCGGTGAGAGCTTCGCGAAGTCGACCTCGGTCTTGCGGGCGAGGAGCGGCGCGAAACTGGGGAGCGAGCGCAAAACCTCCGGGGTGACCCAGTCGAGCGCCTTCTCCTCGAACGCCCGGCGCTCGTCGGCCGAGAGCGCCGCGGCGCCATAGGCCGAAAAGCGCTCTTCGACCTCCGCCAGGCGCGAGAAGGTGGCGATGAACTCCTCCTGGTCGTTGAGCGCCGCTTGCGCGAGGCCCAGGCGGACGAGCCCTTCGGCGAGCAGCACCGGATGCTCGAGGAAGCCGAAGGAGGCGAGGCGGAAGGACTTCTTCGCCGCCACCGCGTCGCCACGCAGCATCTCCGCCTTGCCGTCGCGCAGCAGCGCGAGATAGAAGGCGTCGGGAGCGGCCTGGGCCTGGGCACTTGCCACGCCGAGCAGAGCGAGGAGCATCCCGAGGGCCAGGGCGGTCGCGGCGGCCACGCTGCGACCGGGTCGAACGATTCCAGAGCTCATCGTGCTGCTCCCGGTGCCGCGCGGAGCGCCGGGGTGTCGGAGAGGCCGGTGAGCGGCCGGTTCTCGACCACGGCCAGAGGATGGATCTCGGTCAGCGCGGCGGCCGTCGCCTCGCCGAGCTCGCGCGCCAGAGCCTTGCGCGCCGCCGAGAGCACGGGCGGCCGCCAGTCCGGGCGGTGGGCGTCGCTGGCGACGAACTGCACGCAACCGGCGCGCAGCAGCTCCCAGACCCGGCCTTTCGCCCCCTTGCCGAACTCTCCCGTCACGCTCATGGCCGTCACCTGGAAGAGCGCTCCGGCCTCGATGAGACGAGAGAGCGGGTCGTCGTCGCTCTCCCAGAAGAACGGCACGACCTCGGGGTGGGCGACGATCGGCCACCAACCCTCGGCGCGCAGCTCGTGCACGAGGTCGACCGGGTCCGGACCGAAGCCCGAAGGCTCGAACTCGAGCAGCAGGTAGCGCGAGCCGGCGAGCGAGAGCACTCCCGAACGCCCCGGCCGGGCGAGGTCGGCGAGGAGTTCCGAGTCGACCCGCACCTCGCCGCCGAGATGCAGCCGCGGCACGCTCCCCTGCGCATCCTGCGGCAGCTGCGCGGCGAGTTCCGCCAGGCGGTCGGCGAGCCGTCGCGCGTCGTCGTTCGACCACTCGTCACGGCGCTGGTGCGGAGTTGCGACGAGCGCCGTGCAGCCGTCGGCGGCGGCGATGCGGCCCATGGCGAGCGCCTGTTCGAGCGTCTGGGCACCGTCGTCCACACCCGGCAGGAGATGCAGATGGAGGTCGATCAAAGCGCCGCCACCTCGCCCTTCTTGCCGGAGCTGGCCTTCCGGGTGTCCGCGGGGGAACCCGGTTCGGGCGGCTCGGGGCCGCCGAAGGGGCCGTCCGGCGCGCCGTAGGCATTCTCGGTCGCACCGTAGGCGCCGTAGGAGCCGCTGTAACCGCTGCGGTAGCGGCCCTCGATCCCCTGATGGCGATTGAGGACGACGCCGAGGAGCTTCACCTCGGCCTGCAGCAGGCGGTCGCGGCAGGTCTTGGCGTCGCGGCGCTGAACGTAGCCGGCGCGCAGGCAGAGAACGACGCCGTCCGACTGCGCGCCGATCAGAATGCCGTCGGTCACCGCCAGCGTCGGCGCCGAGTCGATGATCACCATGTCGAACTGGCTGCGCACGAAGCGCAGGAATTCGCTCATGCGCTCGGAGGAGAGGAGCTCGGACGGATTCGGCGGGATCGGGCCCGACGGAGTGAGATAGAGGTTCTCGATATCGCAGCGGAAGACGATCTTGTCGGCTTCGGCGCTGTGGGTCAGATAGTTCACCAGACCGACCTTGTTGGTGGCGTGAAAGACCTCATGCTGGCGGGGCTTGCGCAGGTCGCCGTCCACCAGCAGCACCTTCTTGCCGAGCTGGGCGAGCACCACCGCGAGGTTGCCGGCGGTCGAGGTCTTGCCCTCGGAGGGCACCGCCGAGGTGACGACGATCACCTTGAGCTGGCGCGCCGAAGACAGCAGGAGGGCGGTCCGCAGGTTGCGGTAGGCCTCGGCCACCGCGAGGCGCGGGCGCAGATGCGGCAGGAGCTCGATCTGGACCTCGCCCTCGTTGGCGCGCTTGCGCACCCGCGCCGCCTTGGTCACCGCCTTGGCGGTGCTCGCCACGGTCGGCGCCTTCTGCCCGTAGCCGTAGCCATAGCCGTAGCCATAGCGCCCGAGGAGGGTCGAGCTCTTCGACTCGTTCGAGATGTCCGGCACGACCGCGAGCACCGGCAGCCCCAACAGGCGCTCGACCTCGTCGGTGCTCTTCAGCGTGCGGTCCATGTAGTGCAGCAGGAAGACGAGACCGAGGCCGAGAAAGAAGCCCGAACCGAGGCCCATCGTGACGCTCCGCCGCAGCGAGGGACGGAACGGCCCGCCGGGGACGAGCGCGCGGTCGACGATGCGGACGTTCGACTCCCCCGTCGCCTGCAGGCGCGAGGTGACGTCGGTCTCGGACTGCTTGCGCAGCAGCTCGTCGAGCAGCGACCGGCGGGTCGAGATCTCGACCTGGAGGTTGTTGTACTCGACCGCGGCGGAGTTCAACTGGCGGTTCTCGGCCTTGATCTGGTTCAACTGGGAGACCAGGGCCGCTTCGCGGCGCTGCAGCGTCTGCACTTCGCCGCGGGCCGAGTCGCGGGCCTGCAGGAGAGCGTTGGCGGCGACCGTCTTGAGGTTGCGCTCGGCCTGCTCGATCTTGCCCTTGAGCTCGATCATCGCCGGCCACTCCGGCTTGTAGGTATTGAGCTTGGTGGCGTAGTCGCGCTGCATCTCGAGCAGCTGCGAGCGCTGCTCGGCGAGCAGCGGATCGGCGAGGACGTCGGCGGCGCGGTCGCCGGTGGCGGACTGCAGCTCGTTCAGGCGCGCCTCGCGGTTGATGCGCTCGGAGACGGCGGTGATGTACTCCTGGTTCAACGCTTCGAGACGCCTGAGCGTGACATTGGTCGCCGGGTCCACCGAGACGATGTCGGAGCGCCGGCTGTAGGCCTGGAGCTGGTTCTCCTTGTCCTGGATCTCCTGCTTCAGGGTCTCGATCTGGGCGGCGAAGAAGGTCGAGGCCTTGCCGGCGACGCGCGTCCGGTTCTCGATTCCCCAGTCGATGTAGGCGTCGGCGAAGCCGTTGGCGACCTTGGCGGCGAGCACCGGCGAGCGCGAACGGAAGGCGATCTCGACCAGCTGGGTGGTGCGGATCGGGTTGACCTCGAGGCCGCCCTGAAGGGCGCCGGCGAGGCCGCCGATCGCCGCCTCGTCGTCGGCGGCAGTGAAGCTGCCGGCGGCCTTCCCGGCATCGCGCGCCGCGGCGCCGGGGTTGAACTCGGGGTCGGCCTGGAGACCCAGGTCGAGCACCACCCGTTCGGCGAGCCCGCGGCTGGTGAGCAGCCGGTACTGCGTCGGGTAGTACTCCATGTTGAACCAGTTGTCCATCCACGAGTCCTGCACCGCCTGCAGCGGCACCGAGACCTTGCGCTCGATCTGGATCATCGTCGCGGCGCGGTACTCCTTCGGCGTCACCGCGTACTGCAGCAGCGACACCGCGAGGGCGGCGGCGGTGACGAGGGCGATCAGCCGCCAGCGCGCGGTGACGACGCGAATGTAGTCGGCGAGATGAAACTCGCTCTCCGGCTCGGCGAGGTCGAACGCCGGATCGGGAAGCCTGGGGCCGAACGACCCGGGAGGCGCCTGCGGCATGGGACTCAGCGGAGTCGTTGGAGCCAGTGGAGCCAGTGGAGCCATTGGAGCCATTGCAGCGCGCGGCTCGGGCGCACGGTGTCGGGGAGGATGGTTGGCACTCACAGGAGGGATTCCTTGATGACCAGCACGTCGCCGTCGGCGAGCGACAGGTCGGGTTCCTTGCCGGCGAGGATCTTCTTGTAGTCGACCTCGACCTCATCCTGCAGCGACTCGCCCTTGCGGCGTTTGATCGCCATCTTCTTCGAGGCGCGGTCGGTGAGCCCGCCGGCGCGGGCGATGACCGAGAGCACGGTGATGCGGTCGGTGCTCTTGAACTGGATCGCGCCGGGAGTCAGAACCTCGCCGAGGCAGAAGACCGTCACTTCGACGGTGACCGGCACGTTGATCAGGTCGTTGGCGAAAATCGGGATATTGGCGCGCGGGTCGCCGCGCACGAAGAGGTCCTCGATGCGGATCGCCACCTGGTCGGAGAGCCCGTTCTCGGCCCGGCGCAGAACGTAGAGGGTGTCGGCGTGCTCGGCGGAGAGCCCGCCGGCGGCGGCGAGCGCCTCGATCAGCGTCCAGCGGCCAGGGAAGGCGAGGTTGCCAGGGGTGCGCACCGCCCCGACGACCAGGATCGGCCGCGAGCGCGCTTCGCGCACCTCGACCGAGACCGTCGCGCGGTTGACGTACTTCGCCTCGAGCAGCTCCTTCAACTGTTGCGCGAAGCCGCCCTCGGTCAGCCCCTCGGCCGGCACCTCGCCGATGAGCGGCAGGTTGACTTTGCCGTTCTCGGCCACCCGGACCTCGACGTTCAACTCCGGCACCTCATAGACCTTGATGGCGATCTGGTCCTTGGGGCCGAGGCGGTAGCTCACCGTCTCGCCGGCGGGCAGCACCTGGCTCTCTGCCGCCGGCCCGACCCCGAACAGCAGGGCGAGCACGACGAGGAAACCACGAAGAGTACGGGAGTGGAGCGCCGGGTGCGCTTGCGGAACTGGCATCTGGACACTCCATTATATGGGCATCAGCGCCCGGCATCGGAGTTCGGCCGGGCGGCAGCCCCGGCGGATCACGAGCGGATCAGTACCAGGTGCCCTGGCCGACGCCGAATCCCAGGTTGGCCAGGAATTGCGTGACCTTCTGCCCGGGGAGGCCGCTCCCCGCGGGCGGGGTGATCTTCGACTCCTGATAGCCGACCTGGAGGTTCAGCTTCCAGGGGAGCTCGACCCTGAGGTCCACGCCATAGCTCGCGACATCGTCGACACGCGCGGTCACGGCGTCGCCCTGGTAGCTATGGCGGCCGGTCTCGCCGTAGAGATCGAGGCGCAGGCGCCAACCGATGGCGAAGTCGACTCCCGCCCCGGCCATCTGGTCGACGTAGGCCGAAGCGTCTTCCACGAGCAGCGAGTAGGCGAGTTGGCGGGCGCCGTACAGGCGGACGCGAAAGGACTCGCGCGGAATCCACTCGACGCGCGCGCCGCCGGTCGAACTGTCGAAGTCGGAGAACTCCGAGCCGCCCTTGGCCGCGAGTCGGTTCTCCTGATAGAGCAGGTCGACGAGGAGCTTGGGGCGTTCGTAGCCCGCCTCGAGGTACCAGAAGTCGCCGGCGTTCGAGCCGTCGAGCGCGCCGCTGACGAATTCGGTCTCGCTGTGGCCGACACCGGCGCCGATGCGCAGCTTCTCGCTCGGGTAGTACCGGACGCCGCCGCGATAGGCGAGGTCGTCGCGGTCGAGATCGTCGAAGAAGCTGGCCAAGAGAGGGTCGCTCGCGCTGTCGACGAGGCTGCGCACGGAGGTGTCCGCGCCGTGTGCGAACACCGTCAGGCGATGCAGGATCGGCACTTCGAGGTCGAGTGCGAGCATCTCGTTGCGCGAGGTGTAGCGCTGCAGGATCTCGCCCGTGGCGTAGTCGAAGTCCTCGTTCCGCTGCGCGGTGAGCGCGATCGCCAGGCGGTTGAAGTAAGTGAAGGTGCCGAGGCCGAAGCGCTGGTTGACGCGGCGCTCCTCGGCGCGCTCTTTCCACCAGACGTACTCCGGCAGCGCGTACGCGGCGACGGTGGTCTTCGAGCCGACCGGCAAGTAGGCGCGCAGACCGGCGCCGGCGCGCGCGGTGAGGTCGGATCCGGAGTCGCTCACGGCGTCCGCCGGGCGGTCCACCCAGGCGAGATCGGAGATCCAGATCGCCGGGTCGAGGCGCACCGGACCGGCGTGCCAACGCGCCTCTTCGACCGCCTTGTCGAGCGACTCCTTCCGTCCCGTCGCCTCGTCGGCGGCGCCACCCGGCGGCGTATACTGCCGCACCTGTGCCGCGAGAGGCGAGGTCAGCACCAGCGAGAGTACCGCGGTTGAAACCGCACCGATCGCCACCGCGGAGAGCCTCTCCCCGCGCCTCCTCCTGCTCGCCTGTTCGGACATTCGCGGAATGATACGACACGTCCGGCCTCGCGCCCTGGCGCTCGCGGCGCTCCTCGTCGCGGCGCCGCTGCCGTTCGGCAGCGTCGCGCCGGGGCCGGCGGCGACGCTCCTCGTCGCGGTGCTCGGCGCGCTCGCCCTGGCGCTGTGGACACCGGCGGCGGACTCGGCAGGCCCCATGCCGCGCCAGCTCGTCGTCGCGACCGGCGCGCTGGCGGCGATCGCTCTCCTCGGCTGGCTGCAGGCGCTGCCGGCACCGGCGGCCATCGCCCAGTTTCTCGCCCCCGAGTCGGTCCGCCTGACGCGCCAGGCGCAGGAGCTCGCCGGGCCGGCGCCGGGCGCCTCGGTCGCTGCGACTGGCGGCGACTTCCTCCCGCTCTCCCTCGCGCCCGCGGCCAGCCGCGCCGCGGCGCTCGACTGGCTCCTTCCCGCCGCGGGATTTCTCGCCGGCGCCATCCTCGGATCGTCGCGCCGCGTGCGGCGCACGCTCGGCGGCGCCCTGCTCCTCGCCGGCGCCGTGCAGGTGACGATCGGCGTGGCGCAGTGGATCTCGCGTTCCAACACGCTCTGGGGCGTGACGCTCACCGCCATGGGCGCGCGCCTGCGCGGCAGCTACGTCAACCCGAACCATCTGGCGCTCTTCCTCGAGATCGCTCTGGCGGTGGCGTTCGCCTGGGTCTGGTGGGCGGTGCGCCGAACCTATCTCGACGGCGGTCGTGCCGAGGATCGTCTCCTCGGCGTCGGGCCGCCGGCCTTCGTCTTCCTCCTCCTCTTCGGCGGGCTGGTGCTCACCGGCTCACGCGCGGCGCTCGTCTCCGCCCTCGCCGCCATGGCGGTTCAGGGAGCAGTCATTGGCAGCCAGCGGGGGCGCAAGTGGTTGCTCATCGGCGGCCTCGCGGTCGGACTCGCCGGCGTCGCGGCGCTCGCCGCGCTCGGCGCAGAGGGGGCCTTCACCCGCCTCACCGCGAGCTCGGTGGACGAGCTCGGCGGCGGCTACCGCATCGAAGCCGCCCTCGCGACCTTCGATCTCTTCCGTCTCTTCCCACTCGTCGGCTCCGGGCTGGGCACCTTCCAGGCCGCCTTCCCGCTGGTACAGCCGCCGACGATTCCCGGCTTCTGGCGCCATGCGCACGCCGACTGGGTCGAGTTCCTGGCGACGACGG
>Ga0138256_10006923_pt1 | contig 11991 bp, 7 predicted proteins | sample KNB2016incub_MG_FD_105486 | JGI IMG/M metagenome (GOLD analysis project Ga0138256, IMG submission 105486) | Active sludge microbial communities from wastewater in Klosterneuburg, Austria - KNB2014incub_MG | ecosystem: Engineered > WWTP > Activated sludge > Unclassified | place: Austria...
CGCCCCGGAGCGTTGCGCGTTGAACGTATGGGCGCCGCTTCCACCCGTTCCAAGGCCAGCTCCAGCGCGCGTTCCAGGGCCTCGGCCTCGCCCGTATGGCCGGTGGCGTGCAGGGTGCGCGTCCATACTTGTTCACCGGTGATCATGTCGGTAATGCTGAGCACCGCGTCCAATTGTACCCGGGCCGGGCTGTACATCACGAGCGCCGCGCCGGTTCCCGCGCCGCCCTCGTTGTAGCCGGTAACGGTGCAGGTGAGCACCTGGTCGTGGCCGAGCATGGTGGCCGCCTCGGCGCGCAGTGCATCGGTAAGGCCGGTGCTCAGCCGGGGGCAGGCGTCGCATTGGGCCTGAACAGTGGCGGCGAAAAGGCCGCAAGCAAGGAGGATCGTGGTGCGCATGGCTTCTGGGTTGTTGTTGTTCGACGGGTCAAAACAACCGCGCCACCAAGTGGTGGCGTGAGCCCGGATGTGAATGCGGCGGGAAGGGGGTGGAATGCGGGGATCTTCAACCTGGCACTTGGCGAGTGTTCGGTGTCCGGTCCTCCTTACCCTCGCTCAGGGTCTCCGCCCACTGGCACTTCCAAGCGGGTGGGACCCTGAGGTTCGAGGATGCATTGTTGTTCTCTTGCTCAATGCTGCACGATCACCTGCAGCTTGGTGTGTTGGTCGCCTTGGATGATGCGCACGGTGTAAAGGCCGTTGGCCTCGCCGCTCAGGTCCAAAGTAAGGCGGTCCGTGACGGCGGGGCGGAAGTCTTGCACCACCCGGCCCAGCGCGTCCAGCACCGTGATGCGGCCGATACTGGTGGCCGTCGTAATGGTGAACTGGCCGGAGGATGGGTTGGGGAAGAGTGCGAGGCCGTCCACTCCGAGGGAGTTGGAGAGGCCGGTGTTGTCCAGATGGACGGCCAGAACGGCCGGCCCGCTGGATCCACATGCGTTCGACGCGGTCACCGAAACCTCACCGGCCGCGAAATCGCTCGGCGTTTCGAATGTGATGCTACTGGCCGACGCGTCGCCTATCACTGTCCAACCCGACGGGTAAGTCCACGTATAGGTCGCCGCGCCTGTCACTGTGGGCACACTGAATGTTACAGTGCTGTTGGGAGGAACGGCCACGAGGCCCGTGATCGTACCGATGTTCCCGGGACCTGTGGCCACAAGGTCGATGTCGAACGTGCGTTTGATCACAGAACTCCATTGGTCCTGGTTGTCCTTCAACTGGAAGTAGACATTCGTATTGCCGGTCGCCTCCCACGTGCAGAACTCGATCTCGTCGACCACATCCCATACCTCCACTTCCGGTTCGATGGCCATCGTGGTCATGTCGTCCGGATAGGGTTGGGAATCATCACTCCAGTAGCGCAGCAACGTTAGGTTCACCTGTTCTGCTGACTCGATGTATACGGCGCGGGTGAGGACGGCGCTCCACTGGCCCTGATCATCGCGTATCCTGAAATGGACACGATGCAGCCCGAGTTCCGATCCGCTCACGCTGGGGTCGATGGTAATGTCGATGTTCGCCGCATCTGCGAAATCGAATGGCGTACGCGTGTCGTCGTCCTGGTCGAACCAGTACTCCCCGGAACTCAATGCCACGGCCTCTCCTGCGGCGATGTAGAAGCTGCGACGGAGCACGCTGCTCCACGCGTCGTTCGCATCCCGCAGCCGGAAGTGTATGCGGTGCAGTCCGAGCGTGAGCTGGGAGACAGGGATGTCGATCCCGGTCAAATCGATGACTTGGCCGCTGGCCTGCGTGTAGATGCGCTCACCGTCCTCATCATTCTCGTCCAGCCAGTGCTCGTAGCCGACGATGGTGTTCTGGGCGCTCCCCCAGCCCGAGGCCAGGAGCACGAGCGCAGTCAATAAATGCCGCATGGATCAGTCCTGTTGGGCCGATGCTTTCAGCGTAACACCTTGAAGCGTGCCATTCTGGGTCGTGCCGGTCGGTGAGTATAGTTCGATCCAATGAGGATTGAAGGGCACCGACCCCCTTTTCCACGGGTCCCCGCCACCGAAGAGCCCCGCGTCCAGACCTGACCAATCACTGTTGACCGTGTAGTCCGCGTCGTACTGGAAGTCATTCCAGTTGGTAACGGTCGCACTTGGGAAGGCACCATTCGCGCCGCTCAACGGATAGTCTGTTTCGTTCCCGCTAGCAATTACACCACTCCCATAGGTCAAATTGAACCCGGCGCCGGTACCCACAAACAAGTTGTTCAAGTAGGTGCTTTGCTGGGTAATGTTGTATGTGGATCCAGAGTTCAGCAGGAATATGTTGTTCTCGTACTGTACACCCGCACCACCACCAATGCTTGAAAAGAAGATGCAGTTCTCAAAGAGGCATTCATTCCCGTTCAGGACGTCGTACACCTGCTTGATCGCGGAATTCCGGATGATTGCGCCCTGCGATTCACTGATGCTCAATCCACCCCTGAATATGCATTCATCTATGTAGGTGTCATTGGCCAGGGAGCCAAATTGTCCGTTGCCTAACCCGAGTCCTTGGAATTCGCAACGAAAGAACCTCACGTTGTTGATGTCTGTGGATTCCAATGGCCCGGTTCCGAACTGCACATCAACTGAATTTACGAACGCGATGCCGTGGAACTCGGAGCCGGAGGCATCGTTCTCGAGAAACCACTCTATGAACTGCCCACCGTCAATCTCAGTGCGGCCGTTGATGTTATAGGCGAGGGAACTATCGGGGTGTATTCCGGTACCGATCACTACAACAGGGGAACTGACCAGGATGTCCGTGGTCAAGTTGTACGTGCCACCACCGAGCAGAATTGTGTCCACGCCAGCCTCGTCAAAAGCTTCATCAAGGACAGCTTGGATATTGCCGTCATAGTAAAAGTGCGAGTTGCCAGCGTTCATCCTCGTGATCACCCCCTGAGCGCTCACCGCCCCGGCGATAAGCCCGGCGGCCAAAAGTGTAAGTCCTGTTCTCATGGTTACTGAAGTGTTGGTTGGGTTGTTGTGTTCCGGCCCTTGCCCCTGGCCTTGGGTTGGTCGCGAAAGTCAGTTGTCATGCGGGTGACGGAATGCGCCATTGAGCCGGTCCCGTGTTCTGATGAATGAATCTCAGGAACGGAGAAGGCCGTCGATGCCTGAGAGTTCGTTCCTGGTGGACCGCTGCCTACGGCGTACCCAGCAGCTTTTTCTTCTCTGCCTCGTATTCGGTCTTGGAGAGGACACCCTTGTCCAGCATCTCCTTCAGCTTCATCAGCTTGTCGGCGTTCTCCAGCGCGCTGCCGCCCTTGGTGCTCGTGGCCTGGGCGCTGGTCTTGGGCAGGGGGTCCGTCAGCTCATCGGTGATGGTGATGAGGAACTGGTCATTGGAGAAGGTGAGCGAACGGAAGTATCCGGACACGGTGAGGTTTGAGCCCTTGCTGCTCATCACGTTCTTGTCCGAGTTCGTGTACTTCACGATCTGGAAGCGCTTGGTGGCATCGGCGTTGGGGTCCAGCGCGGTGTTCGAGATGTTGCCGCTGTAGTACTCGGCGTATTTGTACCCTTCCGCCGCGTTGGCCTTCACGTCGTCGAAGGGCAGGGTCCATTGCACCGGCTTGTCCTTCAGGTAGGCCTCGAACCAGCGCTGGCCGGCCAGCTCCGTGGCCGTCTCGAAGAAGCAGGCGTTCACCCGCAGGTTGGTGTAGAACCAGTCCTGGGCCTTGCGCACACTGTCCGGTTGCGCAAGCCGGGTGCGCAGCAGTTCGGCCATTTCGATCTTGATGTTCAGCTCCCGCTTGTCCTCCCGGGCGCCTACCCACCGGTGGTTGTCCGAGTCGTACATCTCCACGGGATCCATGATGATCTCCAGGGCGTTGGCATCGTCCACCCGGTAGTTGGCTTTCAGGCGGCATTGCGTCCCCAGACCCCAGAAATAGCTGATCCAGTAGGACCGCATGTGCCGATCGCCCCAGGCCAGGTAGTCGATGTCGCCCTTGTAGTGGGTCTTGAGAACATACGCGGCCATCGGTAGCACATCTTCGGTGCGGACACCCGTGAGGGGCGTGTAGGTGGCGGGCTGCTTCTTGTTGCGTTGCGCGTTCGCGGCCAGCATGGTGAGGCCGCAGATGAGGGAGAGGGCTGTGCGTAACATGGGTGGGGGGATTTTGCTCGATGGGAACGAAAGTGCTCTCGCGCGTTCGTCTCGCGGCGATGCGCTTTAGAGGGGTTGATCGATGTTTCAGATGCGCTCCAGCGCCTCCATCAGTTCCTGCTTCTGTCGGCGGCTCACGGGCAGGTTGGCGCCGTTGCTCAGGATCACCTCGCCACCCTCCCCGCGCAGGTATTGTTTGATGTGCTTCTTGTTCACCAGATAGCTCTGGTGTATGCGGATGAAGCCCTTGTCGTGCAGGGCCTCATCGAAGACCGTGATGCCTTTGCTCACGGTGATGGGCTTGGCCTCGCTCCGGCGGTACACCTGCGTGTACTGGTTGTCGCTTTCGCAGTAGAGCAGTTCGTCCAGGTGCAGCATGGTGAGGCCGCGGGCATCCGGCAGGGCGATCTGCTGGCCGCTCACCATCATGCCGTGCGGAGCCTGCGGCTGGCGGGCTTCCAGGGCTTTCAGCGCGCGCAGCACCGCCTCGTCGAAGCGCGGGCCGCTGATGGGTTTCACCAGGAAGTCGATGGCCTCCACGTCGAAGGCCCGCAGGGCGTGCTCGGCCTTGCCGGTGGTGAAGATGACGAGTGGGTCCGCCGGGGCGATGCGTTTCAGCAGATCGAAGCCGTCCAGGTCGCCCAGGTCCACATCCAGGAAAAGGATACCGGGCATCTGCTCGCGGATCCCCTCGGCGGCTGCGTGTACATCGGCGGCCTCGCCCACGAGTTTCACCTGCGGGTGGCGCTTGGCGAGCAGCGCGCGGATCAGGTCGCGCGCTGCGGGTTCGTCGTCAACGATGTAGGCGGTGGCGGGCATGGTGATGAGAATGGGGAGCAATGTAGCGGACATGATCGATACCGGTAAGAGTTTTGTTGATGTTCTGCGGAGCGCTGGGATCCGGTATGGTTCCGTTGGTATGTGGCCGGTTTCCCGGTATGCGGTATCACGGACCTTCCGTACCATTTACCGGCATGATCACAGGGTGAGACTGGCCCCGATGTGGAACCAGGCGTTGCCGTAGGCCAGCTCGGTCCACACGCCGAAATGCCGGCTGACGGCGTAACGAGCGCCCACGAACACGCTGTAGGCGAAGTGGTTCTTCACCACATCATCGTCGGTGAAGAGGCTCCCACCACCCGCCTGCTCGGTGATGCGGCGTTTCACGAAATTCATGCCCCCTCCAACGCCGCCGTAGGTGTCCAGTTTGTTGAGGCCCAGCCAGTAGTGCGTGATCACGCGCAGGCCCACGGGCACCACGGTGTAGCGCTGGTCATAGTAGAAATAGCTGTTCGGGTCCAGCGAGCTCTCGTGCCTCAGGCTCTTGTAGCCCACGTAAGCGCCCAGGCCCACCATGCCGCTCCCGGCCACCTCGGCCAAGGCGCGTTCATAGTTCAACTGGAAGAGTGGTGTGGCGACGGTCTGGTCGAAGCGGATGCTCCAGGGCCCGCCGAAACCGGCCGAAAGCTGGAGGATGTTGTCGCCGGCCTGCACGGGGGCGTCCTGACCCTGGGCGGTGACGTGGGCGGAGGAAAGGACGAGGGTGGCGGCGAAGGCCTTGCAGAGGGATGCATCGATGCGCATGGTCGGGGTTGTTTTGGGGTCCGTCGTTGTGATCGGACGGGCCAAAAGTCCCCGGGCCGACGGGCCGGGAGAACCGATGATGTGGATGCGGTGGGGTTCGTCGTGAATGCGGCGGGAACTCGCCTGGCCCTTCGTTACACGGGCAGCAGCACCTCCACGCGCGTGCCTTGGGGCAGGTCGATGGTGCGCAGGTCGGCGGCGCGGCCGGTGCGCTCGCGCAGCAGTTCCAGCTGGTCGCGGATGATGCGCGTGCTGAGGGAGCTTTTCTTGCGCTTCCTGTCCGTGCTGTCGGATGCGGCCTTGCGGCCCACACCGTTGTCCTCCACACTCAGCACCAGCGACCCGCCGCGCATGTCGGCGCTCAGGGCGATGTGCCCGCCGCGCTCCATGGGGCCCACGCCGTGCTCGATGGCGTTCTCCAGCAGGGGCTGCACCACCAACGGGGGCACGTTCACCTTGGCCGCGTCGATGGCGGGGTCCACGCGCACGGTGTAGTCGAATTTGCCGTTCAACCGGAGGCGCTGCAGCTCAAGGTATGTTTTCAGGGCCTCCAGGTCGTCGTGCAGCGGTACGACAGGGTGCTGGCTGCTCTCCAGCATGCTGCGGATCCATTGGGCGAAGCGCGCGAGCAGGTCGCTGGCCGCGTCGGGGTGGTCCGTGTACAGGTGCGCGTTCACGGCGTTGAGCGTGTTGCTGATGAAGTGCTCGTCCATCTGCGCGCGCAGGGCGGCGTTCTGGAATTCGGCGGCCTTGCGCTTCTCCTCGGCCGCGCGTTCGTGGGCCTGCGCCAGCGCGCGGGCGGCCTCGGCGTCCTTGCGCTTGCGTTGCGTGCGCCAGGCGAAGGCGCCACCGCCCATGGTCAGCACGGCGAAAGCGCCGATGCCGTAAGCGGTCGCGCGGTTGCGCGATGCGCTCAGTTCGGCGATGGTGCGCTGGTCGCGCTCGGCACCGATGCGCTGCTCGGCGCGCAGGCTGTCGGCGTACTGCTTCTTGTCGTAGGCGAAGCGGGCTTCGAGGTCGGCCGCCGTTTGCCTTACGCTGTCGCTGTACAGCGTGAACCCGATGTCCTTGGCGCGCTTCAGTGCCGCGAGGGCCTTCAAGGGCTGTCCGGTCTCCTTGTAGGCGTAGTGCAGGCGGTCCCACGTGATCGCCTCGTGCTCGGGCAAGCCAACCGCCTCGTTGATGGCGATCGCGCGCTCCCAATAGCGGATGGCGCTGTCGTAGTCCTTGTCGAACCAGGCCCCTGTGCCGATCCCTTGAAGCGCGAAGGTTTCGGCCTGCGGATTCCCGAGCTCCCGGGCCAGCCGCAGGGCTTCCTGGTACTCGGCGCGAGCGCTGTCGCGCTGCCCGAACCAGTTGTGGGTTTCGGCCTTCGAGAGCACGAAGTTCGCCTCCCATTGGCGGTTGCCGATGACGCGCATATCCGCGATGGCACGGTCAAGCACGGGCAGGGCGCTGTCGATGTAGAGCGTCCATGTGCCCGTGCGCAACAAGCTGGCGGTATCCATATCCACCCAGAGGATGGCGCGCGCACCGCGCGCTATCATGGCGAGGTCGAGCATGCCGCAATCCGTTGCGGTGCGTTGGGCAAGTTCGTAGCCCTCCATGGCCTCTTTGAATCGCTTCAGCGACTTCGCTCCATTGGCCTTGTTGAAGGCGTTCCTGGCCACCAGGTCGGGGAAACCCAGCGCCGTGGCCTGGGTGATCACCTGGTTCTGCAGGTCCAGCGCCAACGCGAGGTCGTTCTGTGAGGTGGCCACGGCCGCGCGTGTGGATCGTGCCTGCATGCCGGCAAGGGTGTCGCCCAAGGCATCGAAGCGCCGGATGGCCTCGTCGCTGACGACCGCAGCGCTGTCGAAGAGGCCGCTCTTGAACAGGACGTAGCTGCGGCTGGCGAGCCACTGGGCATGGACCGGATGTGCGGCGGAAGAGTCGTACAGCGCAGCGGCGTCAGCGAGCATATCGATCGCCTCCTGCTGGCGCCCCAGATCAACAGCCGGGATGGCGGCAGCGATCAAGGCCTGAGCCTTGCGCAACGGGGCTCTCGCAGCGGTCACGGCGCGCTGCGCCAAGGAGTCGGACATGCGCGAATTCCCGTTGGTCTTGAACCAGCGGGCCAGTTGTTCCGCGGTCACGGCCGCCGCATCACCCTCGCGCTCGGCCAATCGGCCTTGGGCCAAGCGCACAAGGCCCGTATCGCGCATGCGCATCAGCACATCGAGTTCCCGGTCCTGCCAATACCGCACGAGCGCATACGTTCCCACCCGCTCCGCTTGCCGCTGGGCTTCACAGGCCACACTGAGCGCCGTGCCGGGATGCCACAGCAGATTCCGGCTGATGGCCTCAGCCACGCCCGTGCTGTCGGTAGAAATGACCTGTTCTCCAAGCAGGTCGTTGTGTTTGGTGGCCGGGCACGCGGTAAGAAGGATCGCTGTGGCGATGAGCGGACTGAATGCTTGAGAACGCATGGGCCGGAGTATGAATGTGCAGGCGAATTTGCCGCTTTGCCTCGAACTCTTGACCTAAGTGACCATGGCATTCGCGGTGTGCGTGAGCCGCAGGCACCCGATCCTCCGGGCCAACACCTGCGCCAGGTCTCACACGTATCGCCGCAGCACCGCCCCCACCTGTTGCGCATAACCGCCTCCGAACAGGTTCACATGCACCAGCAACGGGTACAAATTGCACAGGTCAACCCGTTCTTCCCACCCCTGCTCCAGCGGCGACTCCGCGTTGTAGGCCACGTAGAACGCCGTGTCGAAGCCACCGAAGAGCCGCGTCATGGCGATGTCCATCTCCCGGTGGCCGTAGTACACGGCGGGGTCGATGAGCACGGGCCGGTCGTGCTCGTCGCAGAGGAAATTGCCGCTCCACAGGTCGCCGTGCAGCAGCGCGGGCGGCTCCGGAGGAAAGAGCGATGGCAGCTTCACGTACAGCCGCTCAAAACGCAGCGCCTCGCCCATGCCGATGCGCTGTCGGTCGCACGCCGTCCTCACGAGCGCTTCCAGCCGGTGCTGGATGAAGAAGGCGGGCCAATCCGTGCCGGGCGTGTTCACTTGTTCCAACGTGCCGATCCAGTTGTCGCGCTCCAGGCCGAAACACGCGTTGGTGTTGCGGTGCAGCCGGGCGAGCGCCCGCCCGAAGGCCTCCCAGAAGGCGGTGGTCTTCAACCCGCCCTTCACCCCTTCCAGCAAAAGGTAGCTGTCGTCGTGGTCTTCTCCGGTGGCGATCACCTGTGGAACGCGGATGGTGCCCGTAGCGGCCAGCCGCTTCAGCCCATCCGCCTCGGCCTCGAACATCGATGGGAAGTGGTCCGCGCTGTTCACCTTCACGAAGAACGGGCCTTCGCTGGTTTCCAGCCGGTAGCTGTCGTTGATGGAGCCCCCGCCAACGGGCGTTTCCCGCTCCATGTCCAACGGACGGCCGAAGTGGGCACTGAGCCGCTCGGTGAGGCGGTCGCGGAGGGTGGCTGGCAGGGGCATGAACGCGAAAGGCGGTCCGTGCGGACCGCCTTTGGTGGAGAATACCGGAGTCGAACCGGTGACCTCTTGCATGCCATGCAAGCGCTCTGGCCAGCTGAGCTAATTCCCCAGGATGACACCCGTTTTTGGAACGGGGCTGCGAATCTAATGAAAGCTCCGGGTCCAACGAACGTTTTCCGTTCCCGTACCGTTCATCGGCCCGTCTTCCGGGCGCTCTTCCGCTTGGCCCCTCTCTTCGCCAGCCGTTCATAGAACACCGTTTGCGAACGCGTGGACTTGGGGCTGTCCCAATGCGGATCGCGGTAGTGGTTGCGCTGTTCGGCATCGATGATGCGGGCCTTGGCCTGGTCGCGCCATTGCAGTTCCAGATAATCCAGCACTTCGGCGCGAAGGGCGGGGTCGTTCACGGGGAAGGCCACCTCCACACGCCGGTCCATGTTGCGCTCCATCAGGTCGGCCGAGGAGAGAAAGACCCGCGGGGCGCCGCCGTTGTGGAAGACATAGGCCCGGGCATGCTCCAGATAGCGGTCCACGATGCTGATGACCTCGATGTGCTCGCTGAGCCCCGGCACGCCCGGCACCAAGCAGCAGATGCCGCGCACGATGAGGCGGATGCGCACGCCGGAGCGGCTGGCATCGTACAGCTTGCGGATCAACGGGCGGTCCTCCAGGCTGTTGAGCTTGAGGAAGATGGCGGCCTCCTTGCCGGAGAGGGCATTGGCGATCTCGCCGTCGATCAGGCGTTCGAGTCCGCTGCGCAGGCCGTGCGGTGCGGCCATCAGCTGCTTGGTGACCAGGGGCTTCCGGGGGTCGCGCAGGTGGGCGAACACGGTGCGCACGTCGCGCGCGATGGCCGCGTCGGTGGTGAGCAGCCCCATGTCGCCATAGATGCGCGCGGTCCGCTCATTGAAGTTGCCGGTACCGAGCCAGCAGTAGGCCACCGCCCGCCCGCCCTCGCGGCGCTCGATGAGGCAGAGCTTGCAATGCACCTTCAGGCCCTCGCGGCTGTATATCACACGGGCACCGGCCTGCTCCAGGGCCTCGCCCCAGAAAAGGTTGTTGCCCTCGTCGAAGCGCGCCTGCACCTCCACGAAGGCGGTGACCTCCTTGCCCGCGCGGGCAGCCTCCAGCAGCGCCTCGCACACCAGGGAGGCACGGGCCACGCGGTAGAGCGTGATCGCGATGCGCGTGACGGCGGGGTCGCGCGCGGCGCGGCGCAGCAGGTCGGTCACCACACCGAAATCCTGGTAGGGCAGGTGCAACAGCCGGTCCCGCGCCCGGATGGCCGCGAAGGGCCCGCCCGCCCCCTCCAGGTCCCAGCGCTTGAGCGCGGGGGATGGCGGCTCGCGCAGGGCCGCGCCGTGCTCCACGGGCAGGTCCATCAGGTCGTTCAGGTTGTGATACCGACCTCCACGGATCAGGTCCTGCTTCTTCACGCCGAGCAGCTTGCGCAGGTCGCGCAGCATGCCGTCGGGCATGGCGCCGTCGTACAGGAAGCGCGCCGGCACGCCGGTCCGGCGTTTCTTCAGGCTTCGCCGCACCTTGTCCACCATGTTCTCGGCGAACTCCTCGTCCAGGTACAGCTCCGCGTCGCGCGAGAGCTTGATGGCATGGCAGGCCGATACCTTGAAGCCGGTGAAGAACAGCGGCGCGCACAGGCGGATGGCGTCGTCCAGGAAGAGCAGGTCGGTGCGCGCGGGGGTGGACGGCAGCGTGATGAAGCGGCCCAACACGTCCGAGGGCACGTTCACCAGCACGCGCTTGCGTTTGCCAGCATCCTTCTTCCGGACGGGCGCCAGGTCGCAGACCAGGTAGAGTTTCCGGTCCTCGATGAAGGGCGCGTTGCCCGGGCGCAGCGAGGCGGTCTGCAGCAGCGGCGCCACGCGTTCGGTGAACCAGCGGACGACGAAGGCGCGCTGCCGGGCCGAGAGGCGGCCCTCGTCCAGGAAGCGTACGCCGCGCTTCTCGAGGGCGGGTAGCAGGCGCTCGCGGTACAGGCGCCCGAAGGCCCGCTGCTGGGCGAGGGCCTCAGCGTTGATGCGCCCGATGCGTTTCTCCGGCGGCACATCGAGCACCGACCGTTCCTTCTTCCCGAGTGTGCGCAACGACCGCAACTGGGCCACGCGCACGCGGTAGAATTCGTCGAGGTTGCTGCTGTGGATGGCCAGGAATTTCAGGCGGTCCAGCAAGGGCACGCGTTCGTCCTGCGCCTCTTGCAGCACACGGGCGTTGAAAGCCAGCCAGCTGAGGTCGCGGTCGAAGAAACGCTCCTCCCCGAAGAACGGCGCGCGCCGTTGGCCCTTGGGCGAGCCGGCCATTCCGGTAAGCCCGCGCAGGTTCAGCGCCTTCTGCCGCCCGAAGCGCCGCCGCGCGTACGCCGTGTGGAAGCGGTGCCCCCGCAGGTAGGCGATGTTCTCCGCGTTCCACGCCTTGGCGCCGATGGGCTTGCGGCGCAGGTGCTCGAACTCCAGGCGCAGCCGTTCGCTCTTCTCCAGGAAATCGGCCTGGCCGGCCTTGGCGCTGTCCGCGTCGCGCAATACGCGCTGCGCGGTAGTGCGCGGCACGGCGCCAATGCGCGTGCAGCGGATCAGGGCCGTCACCTGCTCGATGAGCGCCCTGCCCGCGCCGTTGCGCCGCAGGAAGTCCCTGGCCAGGGCGGCGCTGCGCCGCTCATGGCCCTTGTACGTGCCGGCGTAACCGGTATCGTGGAAGAGCGCCGCCAACTCCAGCACGCGCAATTGCTCCGTCTTCAGCCCCGCGCCCCGGCCGATGTCCTGCGCGGCCCGGGCAACGCTCAGGGTGTGCTCCAGGTCATGGAA
>Ga0138256_10006924_pt1 | contig 11990 bp, 11 predicted proteins | sample KNB2016incub_MG_FD_105486 | JGI IMG/M metagenome (GOLD analysis project Ga0138256, IMG submission 105486) | Active sludge microbial communities from wastewater in Klosterneuburg, Austria - KNB2014incub_MG | ecosystem: Engineered > WWTP > Activated sludge > Unclassified | place: Austria...
TTTCAGATAATCTCGGTAGAATTGTCTATTCCAACAAAAGCTGCTTTGCTAAACTTGAATTGGACACTAGAATGTTTCCTGCAGGAATATATCACGTTCGTATCATAACGAGTCTGAAACAAGTTGTTCATCACAAGCTAATCATAAGCAGATGAGCTTCAGATAATAGAGTAGGGAGGAGATAAATTACCGTTTTACTTTCCGATCAATATCTTTTCAGCTTGTACTGATTTTTCAGAAATCCACAGAAGAGAATAGATACCAGCAGCCAGATTTGAGACAGGAATTTGTACCGTTCGCTCACCCGGATTTATTATTTCCATTTCTTTCACAAGTATGCCTCTGATATCAATTAGCCGAAGGACACCTGAATTCTGAGAGTTCAGCATCAGCTCGACAAAATTCTTATTGACCAGCTTTATCTGAAATACATTCGTATTGCTTAACTCAGCGACTCCCGGCATGATAAAAGGAAATGGATCTGATGTCAAAATGCATCCATTTGAATCCGTGACACGCACTGAATAATCTCCATCCACCTGTGGAGTGATATCAGAGCCGGTCTCTCCAACAATAGTATCTCCGTTAAACAACCATTGATAGTTAATTGCCGGCGTTGAAACCAAAAATGATCCAAGCATATTGATTACCGGTAGACTGGTTGTGTAAAACGAAACCTGAATATTTTCTGATTGAGCAGACAAACCGCTTGAAGTATCTGTTACAGTGACATAGTAAGACCCTGCTGTATCAACAGTTATAGATTGAGTCGTTTCACTTGTTGACCATAAATAATTATAGCCAGATTCAGCAACCAAGCTAACATCAGTCCCCGGGCAAATCTTTGGAGAAAAACCGGGTTGAACACAAACAGACGGCAACAATCTGGCCATGCTGTCTAATTTTAAAATCAACCCGAAAGTATTAACACCATCACTTGTAGTACCGTTTAAAAGAAAACCACCATCCTTACAATGACGGATTTGGTTTGCTCCAACAGTTCCTAAACCCGAATAAGTCCTGCTCCACAATGAATCACCGGTGCTGCTAAGACGGAGAAAAATTATCGTATCAGACTGATTCAGCATGCAAAGGCTTCCGTTGTCAGGTGTAGATAATACTGAGAGTACCTCAGCACTTCTTCCCCAGTCAAATATTTTCTGCCACATGACATTCAACCTGTCATTCAACTTAACTATATAGGGAAAGTTATAAGAAGCTGCTGTTGGAGAAAGCGTAGCACCGGCAAAATAATTTCCGTCCGGAGTATTATCAACGACAGCATTCCGGAAAAAGAACCCTCCGCCCTGGAATGTATCCGGAATGACGAATGTATTTAAAGCCATTCCGAGACTATCAAGCTGACGAATAGCCGGCGCAGTTGCACCCACAACACTAAAGGACGAAAACAGATATTCCGAGGATGAATTAAGATTCACGGATGAAGAATTAATATTACTTCCTGATCCGTTTGCACCCCATACATCTGCCAATGACAAATTAACTTTCGAAAAGCTGGAAGCATCAGAACCTCCAAACATATCCAGAAAAACTCCTGCAACATATCCAGATCCTGCAGAGGCTCTAACGGAATATACTATTCCACCCATATCTCCCGGAGGTAAAACCCGACTTCCGGTCAAATTACCATTAGCATCTAATAATAATAAGGTAGGCTCATTTCCAAAAGCCCCGCTGGTATCCGGAGAGGATCCTCCGGCTATATAGCCTCCAGTGAATGGATCAGGAGCAACGTCATAAATTTTTTCATCACTGGTTCTGACCGATGGAAAACTGATCCACATTCTATTTCCACATTCATCCAATTTCATCACGCCACCTCCATTGGAGTCCAGACAAAGGATGTAAGTACCATCCGGATTCTGTTCGGCTCCGTTTATTTTGGAAATGTCAAGAATTGTTTCAAAAGTTATTTGTGCAGTCAAGTCAACAACTGACAATACGAGAAATACAATAGCTGCTAGAGTAATTTTTTTCATGTTGGAAATATTTTTGGAATTGCGAGTTTACGAAAAAATGACGGGATGTCAAATTGAAGCACTCAATTCACTTCAGCCTAATGAATACTTTAGGCCCTTTCCAAACCAGATTTATAAAAATCCAGGCACCGTTTCCGGGCAAAACTATAATCAACAATGGGATCAGGATAGTCAAAGGATCCAAATTCAGGGACCCATTTATTGATATATTCAAAATCCGGATCGAAACGCTTCGTTTGTGAATCCATGCTGAAAATCCTGAAATAGGGAGCTGCATCAACACCTGTCCCTGCGCTCCACTGCCAGCCGCCATTATTAGCAGCCATATCAAAATCCAAAAGTTTCTTTGCAAAATACGCCTCACCCCATCTCCAGTCTATCAAGAGATACTTCGTGAGAAAGGTTGCAGTGATCATGCGAACACGATTATGCATAAAACCCGTTTCATTCAATTCACGCATCCCGGCATCAACGATAGGATAGCCCGTTTGGCCATCACACCATTTCTGAAAACCGGGCTCATCATGATGCCAACGCAATCTGTCATAAGCCTGCTTAAAGGAATTTCTTTCTACATGAGGGAAATGCCAGAGTATGCTCATGTAAAATTCTCTCCAGATAAGTTCGTTTGTCCACTTTTCTGAAACAGCCCAGGCTTGCCTGAAAAGTTCACGAATACTCACCGTGCCGAACCGCAAATGCACACTCAATCTTGATGTACCATTCACAGCAGGCAGATCGCGCTGCTCGGCATACTTTTGTAAAATACTTTTGTCAAGTACAGACGAAGGAAAATTATACCGAAACATTTCAAAACCTATTGCTGGCAATGAAAGTACTTTACCGTATTTTGTCTTATTGAAATTAGCCACCAATTTTTCCGATGGTATAGCAGAAAAACTATTATTCCTTATAGCAGCCTTCCACTTCTTACTGTATGGAGTAAAAACTGTATATGGATTGCCATCATCTTTTGTCACCTCATCCTTTTCAAAAATAACCTGATCCTTGTATGAATAAAAGTCAATCTTTTTTGTCTGCAAAAATTCACTGATTATCTTATCCCGTCTAAATGCATAAGGTTCATAATCACCATTCACAAACACAGCCTTTATGGAATACTTATCACATAAGGTTTTCCAAACATCCATAGGTTTGCCATATTCGACCAATAGTCTAGCTCCATATTCTTTAAGTTGCTGATTTATCTTTTCCAATTGCTCGTGGATAAAGACAAGACGGCGGTCTCTTTTGTCCTCAAGCTCATCGAGGATATCAGAATCGAAAATAAATACAGCCTGAACAGGAACTCCGGAATTCAAGGCATGAAACAACGCTGTATTATCATGCAAACGCAAATCACGACGAAACCAGAAAAAAGAAACAGGCTTGGACATTGGCTAATTTAATCTTCTATCAACTTACTCAAAATCCCACCAATGAAGTGGTTTGCAGTTTTCTCCCAACGAATAAACTTCACCAATCATAGGTGTTACATACTTTTGGCTTGCATTCTGAGCAGAAGCTGTCAACCTTCTAATCGGCTCATTCCATGCATGTGTTGACAAAACAAATTTCGACCAATGCACAGGAAACAAAACATCAACATTCAAATCCTTGGCAGCTTGAACAGTTTGCTCAGGTGTCATGTGAATTAATGGCCAGTCTGCACCATACTGTCCACATTCCAAAAATGCAAGATCGAAGCCATTAAATTTATTTCCAATAATTTTAAACTGATTATCATAGCCGGAATCACCACCGATAAATAGTTTCTTCCCATTGTGTCGAAGCACATAGGATGTCCACAGCGATGTTGCACGTTTCAAACTGCGACCTGAAAAATGTCTTGCAGGAGTGGCGGTGATTTCGATACCACTATCTGTATGATGACCGTTCCACCAGTCCAATTCAGTAATTTTATTGCGATCAACTCCCCAATATTCAAGATGTGCTCCAAGACCCAATGGAACAACTATGGCCTTGACTTTCTTATGCAGCTTTAGAATGGTTTTATAATCCAGATGATCGAAATGATCATGGGTGATTAGCAATAAGTCCACCTGAGGAATTTCTTCTGCACCATAGATATTTGAACCGGCAAATGCCTTCCCGAAAAATTTCACAGGCGAAGCGTTACTGCTAAAGACCGGATCAACGAGAATGTTGATGCCTGCAGATTTAATCATGTAAGATGAATGGCCAAACCAAACCACCGCAGGAATTTCCGAATCAAGTTTGAATAAATCTGTTTTAACCGAAGGCAACACTTTGCCGGGGACTACAGTAGATGGTCTGTTATAAAAATCCTTCAGAATCTTTACAATCGAAACTTTATTCGGATTCACGGAAGTCTCTTCAATGTTTTTAAATTCTCCATTTTTGTAATGAGGCGAATCAGCTATTTTAATTTGCCTGTCGCCTGAAGGACGTTTTCCCAATACTTTAATCATTGTTATCTATTCTGTTTTTTTTATTTACAAATTAAATCTGCTCAGCGCCCCATCAATGGATGAATAATTAAAACTAAACCCCGATTTCAGTAATTTATCATTTGAAACTCTTTGTCCACTTAAAACAATTTCTGCTTTCTCTCCTAAAATTAATCTCATAATAAATTCAGGAACGCATATAGGCCATAATGGTCTGCCTAATTTATTTGCCAACGCTTTATAAAACTCTTTGTTAGTTACAGGATTTGAACTGACTGCATTGAAAACACCTTTCATTTTATTGTCCTCAAGAGCCATTAAAAATATACGACACAGATCATCAATATGTATCCATGAAATATATTGCTTACCTGAACCTAAAGGAGCACCGGCAAACAACTTTACCGGAAAAGCCATTTGAGGCAAGGCACCTCCTCGCTCTGCAAGAACAACTCCGATCCTTAGAATCACCACTCTGATTCCTAATTCTTCGAAACGCTTCACTGAATTCTCCCAGGCCACACAGGTATCCTGAAGAAATCCTTTGTCGATTTCACTCCCTTCCACTTTCCAGTCATCATTCGCGTTCCCATATATTCCAACGGCTGAAGCAGAGACAATCGTTTTAACTTTGTGTGCTTTGCCCTTCAAAGACTCAAAGAGAAGATTAGTGCTTTCGACACGGCTTCTTAAAATCACTTCTTTCCTTTTGGGAGTCCATCTCTTGTCGGCAATGCCTGCCCCGGCAAGATGTATTATCGCAGAACAATTTTCAAAAGCATTCAAATCAATTTCATTACCTGAAGGGTCCCATTGATAAAAGTTTGTTTCATCGTCCAATTTTTGGCGGGATAAAACGGCACTTTCTATGGCCCTTGATTTTAGAAAATTAATGAGATGGGATCCCAATAATCCGGACCCACCGCTTAAGAGAATTTTTTGCATGAATGCTTGTGTGATTACCTAACAAGAAAAAGATGATCTGGTTCAAATTTTGGAAAACTGTAAAGGAACATCACTCATTCCTATGCGATTATCAGCTTTTCTAGCTAAGATTGAAGAAATTAAACCTCCACAGGTTAAATTGAAGGATACTTATAAAATTATTTGACATTTTGTAGTTTATATCGTACATTAGTATAATTATTATAATTTAATGACTGATATATCATACATAAAAACTTCTGCCCAAAGTGATGATGCCATTCTCCGAAGAATCGGTGAATACATCCGGCAACAGCGTCTGGAACAAAACAAGACCCAAGCAGCACTTGCCCTGGAAGCCGGAATCAGTCGTTCGACCTTGAGCGAATTAGAAAATGGTCAAAGGTCAAACCTAATCACCTTAGTCCAGGTTTTAAGGGCCTTAAAATTACTTCAAGTCCTAGATATTTTCAATATACAGGAACAATTGAGTCCAATCCAATTGGCTAAAATGGAACAGGAAAAGAGAAAACGGGCAAGCAAGTCAGGTAAATCAGACAACAAACCATTAAGTGACTGGTGATGATAACGACTGCATTTGTAAAAATCTGGGATCAGCTAGCCGGAGCCATTGCCTGGGACTCCGAAACAGGTTTGGGCTCCTTTGAGTTTGACAGCAAATTTCTTCAAATGGATTTAGATTTGGCTCCAATCAAAATGCCTTTAGCGGACTCCAACCGAAAAATTTTTTCTTTCCCTGAGCTTCGGGCTACTCAAACCTTCAAAGGTCTTCCCGGTTTATTGGCAGATGTCCTGCCCGACAAATTCGGAAATACCATTATTAATACCTGGCTAAATAAACAAGGTCGACCCAGCGATAGTCTAAATCCCGTCGAAATGCTTTGCTTCATTGGCAAAAGAGGAATGGGTGCTTTAGAGTTCGAACCTGCCTATTCCAAGTATGCTGATATGGTTTCCAAAATCGAAATCGATAGCCTGGTAGAAGTCGCCGAAAGAATTTTGTCAGGTAAAAAAGACTTTGCATCCAGACTAAGCAAAGAAGAAGAAAAAGCCCTGCTGAATATTCTAAAGATCGGGACCTCTGCAGGTGGTGCCCGCGCTAAGGCGGTGATTGCTTTTAATCCTGAGACAAATGAAGTAAGAAGCGGACAAGCTCTTGCGCCAAAGGGATTCAGCCATTGGCTTATAAAATTTGACGGAGTCAACGATAAGCAGTTTGGCACTTCGACCGGATATGGCAGAGTCGAAATGGCCTATCACCTCATGGCTAATGATGCCGGAATTGAGATGACTGAATGCAGACTCTTTGAAGAAAACGGAAGGGCTCATTTCATGACACGCCGATACGACCGAACAGATGACAATGAAAAAATCCATGTTCAGAGTTTTTGTGCGATGCGGCATTTCGATTTTAATGAAATCAATCTCTTTAGCTATGAACAACTTTTTGAAACTATGCGCATGCTTGGTCTGCCCTATCCTCAGGCCGAACAAGTGTTCCGGCGAATGGTTTTTAATGTGATGGGCAGAAATTGCGATGACCACACAAAAAATTTTGCATTTATAATGGATAAAAACGGAGAGTGGAAAATCTCACCTGCCTTCGATGTTTGCCATGCCTATCGTCCAGGTAGCGATTGGGTGAGTCAACATGCACTAAGTATTCGCGGAAAGAGAATGAATATTGAAAGAGAAGACTTATTGGCCATTTCCAAAGAAATGAATATCAAAAAAGCCAATTCTATTATCGATGAGATTGGTCAGATAATGCACAACTGGGAAAGCTACGCTGATCAAACCGGGGTAGACTCAGCTTTAAAAAAGGCCATCAATTCTACATTAAGATTATTGTAGCTTTTGAATACGGTTCAAAGCTTGAACTTTTCTTATCATTCAAAATAATCTGCGAAGAAGTTGCTGCACTTTTTCTCAAGCCTCTGACCCCATCTTCCGACTTTTATTTAAAGTGATCCAACTTTCAGAAAAACTCAGGTTTCGGAAAATCTTTTCAAAGAATCCAAAACCATTGTTTTTTGAGCCTGATGCTCGATTTTAGAATTCCCCTAAAAAAGGTCAAAATAAGCTTAAAAAGGGGCTTGACACAGGAGTAATTTGGGCCATAAACCGACTCATACTTATACACGAATGATTCTTGAAGAATTATTTCAAACTTGTTTGGTGAAATAGAGATTTTTCCTACTTTTGCAACCCCTTCGGGGAGTACCAATTAGTAGAGTAACCCTTTAAAAATCATTGAAATTGGACGCTATTAGCTACAAGACAGTTTCCGCCAATGCGAAAACTGCAGACAAAAAATGGGTGATTGTTGACGCCACTGACATGGTCGTTGGTCGTTTCTCATCAGAAGTCGCGAAAATTATCCGCGGAAAACACAAGCCGAGCTACACTCCGCATGTTGACTGTGGTGATAATGTAATTGTAATCAATGCCGAGAAAGTTCGCTTTACCGGAAAGAAATTACACGACAAAGAATACGTTCGTCACACCGGTCACCCGGGCGGACAGCGTTTTGCTTCTCCTGCAGAGTGGATGAAGAAGAACCCGGCCTTAATTCTTGAGAATTCCATCCGTGGAATGCTTCCTAAGAACAGTCTTGGTCGTCATCTGTTCACAAACCTGCATATATATGTTGGTTCGGAACATCCGCATGAAGCACAAAAACCTACTCCAGTTAAATTCTCTTAATTAATATAATGGCAGCAACTACACTCCACGCTATTGGCAGAAGAAAAACTTCTGTAGCTCGTGTTTACATGGAGCCGGGAAACGGCGACATTAAAGTTAACAACCGCGATTACAAAGAATATTTCCCTACGGGACCACTTCAGTATATCGTTAATCAGTCACAATTGATTGTTAACGTTCCTGAGACTTATAACATCAAAGCAACCGTTGACGGTGGCGGAATCAAAGGTCAGGCAGAAGCAATTCGTCTGGCAATTGCTCGCATCCTTGTTTCTGTTGACGCTGAATGCAAAAGCGCTCTTCGCAAAGAAGGTCTGATGACACGTGATCCACGCATGGTTGAACGTAAGAAGCCGGGACAAAAGAAAGCCCGTAAACGCTTCCAGTTCTCTAAGCGTTAATCGATTTCCTCAGGAAATTTACATTGTTCATTCAATTATTCTACAATACCTCAATTCAACCAAATGTCAAGAGTATCCTATAACGATTTACTTGAAGCAGGCGCACACTTCGGTCACCTGAAGAGCAAGTGGAACCCAAAAATGGCCCCATATATTTTCATGGAAGCTCGTGGTATCCATATCATCGACCTGAACAAAACAGTTGCCAAGATCGACGAAGCAGCCAATGCTATGAAGCAAGTTGCGAAGTCAGGAAAGAAAATTCTTTTCGTGGCTACTAAAAAGCAGGCGAAGGATATCGTTGCCGATGCAGCTACTCGTGTAAATATGCCATTCATCACTGAGCGCTGGCCTGGTGGAATGCTGACAAACTTTGCGACCGTACGTAAATCGGTTAAGAAGATGACAGGATTTGAGAAAATGGCAACTGATGGTACATTCGAAAACATCTCTAAGAAAGAGCGTCTTCAAATCACACGTCAGAAAGCTAAAATGGAAAAATTCCTGGGAAGTATCATCGACCTTAGTCGTCTTCCTGCAGCTTTGTTCATCGTTGACATCAATAAAGAACATATCGCAGTTGCTGAAGCAAAAAAATTGAACATCCCTACTTTCGCAATCACTGATACAAATACAGATCCTACACAAGTTGATTTCGCAATTCCTGCGAATGATGACGCTACTAAATCTATCGCTTTGATCGTTGAGACTATGTCTAAAGCTATCGAAGAAGGATTGGCTGAGCGCAAAATGGATAAAGAAGCAGAGAAAGATCGTGAAGATGAAGGAACTGCTGAAGAAGCAGGAATCCAGGTTGAATATGTTGGTGCTGAAGAGGATGATGATGACAGCAAGCCAAATAAAACAACTACTGAAATCAAGAAGCCGGGAGGAGCACGTAAGCGTACCACCACTTCGAAGAAACCATCTTAATAGTAGAAAGGCTATTCAGATAGCCGGGGTTAATCAAAATTAACCAATGCTATTTAATCAAAATACCAGATTAGCCAATTCAACGATTGGCTAATTTGCTAAATAACCATTTATAAAAAATTAATAAATCTAATTATCATGTCAACAACAGCAATCAGTGCATCAGATGTAAATAAATTACGTCAACAAACAGGTGCCGGAATGATGGACTGCAAGAAAGCTCTCACAGAAGCCAATGGCGACTTTGAAGCGGCAGTCGATATCTTACGTAAAAAGGGACAAAAAATCGCAGCGAACCGGCAGGATCGTGAAGCGAAAGAAGGATATGTATTCGGAAAGCTCAGTGCTGACGGCAAATTCGGTGCAATCGTAGCGGTATGTTGCGAAACTGATTTCGTAGCCATCAATGCTGACTTTGTAAAATACGGAGAATCGATTTTGGATTTGGCTATGAGCAATAAGCCTGAAAATGCTGATGCTTTGAAAGCATTAAAGCTCGGAAGCCAGACTGTTGCTGAAACTTTAGTTGATCAAATGGGAAAGATTGGTGAGAAAATCGATGTGGTTGACTACCAGTTTGTGAAAGCTGAAAAAGTGATCGTTTATAATCACCCGGGCAACAAGCTTGCTTCTATGATTGGATTCAATGCAAGTCCGGCCGGAATTGATGAGGCCGGTAAAAACATCGCGATGCAAACCGCAGCGATGGCACCGGTTGCTATCGACAAAGCTGATGTTGATGCAAACACGATTGAACGCGAAATCGAAATCGGAAAAGATCAGGCTCGTCAGGAAGGCAAGCCGGAAGCGATGATTGAAAAAATCGCTCTCGGAAAACTCAACAAGTTCTATACGGAATATACATTGTTGAATCAGGCCTATATTAAAGACGAAAAAATGACTGTACGCCAGTATGTTGAGAGTATCGATAAAGGACTCAAGATTACAGCGATGAAGCGTGTAAAGATTGGGTAATTCAATCTTTCATTCAGAATAAAGAAAAAAAGGAATCCGGAAGGGTTCCTTTTTTTTATGGGCTGATGTACCCTCCCCCCTTGTCTGAACTGGGATTTATGAGATTAGTTGGATTATTGAGATTATTCTTCGCTTAAAGAAATTTCGCGCACCACGAAAAAAATATTTGCTTTTACATTATTCAAATTAATATAAGAAACCTAAAATCTGATAATATTCTAAAAATCAAGCCACAAGACGATTGGGCAATAATAAATAGCAAAACTAACCCCAAAAATCAGAGTAAATCAAGGTCAATCAGAGTCCTATTTTCCATAAATTAGCCACGCAAAACTGATCTATGAAATATAAACGTATCCTCCTCAAGCTTAGTGGAGAGTCGCTGATGGGCGACAAAGAGTTTGGGATAGACCATACCATCCTCGAAAAATATTCAGATGATATTAAGACTATAGTCGACAAAGGTGTTGAAGTAGCTATTGTTGTTGGAGGAGGAAATATTTTCCGTGGTGTGGGGAATGATGCAGAAGAAGTAATTGACAGAGTGCAGGGTGACTATATGGGAATGCTCGCAACGGTGATTAACTCTATGGCACTACAAAGTGCACTGGAACGTTTGGGAGTAAAGACACGATTGCAATCTGCCATCAAAATGGAACAGATCTGTGAACCATATATCAAAAGACGTGCTGTGCGACATTTGGAAAAAGGACGAGTAGTGATTTTTGGTGCAGGAACAGGAAATCCTTATTTTACAACTGACACAGCAGCATCTCTGAGAGCAATTGAGATCGGCGCGGATGTCCTATTGAAAGGAACCCGTGTAGATGGAATCTACAGCGAAGATCCGGAGATCAATAAAAACGCAATCAAGTACGACAGTGTTACTTTCAATGAAGTTTACGACAAAGGATTGAAGGTGATGGATCTCACAGCATTTACACTTTGCAATGAGAACAAAGTTCCAATCATTGTCTTCGATATGAATAAGCAGGGTAATTTGCTGAAGGTTATGGAAGGACAGCAGGTCGGGACACTGGTTGAGTTTTGACAAAAATTCACAACTTGGTTAACCAATAAATTCACAGAGAACCCAAAGGAGATTTAAAATATCAAGGCGTGTCAGTAAATATACATGCAAGGAAAAGATAAAAGCAATATCACATTCAACAAGTTGAATAACACACTTTGTGAACATTATGCATTCCCTTTGTGACCTTGGTAGTAAAAAAATATAACAACAAGTAAAAAAAGAAAATATGCTGGATGCCAATCAACTCATCAACACCTCAAAAGACCACATGCAAAAAGCAATTGACCACTTAGAGGTCGAGCTTTCAAAAATTCGTGCAGGCCGCGCCAATCCTCAGATGCTGGAAGGATTGCATGTTGATTATTACGGTGCCAATACACCTTTAACTCAGGTAGCAAACATTTCTGTTCCTGATGCACGTACACTCATGATTCAGCCTTGGGAGAAAAGCATGATTACGCCTATTGAAAAATCAATCATGGCTGCAAACCTTGGTTTCAATCCGCAGAACGATGGGCAAGTTATTCGTATCAACATACCAACACTTACTGAAGAACGCAGGAAA
>Ga0138256_10006925_pt1 | contig 11987 bp, 10 predicted proteins | sample KNB2016incub_MG_FD_105486 | JGI IMG/M metagenome (GOLD analysis project Ga0138256, IMG submission 105486) | Active sludge microbial communities from wastewater in Klosterneuburg, Austria - KNB2014incub_MG | ecosystem: Engineered > WWTP > Activated sludge > Unclassified | place: Austria...
AAGATTAAAACATTTTAGAGCAATTGCCACACGATTTGATAAATTAAAAAGAAATTTTGAAGGTATGTTAGCATTAGCTTGTGCTTATATTTGGTTGCCATTATGAAACGTCAACAGCCCCTAGTATTCTAATTTTTGTAAGTGTAAAAATTAAAAGAATACAAATTACAAATTACAAATTAACTTTTCCATTTAGTTCTATTGGCAAATTAGAAACACCAGAAGTGAAGGTAGGAAAACGTGTAGGCACATTTGAAAAAGATCCTGAACCATTACAACTTCCAAAAGATCCTTTCCACTCTCTGTATTCAGGGCGCAGCAATGTCCCCAAGGAGGTATCATAGGGGTCTTGTTTGTATTCGGCATAGTCATCACCGGCCTTACCACTTGCAATGAATGTATAAGCACCAATTTGATTGCTAGAATTCCATAGATAGTTGCCTCCATTGGGAGCTGAACCTTGATAAGTACATACCCAATCAAGATAACCATCGTGATTACAATCTCCATAACCTAATTTGTAAAAAACATCAGCATTTGGGTATAAATTGGAAGTTAGACTATTTATCACTCTATTAAACATAGTTGTATGGATGGCCTTATTTTGCATATCAAAACATATATTCCATATCGCCTCGGATTCAGCATTGCTCAATCCGCTATAAACAGGAATATCTATGACAGGTACTTTTTGTGCAAAGGAAACAACTGGGACATTTGAGTTCGTTTGACATTGAACAAAAGTTTTTCCTTCTTTCCATATGCAGTCAAAAAAAGCGGCATAGTTGTTTTGATTATGGAAAATATATGCCCAATGACCTGTGCCACCATAGAGATAATTAGGAAAAATCATAGCTATCCATTCGGCCTCATTTTGGAGAGCATAATCATTCAGATCAATGATCCAACGATTCTGAGAATCCGTAAAAACAGAATTATCTGTTATAGATTGATGATATAAAAGATTGGCATAAGCTGCGAAAGTTCTAAAAAGTAGAATATTTTGATTGTTATTATCAGTCACGGTTGAATCCCATTGAAAGGCATGAGTATTTTCATGGGCCATGAAGTATTCTTTCATGCCGTAACCATAGGTTACATCGCAGTGGATTGTGCCCGCTGCTCCAGCATAACCGCAAGCACCTAAATTTGTTTCTGCATAAACTCCGGATGAGCTGCGAGCAGGGTTATTATTTTGATTACTGATTCCTGAAGCATAAAAATTAATAACATTAGAATCTAATCCAGCATCAATCATGTTTTGATACATATCTCGCCATAACTGAGCTATGATATCGAAGGATTCACAAGGAGTTTTACCTGTACTAGCAAAAGTTTTTATAGGAGTTGTACCCCATGTTGAGGAATTTAATTTTTCTAATCTCTGAACATGAAGATTGATCGTTGTTGTTCTCCCTCCACCAATGGGAACTTGAACTGGGCCTTGGATATATCTTTGATTTTCAGAAAGAGTTGTCCCTGTTGGTAAGAAGCAATCTCTTGAAGAAATTGAGACACCGTCATCTTTTCCACACGAAATAAGTAATAAGAAGAATCCAAATAAGAATCCAATATGTAAGCTACTTTTTTTCATAGTTTTTTATTAAATTCCTAGTCCAAAGTCGAAATCAAACTGGGCCATAAGACCAATTTGTTTTATATTCATCTTATTTGATAATATGCTTTCATTTGCGCCTACAATTTCTTTTTCATAGTCAACTGATTCGTAGAAAAAACCGAGTTTTCCAGCTAAAGGCATGAATTCAAATTGCATGCCTAGATAAAATCTTAATCCTTTCGGGGTTTCATATTTAATCTCCAGACCTTCAATATTTTTTTTATCTAAGTTGTAATTTCCCATGAACTGATAATCAGCTTTTAATATGAAGCTCATGATATTGAGACCAATGGTTAGGGAGAAAATATTAGTTCTTGATCCTTTTCTATTACCGTATGGCGATTTTACATCTGACATTTGATTAACAAGATATTTATCCGCTGAAACACCCAATATAAATGGATAAAAACCTAGGCCTATGGTAGTTCCTATGCCATATTGAAGCATGCTTGGTGAATCGGATTCATTCTCGACGACAGCTTGACCATTACCAACACTTGTATGCACATCTAAATAGATTGAACCTAGGCATTGAGTAGAAATTAAGAAAGAGAAGATGAACATTAAAACATACATTTTTAAATTTTGTCCTTTTTCTAACTATTCTCTCATTAAATTTGATTAGATCAAATTTTTTTAAACTGATTTAGACTGATTTACATACTTCCTGCAATAGTCTAAAAAAAGATCATGGATATAAAACCACTTGTTACTCAGTTATTAGTGGCCCTTGGAGAAGACCCCTCTCGAGAAGGGCTTTTAAATACTCCTAAGCGTTTTGAAAAGGCCATGAGGGATTTAACTTTTGGCCATAAAATGACAGTTCAGGAGGCCGTTGGAGAAGGTATTTTCCCAGGAGAAGGAGAGGGACTTATTATTGTCAAGGATATTGAATTTTTTAGTCTTTGCGAACACCACCTTCTTCCTTTTTGGGGAACGGCCTCTATTGGTTATTACCCTTCTGGAAAAATTTTAGGGCTTTCAAAATTGGCAAGAATTACAGAAGTTTTTTCCAGACGACTACAAGTTCAAGAGCGTTTAACGAGACAAATTTCAGAGGCCATTTTTGATCTTGCTTCTCCTCGTGCCGTTTTTACAAAAGTAACAGGACAGCATATGTGTATGATGATGAGAGGGGTTAAAAAAATTAATTCTCATACAATTACAGAACATGGACAAGGGCTTGAAACCCTTTCTGAAACTGAAAAGACAAGATTATTTTCTAATCTAACTATTTAAGTTAAAATTTCAACAATTCCTTCTCCTCCCTTGATTCTAATTTGATCTCCTGTTTTAATTTTCTCTGTTGCGAAAGCAACATTGAGAACGGTTGGAATTCCAAATTCTCTTCCAATAATGGCCGCATGAGAAAGTACTCCCCCTACCTCTGTCACGATACCTGCCGCTTTATAAAGACAAGGAGTCCAACCCGGATCTGTAAACTGAGTAATTAAAATTTCACCCTCTTGAAGTAAATTTGCTTCTTCTATTTTTCTTATCACTCTTGCCTTTGCTTCGACAGTTCCAAGAGAGCATCCTATGCCTGTAAATTGAAGTTTTGTTTCAAAAGTAGAACTAGAACTAGAACTAGAACTAGAAGTAGAAGAGTTATAAATTTCTCCTCCAAATTCATGAGGGGCCTTAAATTTTTTATACCCGTAATAAAAAAATTTTCGTTTTTCAAGAGACTCTTTTGAAAGAATAAGTTCTTCTATTATTTCATCGACATGATAGAAAAAAATATCTTCTTTTGAAATGTTTTTTCGTTTGGCATATTCTAAAAGTCCTTGCCTTACAAGGTAATACGCTTTTGTAGAAAAGCAGCGAAAGACTTCTCGTTCTTGTAAAAATAAAAGTGATTTTTGATGAAATTTGTTTAACTTTTTTCTTGTCGTCCAAGAAAGATTTTCAAGAATAGTAGGCCTTTTTTGAGAAATATGTAATTTTTGTTTTTTTGTTTCATTGGAAGAAAAATTGAGAACCATTTCGTCTATCATCTCTGGATTTTCTCCCCATCGAGGTATTGTCAAGTCTAACTCTCGAGGAGCGTGATGATAGTGAGATTCAAGAAATTTTTTCTTTAATTCTTGATAAGAGTGAGAGTTAAGTCCTGTTTCTTTAAACTCTTTGGCAAGTAATTCTAAGTCATGTGTTATTTGTGTGTGAGTTTTTTCTTCAGAGCAAGAAATAAAATATAAAAAGAGATCTGAGTTATTTCCAAATTTTTTTTTAAGAAAATCTTTGAAATCACTTTGGAAATTTGTACTATTGTAAATAAAGCGAAAGTAAAAAGTTTCTGTTGTTTTTTGAAATTCTAAAATTTCTTTAAAAAAAGTTAAAAAGTCTTTGTCTGAAAGATTTTTTAAAGGAAAAAAAGAAAGAAAATCTTGATTTTTCTTTTCAAAAAAAATTTTCATTTTAAATCTTTGCTTTAAGCATTCACGATATTCTTTTTGTAGAGCAAAAAAAACTTGAAAGGCCTTTAACCAACTACTCTTGCCATTTTTCTTTTTTTGAAAAGAAGAATTTTCATAATTTTTTTTAATGCCTAAGTTGGCATCAAAAGATTTTTCTTCAAAAAAAGGAAGACAACTTAAGGCCTCTTTAACTGCTTGAGCATTCCATTGGCCTCTTCCATAAAAGGAATAAATCCATTTGGTGTTTTTGTAGGCCTCTTCAAAAGAGAGAAGCGTAAGCGTATAAAAATAACGTGCCATGGATTGGCCAAATGCTCTGTCGTAAAGGGAGTATAGAAAAGGAGTGCAAACACCTGCTGAGATCCCCCCATCTTTAAAGTCAGCATCAGTTAATTCAGGAACATCTCTTCTTGGCGAAATTGTCGTGATAGGTCTGGCCTGTAAAATCCAAGTATGAGGAGGATATATGCTATTTTTGTTTTCGATGGCCCATTCAATATCTTGAGGGCATTCAAAAAAGCGTTGAAGAAAACAGGCCTTCTCAATTAAATCACCCCAAAGAGGATGGCCCATGTCCTCATAAGAAAGAAGAGCGCTGTTAGGTGTCATATGCCCAGAAACAAGTTTCTCTGCTGTTTCTTCTTGCGTGTATTCTAATAAAAATTCCTCCTCTTTGCCGCTAAGAGGGTTAAGAGTAAAAAGAACGCCACTGTAAGAAGGAGAAATCATTTTTTGTATTAAAATTGCTCCTTGAGCTGATTCTTCTTTTGGGATGTTATGAGAGTGTTTATAAGATTTGACTCTTTCAGAATCAAAAGAATTTTGGCACTTTTTATAACAATCCCAAAAAGAATCTAGGGATGAAACATGTAAAACTGTCTCATACATTCCTGCAAAGCTTGCTCCTTCAAGATCTTCTAAAGAAGAACTGGAGCGAATTGCCACTGGAAATCCCCCAATTTTTTCAATGGCCCTAGAAATATTTTCGTTTATTTCAGAATGTTCTTTTAAATTTTCCACAGACAAATCAAAAGAGAAGTGAGAGGGAAGACAGAAACCTTTTGGGACATTAAGAGGGTGCCTTTGAGCAAGTAAGTGAAGATTATAGGCCTTAGTTCCAAAAGAAGAAGGGGAAATTTGAGGATTAGAAGAATCATGAAGAAAGAAAATATTCATGGTGGGCCGTGTCCTTTTTTTTAATTTAATGATAGCGTTGAGATCATGGAAATTCGAATAAAACTTTTTGCAGATGGTGCAAAAAAAACTGACATGATCTCTTTTTACAAGGACCCAAACATTAGTGGCCTAACTACCAATCCTTCTTTGATGAGAAAAGAAGGGGTGACAGATTATGAAAAATTTGCCAAAGAACTTTTAGAAGTTATCACTGAAAAACAAATTTCTTTTGAAGTCTTTTCAGATGAACCTAACGAAATGAAAAAACAGGCCTTAAAAATTGCCTCTTGGGGAAAAAATGTTTATGTGAAAATTCCTGTCATTAACACTAAAAATATTTTTTCAGGAGAGCTGATAAAGGAATTGACTCAAGAAGGAATTCAATTAAATATCACGGCCATTTTTACTAAAAATCAAATAGAACAAACATTAGAGGTACTTCACGGTTCTAAGGGGGCCTATCTTTCTGTTTTTGCTGGCCGTATGGCCGATACAGGCTTTGACCCGATTCCCTTGATGACAGAAACGGTACAAGAACTGAAAAAACCGCAACATAAAAATATTGAATTACTCTGGGCCTCTACAAGAGAATTTTTTAATATTATTGAAGCCGATCGTCTCGGTTGTGATATTATTACGGTTCCTTCTGAGATTTTGAAAAAATTTTCTTCTTATAAAAAAGATCTTACCCTTTGTTCTCAGGAAACTGTTTTAGGCTTTTATAAAGATGCTTTAGAAAGTGGTTTTAAACTTTGAATGTTAAACTTTAAAAAAATCTTTTAGGTATTGTACTGTTTGATAAACATTTTTCTCTGGTGTCTTTGGGTAGACTCCATGACCTAAATTTATAATAAGTTTTTCTTGAAGAGAAACAGGAAGTTGAAGTATTTCTTCCTTATAGGTTTTTAAATTTTCCTGTAAATCATTCCAAGATAAAAAAAGATGAGAGGGGTCGATATTCCCTTGAATGTAATAGCGTGGGCCTAATTCTTGTAAAATCTCTTTCATAGAAAAACGCCAATCAACTCCGATAATATCAAACTCGCACTTTTCTAGTTGGCGCAAATACTCCAAATGGGTATTTTTGCTAAAATATTGTAATTTTAATTTCGGAAAAAGAGACTTTATGGTTTTTGTGATTTTTTCTAAAGGTGGGACGCAAAAGCGAGAAAAATCTTGTAACCCAAGTTCCCCTGCTGCCGTATCAAAAAGACAGATAACTTCGGCCCCTCCTTCTGCTTGTAGAGAAATATTGGTCAGAAGATTAGGCATCAGAAGGTCTAAAAAACCTTCATAGCGTCCATCATATAAACCAATTTTGGTGGGAGTTAAATTTCCGTGATGTCCTCCTTGGCAGGCATAAGCAAAAAGAGTAAAGGGGGCCCCGACAAAACCAAGAAGAGTGACTTCAGGTGGTAAGGCCTTTTTTAAAAGTGTTAAGGCCTTTTTTTGAAAGAGATAAAAAGTAGAGGCCTCTTGTTTCACTTCAAGTTCACTTAAAGCTCCCACATGATCTAAATGAAATTCTAAAGTGGGAGGGCCTGATTCATAGGAAAGGCCCATCCCCAGTTGTTCTAGTGGAAAAAGTAAATCTGAAAATAAAATCGCACCATCAAAATGGAATTCGTTAATTGGCCCTAAGGTAACCTTACAAGCCAGTTCTGGATTTTTACAAAGCTCCATAAAGGAGTGCTTTTGGCGAAGGGCCTGATAATGTTGGTGATATCGGCCTGCCTGTCTCATAAACCAAACAGGCGGGCGTCTTTTCCCATTAGGTGCTTTTAGGGGAGAATCTAAAAAATTTTTCATACTCTATTTTTTTATTTAGTTTTTACCTATTTCATACACAGAAGAAAGCCCTGTTTCTTGGGCGTTTACACTTGTGAGATGGCGAAGAATACCATCTCCTAAAGCATAAATAAATCCGTGAATATGGATTTCTCTTCCTCGTCCCCATGCTTCTTGAATAATAGAAGTTTTACTTAAGTTTTGAACTTGTTGTATTACGCTTAATTCGGCCAATCGATCTCCTCTTGCCGTTGGATCGGCAATTTTATTTAGTTCTTGTCGATGCTGATGGTAGGTATCCTTTATTCCTGCAATCCAGTTATCAATAAGACCTAAACGTTGATTTTGCATAGAAGCAATAACCCCTCCGCAACGATAATGTCCACAAACAATAATTTCTGGAATTTTAAGAACATCCACCGCATATTGTAAGACACTCATTAAGTTGACATCAGTACTAATCACAAGATTGGCCACGTTTCGATGAACAAAAATTTCGCCAGAACTTGTCCCTGTAATTTGATTCGCCGGAACACGACTATCAGAACAACCGATCCATAAAAACTTAGGGGATTGCCCTTTTTCTACATTAGTAAAAAAAGTTGGATCTTGTGTGCGTTGTTCATGTGCCCATTTCTTGTTGTTGGCCAGTAAAAGTTCATACTGCTTCATTATTTTTCTCCTTTATTTTCCTCATGATGAGGGATTAAAAATTGATATCCAATTCCTCTTATACTGCGAATTTCAATGTCATTTTTCGGAAGGGAGGAAAAAATTTTTCTTAAGGTCACAATATAATTATCCACAGTTCGTGCAGAAGGAAAAGAGTTTTCACCCCATACCATATCAATAATATGATCTCTTGAAACAACTGTGTCTAAATTATTCAAAAGAAGTTGTAGAATTTGAGTTTCTTTTGTTCCAAGTGGAATTTTTTTTTTGCTTTCAAGATCTTCAATAAAATGCCCTACAAAAGAAATTTTTAAAGAAAAATAATTCCATTCCTGTAAAAAAAGTTTTTGAGAAGGTCTTTGTAGGCAAGGTAGTTTTTCCAAGCGATAAAGTAATTCTTTAAGTGAAAAAGGTTTCGTTAAATAATCACAGGCCCCTAAGTCAAAGCATTGTTCTTTTATAAGAGGGTTATTGTCAGAAGAAAAAAAAATAAAGGGAGGAAGTGGAGAATATTTTTGTTTTAAGAAGGTTACAAAATCAATTCCTGTTTCTTGATTTTGCAAATATAAATCCAATAAAAAAAGATCAGGAGGGTTTTTAAGTTTTTCTAAAAGAAAAAAAGAATCTTTTATGGTTGCAGATTTTAATAAATGACAGTGAAGTTTTTCTTCTAAAAAAGAAGCAATATTTTTTGCAAGTAAAATGTCATCTTCTAGAATGAAAAAAGTAAGATTTTGTGTCATGCTCTTGTTTTATTATTTTGAGAAGAGGGGAGTGAAAGTATAAATTCTAAAGAATTTTCTGTATTTTTATACCCTCTTAAAGTCATATTTCCTTTCGTGGCCAATTGATGACATAAAAAAAGTCCTGTACTTCTTTTTTGAGAAATAGAAAATAAATCTCCTAAATGATCAATTTCTAAAGAAGTTAAAAGACAAGGGCCATTGTCTTTGTAAAAAATTTCTAATTTCTTCTCTCCTTGATTTATTTTAAGGAAAACTGTTATTTTTTGAGGACTAGAAGCATGATTACAAGTATTTTCTAATAAATTTTTAAAAATAATTTCCAAAATAAAGGGAGATGTTTCTATATCTGTTTCTTCTCCTGATAAATCTGAAAAAAAATGGCATTCAATTTCTGGGTAAGAGCGCTTAAAACTATTCAAAGTTGTTTCTAAAAAACGTTTTAAGTTAATTTCTTCTTTAGGATAAGTAATTTTATTTTGCGTTTCAGAAGAAAAAAATCTGGAAAGCTCTAAAATATTTTCTAATTGTGAAGAAAGTCTTTTGCACTGTTGATGTAGTTCAGGGTAGTGAGATTCTGTAGAGGCCATTAAAGTGGCCAGAGGAGTTTTTATTTCATGGGTAAGAGAAAGTAAAAAGCGTTGTAAGCGTTGTTGTGATTTTAATTCCTTAAAATAAAGCCAAAAAACAAGGGACTGTAAAAGAAAAATGGCCACAAGAAAAGCAGACCCTTCCCATAAAACTAAGCGATGAAGTTCTGGGGAAGTTTTTGAAAGAAGATGGGCCCACCAAAGCCCCAAAAGAAGCAAGAGTCCAAACAAGAGAAAAAGAGAAAAAAAAAGAAAAGAAGGCCTTTGTTTTAAAAGGCCCATATTAGTTCCATAACCTCTTTTCTAAGTCTTTTAAAACATCTTCTGTCGCATGGGCCATAGAAACAAAACCAACTTCATAAGCACTAGGGGCCAAATAAACCCCCTTATTGATAAGAACTTCATAAAGAGGGGCAAATTTTTGTGGTAAATCTTTGGCAAAATCTTCGGCCCTTTTAATTGAAGAATTTAACGTTGGCCAAAATAAACTTGAGAAATGAATAAATTCAAATTCGCTAAATTGTCCGTTGTTGTATTCCTTAAGCCATCTATTAAAAAGGGTGCAAATTTTAAAAGTGGTGGACTGTAGTTGTTGATAAATATTTGAGTTAAGAAGTGTTAAGGTTGCAAGCCCGGAGTGCATCGCCAAAGGGTTTCCACTTAAGGTCCCTGCTTGATAGACGCCGCCTTCAGGAGAAAGTTTACTTAAAATCTTTTTTGGCCCTGCAATTGCTCCAACTGGAAGTCCTCCTCCAATAATTTTTCCGTACGTGACAAGATCTGGAAGAATATTTAAGTGACCGGCCATTCCACTGGCCCCTATCCTAAAGCCACTAATGACTTCATCAAAAACAAGAAGAGCTCCTGACTCTTTTGTCAGGTCTCTTAAAAAGGCCAAAAATTCCCAATCTTGGATTAAAAGGCCATTGTTTGCCGGCAAGGGTTCTATAAAAATGGCCGCAATCTGATTTCCATATAATTCAAAGGCCTTTAAAACTTGTTGTTTATCACCTAAACGACAGACTAATGTATCCTGTGTCACTCCCTTTGGAATTCCTTGAGAAGAAGGTTTTGTTTCTTCAAAAGAAGCAATTTGTGCGACCCCTGAGCCTGCCTCCAAAAGAAGACTATCCACATGTCCGTGATAACAACCAGAAAATTTTAAAATTTTATCTCGTCCAGTATACCCTCTTGCCAGTCGAATTGCCGTCATAACGGCCTCTGTTCCAGAGTTTACAAGTCGAACATTTTCCACAAAAGGAACCATTTCAAGAATTTTTTCTACTAACTTAAGACAATAAGGGGCACAGGTACCAAAACTTGTCCCCTTTTTTATTCCTTCTTGCAAGGCCTCAAGAATAATAGGGTGAGCGTGTCCAAAAATAAGAGGGCCAAAACTCATACAGAAATCAACATAAGAATTTCCATCACAATCATATAAATAGGCCCCTTCTCCTCGCTCCATAAAGATAGGAGTTAGAGTAAGACCTTTAAAGCTTCTAACAGGAGAGTGTACTCCTCCTGGAACAAGAGCTTTGGATCGGGTAAACAAGGATTGACTGACAGTAGTGTTGATATTTTTCATATTAGTATTTATGGTGCGCATTTTACGGCAAAAAAGGAGACAGGGAAATGTCTTTTTTGGCCAAATAATGAAAGGTTTTTCCCCACATAGCAAAATGCTGTTTTTCAGGAGATAAAATTTCTGGTGCTAATTTTGAGAGCAAATCAAACTGTGAAGGACTGCTCCAAATAAATTGTTCGCAAGTTTTGAGTGCCTTGAGATTTTTAGGTTCAAGGTGACGATTTCGTTTATAGTTAAGTGGAGGGCCTAAAGAACACCACTTATTTTTTTGGATAGAGGAAATTAAGGAAAGAAAAGAGCTTTTTTTAAAGGCCTGCAACCCTTGTTCTGGAGAAAAATCTCCTACTCCATTGATCCAGATCTCAGGAAAACGAGAGAGTAAGGCCTTTGTTGAATAAAGTCCTGCTGTCCAGAATAAGGCGTTGGGATTTTCTAGTGAGTATTCCCATAAGTCAGGAAGATTAGGAGAATTTAAGGCATGATGAGTAGTTAAAAAAAGGTGAGAAGAAAGAATAGAATGGCGTTCTTGTGCTGTAAGAGTCTTGCTTTCTAAGAAAGTCCATTCATCTTTTACTATGGCACTAGGGCCAAGGCCTTCTAATTGCTCTTCAATTTTTTTAAAGAGGACAGAATTAGGAGAGAGTCCAATAAAGGTTTGTTTTTTTTCTAGAGTCGTATGGTAGGAAAAAGGATGTTCTTGTTCCCCAAAAATAGCGTCAAAAAATTTTACTCCTTGAGTTTTCGTATCCTTAATTTTTAACGAGTAGGCCCCGAAAGGAAGGTGACAGCCTCCGCCCAAAGAAGCAAAAAGAGATTTTTCTCGTTGACAACTTTCCTTTGTCTCAGGGTCTTCCAAGTGACGTAAAAGAGTAAAGAGTATCTCTTGTGCTTTGGAATCTAGATGAGAAGGATCTTTTAGGCATTCCAAGCATAAGGCCCCTTGTCCAGGCCCTGGTGTAAAGGGGCGTAAAGGTAAAATTAAAAAATCTAAAGGAGTTTCTTCTAAAAGTTTTGAGAGTTGTTGTTTTCCTTCCTCATCTTGAGAAAGTCTTTCAAGTCCCGCAAAAGCAAGAACAATTCCCTCAAAATCTCCAGAGAGAAGACGTTGTAAGCGACGAGGGACATTTCCTCTTAAATTTTCTATTTGTAAAGAAACAGGAGATGTTTGTCCGTGAGGTAAAAATTGAGGAAGAAAAGATTGAAGTTGAGCTTGTCTTCTTGGGGAGGCCGTTCCTATTTTTAAACTTTGCTTTTCTTTTCGTTGAAGAGCTTCTCTTGTTTTTCTAGTAAGAAGTAAAACATCTTGAGGAAATATTCTTTTTGGAAAACAAGCTTGCAAAAATTCGCAAGGGCGTTGAGTACTTAAATCTTTATAAGAATGAACAACTAGATCGACTT
>Ga0138256_10006926_pt1 | contig 11987 bp, 7 predicted proteins | sample KNB2016incub_MG_FD_105486 | JGI IMG/M metagenome (GOLD analysis project Ga0138256, IMG submission 105486) | Active sludge microbial communities from wastewater in Klosterneuburg, Austria - KNB2014incub_MG | ecosystem: Engineered > WWTP > Activated sludge > Unclassified | place: Austria...
CCGGCGCGCGAGCCGACCGGGAAGGCGATCCGGCTCGAGCCGGGCGGCACGCCGGTCGGGTTGTCGGTCGTGTCCATCATCAGGAACGTGTATTCCTGGACGATCGCCGGGAACTTCAGGTCGCGCTGGCAGTCGTCCGTGAAGCGCAGCTTGTCGACCCAGTCCGGCTGGTACCACGTGCGGTGGTACACCTTCTCACGGGCGTTCTGCGCACCGTTCGAGATCTGCTGGTACAGCTCGCGGAGCGGCTCGTTGAAGTTGCGGAACTCGTCCATGTAGGCCGGGTTGAACGTCAGCGAGTCCGTGCGCGGCGCATGCGGGTGCTGCGGGTTGAACGGCGCGAACGGGTCGGTGTACGGCAGCACCTCGACCGGATACGCCGCCAAGCCCGAAATCGGGTCCGTGGCCACGCCGGTGTCGCCTGCGCCGAAGAGGATCGACGGGCGGCTGATGATGCCGTTGCACTCCAGGTCGTCGCAGACCGGGAAGCCGCCGTACAGCCGGAGGCCGTCGTTGTTCGCGGTCAGCTTGCCCTTGTTGTCGTCGGGGTCGTGGATGAAGGTGACGCGGCGCGGTGAGCCGTAGCTGCCCGTGACCGGGTCGAAGACCGTCTCGTCGATCTGCAGGTCGGGCGGGGTCGGCGGCTGATCCTCGGGCACCGAGCCGTCGGGCATCCGCCACAGTCGCCAGCGCGCGGTATCGTTCGTGAAGCCGCTCGTCACCAGGTAGTTGTCCGGATCGCACGCCGGCACACCGCCGGCCACGGGCGCCCCGGCCTGGTCGGGCAGGACGAACTCGGTGTAGCGCCACGGCTGGGTGAACACCTGCTCGTTGTAGAAGAAGCTCTGCGGGATCCCGGGCGGCTGCGGCACGCCCGGTGCCGTGTTCAGCGCGCCGTACTTCTCCCGGATCTGGCCGATGAACGGCTCGTAGCCCTCTTCCTCGGTGTAGAACCAGTGGCTGGCGAAGTAGTTGTCGTATGGGCCGACCGCGCGCTGCGGGTCGCGGCCGGTGTAGACGAGCGCGTCGCTCTGCGCCAGGACGGGCGGCATCGGGCCCATCGGGCCGCCCATGTAGAGGATCTCGGGGCGCGCGACCTCGTCGTCGCCGGGCAGGATCGGGCAGAGGTCGAAGCCCTTGAAGTCGATGACGTCCTCGAGGATCGTGTGCTCGTGGTTGAACGGCGGCGGCAGCACGAGCGGTTCGAGCACACCGTAGCCCTCGAGGCGCACGGAGTGCTGTTCGATCGTCACGTCGACCTTCGGCAGGGGCGAGCGAAGGGTGATGTACTGGATGGCGTTGGTGGCGCACGTCATGATCGCCACGACGTTGTACTCGTGGCCGTCGACGTAGAAGCGCTTGAGCCACCACGGGCCGCCGGGCGAGCGGTTCGCCACGTTCGGCGTCGATTCCATCGACGCGCACGGCGCGCCGAGCGCACGGCCGAGGACGACGGTCACCGTGCCGTCGACGGCGTCGGTGCCCTGGATGTAGACGAAGAACGGGCCGATCGGCAGCTGGCCGAGGAGGTTCGCGCCGGGCTGGACGACCTGCAGCGGGCCGACGTCGGCCGCCAGTGCCATGCCGTTGACGCCGATCGAGCGGACCTGGACGAGGCGCGGTCGGAGGTCGCCGTTGTACCAGACCTCGAGCACGGCGGCCTGCGACGAAACGTTGCGGACGCGCACGAAGTGGTCGAGGAACTGGACGGTGCTGCCGCTGTGGATCGTCATCGAGTCCGTCGAGAGGACGACCATCTCGTCGCACGAGAGCGCGACGCCGTCCGTGTTCACGTTGTCCAGGACGTTGTCGCCGTCGAAGTCGACGGTGATCCCGGAATCGGCGGCCTGCGTGATCTCGCTGCCGACGTTCACCATGTCGTTGATGCCGTCGAAGTCGACATCGAGGCTCGTGAGCCCGTCGCCGCTGAGCGGCCCGGCCGGGTCGGTCGCGCCCAGCGACGTGCCGACGGGGAAGACGAACCGCGTCTCACCGGCGCGGCCGCAGATCGGGCGCGGGGCGCTGTCGTCCAGGCGATCAGGGTCGGGATGGGCCACCGGCAGCTCGTTGTCGAGGAGCTGATAGGTGAACTCGGTCATGATCGCCGGGTACCACTCGTCCTGATTGGACGGCGTCGGGTTGACGGCGGCATCCGGCGTACCGTTGTTGTTGCTGTCCGTGAGGCAGTCGTCGGAGTTGAGGTCCTTGTCGAGGCGGGTCGGCTCGTACCAATGGCGGAGCCAGACCTTCTCCGAACCGTTCACGCCCGACGCGCGGATGTTCGAATCGCGCGAGACCTCGTCGGCGGCGCGCAGGCAGTTCCACTGTGCCCGGAACGGGGCTTCGTTCAACCGCTCCGAGATCCAAGCCGGATCCCAGGTGACGTAGTCGAACTCGGGCGCCTCGGTCGAGAGCGGGCTGAACGGTCCCGTCGGATCCGTGTACGGCGGATCCTCCGGCACGTTCTGCGTGTTCGGGTCGAGGATGGTGTTCGAACCCGCCGTCGCCGGCCGGTTGCCCTCCCCGATGATGCACGAGTTGCAGACCGTGGTGTAGCCGTACAACCGCAGCGTGTCGATCCGCTCGGTGATGTCGGCGAGCGGAGCGGCGGCGGGGGAGGCGGCGGGGGCTGCGGCAGGCGCCGCACCGGCCATGCCGGCACCCAGGCCAAGGCCGCCCGCCATGGCGACGGTCACGGCCATGCAGGCACGCCAGACGGCCGCGCTCCGCGAGCGCGCCTCCGGACTGCGGTCGGTTGCCAGACGGGTGGACTGCGAGCGGGACTGACTCATCTGTGGCTCCTCCGGTTCGAAGAAGGCCCGTCTGGCCCTGGGGGGGACGGATCGGGGCGGGACCTCAAGCGCGCACAAACACGGCCGGCTGATCGGAACGGTCAGCCGGCGCTCCGGCGCACGCCCACGAGGGGCGTCGCCGAAACGGGGTCGGATGGGGTGGTTACAATTCGATTAAGGGCCATTGTAACGCATGGCGGGGGGGATTGCAAGCCCCTCCTTAATGAGAAGCTAACCGCAGAGAGGGGAAGGGGGGTGCGATGACTTCCGGATGGCCATGGGCCGCACGTGGCGGCGCGCGATACGCACTGCATGACGCACGAAACGCGGCGTGGGTCACGGTGAATCGCAAATCGGTGCGGGTCACTGCGCCGGCGGCGAACCTTGATCGGTCGTCAAGCCGTGGTAGGCGGCCAGCCAGCGGACCATCTCATCGGCCCGTTTCTGCTCCGCTTCCACCTCGAGCCGCGCGCGCCGGTCGTTGATGCGCTCGAAGATCAGCCCTTGCACGCGCGCCGGATTGGCGATATCGGTGAAGCTGAAGTTGCCGGTGTCCGCTGCGGTCTGGATCGTAACGGTGCCGTAGCGGAGCACCATCGCCACCGGGTTGGGGATGCTGTAGCGGACGTCCTGCACGGCATCGAGCGACGCCTGGCGCTGCTCCTTGAACAGGCCGAGCGGCAACGACTCGATGTCGAGCACGTGGTTGGCCGTCAGGATGTATTGGTCGTTGCGCCAGTCCTCGTAGCGCCACCACAACCAGCCGTACGCCCCCGCGGCCAGCACGACGGCCGCACGCGTCGCCCAGCGGCCCTCGTCGACGGCGACGGCGATGCCGCTCGCCAAGAGCCACGTCGCTCCCGCGGCAAGCGCCAGCGGCATCGCCGTCGCGCGCAACAGGATCCACCAGTGCTTGCGCCAGACGTACGTCGTACCCTGCCGCTCCTCCGGGCGGGGCAGGAAGTAGAGGATCAGCCGGCCGATCGACCCGAACCCGGTCGGCGGGATGGCCGGGCGAGGTTCGCTCGACGGCGCCGCCGTTCGGTCCGGCGCGCCGGCGGCCGGCGCTTCGGCGCTCGCCAGGCGCCCGTCCCCGATCGCCTTGCGGAGCTGCTCGTCGATCCAGGTCCGCCGCTCCGCTTGGGCGCGATCACGGGCCCGGTGCATCTGATCGAACAGCACCGCGCGCAGCGCGTCGGGCCGGCCGGCCATGTGCCAGACGATCTTGCCGGCATTCGAGGCGGTGTTGATCGTCACGGTGCCGTAATCGAACAGCCGCGCCATGATGGAAGGCGACCGTGCCTGCACGTCCTGGACGCGGGCCATGAGCGCCTCGCGGCGGGCGGCCGTGATGAACGGCCGCGTCTCGATCATGATCACCCGCTGGTTCGTGACGATCAGCCGATCCTCGCTCCAGTTCAGCCACGACCACCACGCGCCGGCGGCCGGCACGCCGAGCCCGATGACCGCCCATGCCAGGATCGCCACGGGGTCCGCGGTCACCGCCGCCGCCCCGGCTCCGACGACGAGCGCGACGACGAGCAGGCCGGCCGGCAGCACCATGCCGCGGATGAGCGCCAGGACGTGGCGCCGATAGACCCTGACCTCGTACTCGCCCTCGGTGGTCTCCTCTTCCCGACGCGCCTCCATGTTCGCCCGCGCGTCGTCGGGCAGGACCAGGAGGTCATCGATTTCCGGGTCCGCGCGCAGCAGCCGCAGGACGTCGTCGCGGTCGGCCGCCAGCAGCCAGGCGTCCGTCTCGGCCACGACGCTGCTCGGCCGCGGCACGTCGGTGAAGACGCCGCGGATGCCGACGACGGCGCCGTACTCGCGGTGGCCCATCGCTTCCGTCTCGCCGTCGGCGGCGACGCGCTCGAGCACGAGCGTCCCTCCGATGAGCACCCAGAGCGTCGTGTCGACCATGCCCTGGCGTGCGATGATCTCGCCGGCGCGGACGCGTGTGGCGCGAAAGAGCGGCGCGAGCTGCCGGAGAGCGGATGCGGGGAGGAGCTGGAAGACCTCGGTGCCGAGCAGGTGGAGGGCGACGTCGGCGTCGGTGAGGCCGTCGGTGCGGGGGGGCGATGCGACAGCGTCGGCGTCGGAGAGGGGTGCGGCGGCGCCTGCAGCGGGCTCGGCGCGGCCGCCGCCTGCGGCACCGGGGATCGCGACCGGGCCGGTGGCGGCGTTCGGATCGATCGGCGGCGGTTCGTCGGGCGGCATGGGGGGCACGGGCGATGCCTGGGGGTGAGGCGGCGTGCAGCGGGCGCGCCGGCGGGCGGGTCGGCCCGTTGGGACGATCTCCGCCGGTCGGGACAATGGTCGGCGCGGGAGGCGGCGTGGTCAAGCAGGCGCGGGGCGGATCAGGTCGTCGGGGCGAGCGCCGTGCGAAGCCAGTCGTGGACGTGCGCCGCGAAACGCGCGCCGGCGATGGGCGCGAGCCAGTAGATCCAGTGCCCGTCCCAGGCGCCGGAGAGCAGCGCGGGGCCGAACGAACGGGCCGGGTTCATGGAAGCGCCGGTCAAGGCCCCGCCGAGGAGGGCATCGAAGGTGACGGTGGCGCCGATCGCGAGCGGGGCGAAGCCGCCGGCGGCGCGCGCGTCGGTGCTCATCGCCAGAATGACGAACATCAGGGCGAAGGTGAGCACGAACTCGACGCTCAGGCCAAGCGCAGTGCCAACCCGGGATGTCGTCGCGCCCAACGAGATCGGCACGGCCAGCTGCGCCCGGATGACGGCCAGGGCGGTGGACGCCGCCACCGCCCCTACGAGTTGCGCGATCAGATAGATCGGCACGAGGGGCGCCGGGAATCGCCCGCTCGACCACAGCCCGATCGTCACGGCCGGGTTGAGGTGGGCGCCCGAGAGGTGCCCGGTCGCATGGATCATGACCATCACCACCAGGCCGAAGGCCAAGGCGATGCCTACGGGGCCGATCGCGCCGCCCAGGTGATCGTCGGCCATGATCGTGCCGGTGCCGACGAGCACGAGGAAGAACGTGCCGATCGCCTCGGCGGCCGCTCGCCGAACGTTCATCGTTCAGCGCGCGTCGAACCGTGCGCGTCGAGGTCGGCGAGCAGCGCTCGGACGCGCTGTTCCAAGTCGTCGCGAATGGCCCGCACGGCGTCCAGCCCGACGCCGGCCGGATCGTCGACCGCCCAGTCCTCGTAGCGCTTGCCCGGGAAGATCGGACAGGCATCGCCGCACCCCATCGTGACGACGACGTCGGCGGCCTGCACCACCTCGTCCGTCCACGGCTTCGGGAACTGTTTGCCGATGTCGATGCCGATCTCCTTCATGGCCGCGACGGCATGCGCGTTCACCTCGCCGTCGGGCGTCGAGCCGCCGGACATCACCTTGACGCGATCGCCCGCCAGATGGTCGAGCCAGCCGGCGGCCATCTGGGATCGGCCGGCGTTGTGCACGCACAGGAAGAGGACGACGGGCATGTCCGTGGTCAATTTGCCTCCCGCTTTCGCGAGCGACCACAGGCGGTCGTGGGCAAATCGTTCGGCGAACAAGGGAACGAATGCGCGCACCCGGGCGCGAGCGAGGATCTCGTCAAGCGACTCGGCCAGGAAGCGCTCGATCGTTTCGGTGCCGAAGTAGCTGGCGAAGTCTGCCGTCAGGCGATGGGCGGCGCTGCGCAGCAAGGGCTGAAACTCGAGCGGGATGTCGTTGAGGGTGATGGCCGATGCCTGTCCTGTCGTCGATGGCTGTGCGAAGGATGGTTGTGCCACGCGGGGACTCCTATTGACGGATTCGACGGAACGGGCAGAAGCGCTCAGGTGATCGGCGCGACGACAGCGGGCGCAAGCCGATCGATCCGCTGGGCGATCTCGTCGAAGGCGGCATCGAAGGCGCCGCGTTCGGATCGAGCGGCCGGGTCCGACACGGACCAATGCAGGTGCTGGACGCCGATGAAGGGGTCCGCCTCCTCGAAGGCCAGGTCGCACACGCTGATGACGAGACCGGGCGCGCGGCGCAGTTCGTCGTAGCCGCGCGGCGCCCGACCGCTCAGATCCAGGCCGCGCTGCGCCGACGCTTGGACGGCCATCGGATGAACGCACGCCGCCGGCCGCGTGCCGGCCGACTCGGCCGGGATCGACGAGTGCTCGTTCCAACAGGCGGCGGCGAACTGCGACCGCGCCGAGTTGTGACGGCACACGAACAGGACGTCGGCGGCCTCGATCGAGGCGGGCCGGAGTCGATGAGCCGAAGCGACGGCCGACAGCTGCACGTACCGCCGCCGGCCGTCGCCCGCCGAGCGGGTGCGGCGGACCAGGCCGACCGCCTCGAGCGCATCCAGGTGGTGCGCGAGGAGGTTGGAGGGGATCCCGAGGCGAACCTCGAGGTCGGAAGGCGCGGCATCGGTGAAGGCGAGGGCCTCGACGATGGCCAGGCGGTGCGGGTCGCCGAGCGCCGCGAAGACGGCAGCGCGGCGTTGGAGGTTGGGATCGCGGGCTGGATCACTCATTGACTCAATGATCGCTGAGTGATCTACGGTGGTCAAGCTGGGGCCGGTGTGCCAAGCGCAACCGGTCGGCCGCGTTCGGCGTATGGTGCGGGGACGGTCGAACCCCGTCGACGCATCGCACCTCGCACCCCGACTGGAGCCGCCGCTCATGGCTGACATCGCCCCCTCGTCCGTCGTGGAACCGCCCCTCCTCGCCGCGGCCGACGCCACCGGCGCACCGCCCTCCGCACCCACGCCTCCGACGTCCCCGACGTCCCCGACCGACGACCTCGTCAGCCATGCGCTGTCCGACGGTTGGCATGCGCTGTGCCGATCGCCGTCGCGGCTCGTGGCCTGGCGGCTGGCGACGTGGCTCGTCGAAGGGATCCCGTGGATCTTCTGGGGAGCCGCCTATTACCACCTCGTCACGGACACGCTCGGCGCGCTGGGCGACGGGCGGGTCGACGAGGGCTTCTTCCGCGGGGTAGGCCCGACAGCGCCGCGCCTTGCGGCCGTAGGGCTCGCGCTCTGGGTGATCACCCACCTGGCCCGCGGCGTCTATACGGCGGTCGTCCTCGACGCGCAGCGGGGCGAGCGGCGTGCGATCGGAGGCTGGTTCAGGCGCCGGTGGCCGGCCCTCATGGGCTGGGGCGTGATCGAAGCCGGTCTGGTGCTGGCCGTGGCCGCCATGGCGACGGTGCTCGTGCGGTGGCTGCGCCCGCTCCTGGACGCCGCGTGGTACGCGGCCGGCTTCACCGCCGTCGCTGTGACGGCGCAGCCGTCCACGCCCCCGTCCCTGCCGTGGGGTGCCGCAATCGGTCTGTCCGTGTTCACGACGCTCGCGGCGGCCGTGCTCATCACGCTGCCCGTCCTGGCGATCTGGTCGACCTGGGCGCGCCTCCAGCTCGTCCCCTGGCGCCTCGCGGACGATGCCCCCGGGCTCCGGGCCGCCGTCGCCGACAGCTGGCGCTGGATGCCGGGCCACCGGACGGCATGGGGGGCAATGTTCGTCGGTTGGGCAGCCGTTTGGACCGCCGCCGTCTGGATCCCCGTCCTCGGCGCGCTGGCGACATCGCTCCTGGGCTGGAGCTGGACGGCGGCCTTCTACGAACGCGTTCGTGCGGCGTCGCTCGACGTCCGGCCGACTGCGCCGGTGGCTGAGACCGCTGCCGCACCCGCGACCGCCGGCCGTGAACGATGGCCATGGCTGGATGCGACGCTCGTCGGCATCGCCGCCGCGTGGACCCCGATCGCCTGCACCACGATCGCCGCCGTCGTGTCGGGCAGCATCTTCCTGACCCGCGCGGCCACGCTTGGCAAGGAGTTTCCGCACGCCATCGGTCTGCCGGCCGTTCTCCTGGCGACCTCGCTGCCCGTTGCGGCCATCGCTTGCGGCGCGATTCTGTGGCGCTGCTTCGGCCGCTCGGCCGTGTGGCCGGGCCGCGTCGGTTGGTCGCGGAACCGCGTGGTGACCGGGCTGGTGGCGTTGATCGTGGGGCTGGAGGTGGGGTACGCGGTCTATGTCTGGGGGGGCGCGGTGGCGGGGTGGATGGGGGAGGCGGGGTTCTGATCCGCATGGGCGGGGGTGGGGTGGGGCGTGGGTTGGGGGGAGGGCGGGCACGGGGACCCGCCCCTACAGGTACGCCTTGACCTGTTCCGCGGCGCGGCGGGTCATCCCGTGCACGGCGGCGATGTCGTCGATACTGGCCATGCGGATGTGCTCGAGCGAGCCGAAGTGGGTCAGCAGGGCGCGGCGGCGCTTCGGGCCGATGCCGGGGATCTCGTCCAGGGTGCTGCGCAGGCCGCTGTCCTGGCGGAGCTTGCGGTTGTAGCTGATCGCGAATCGGTGCGCCTCGTCGCGGGCGCGCTGGACGAGGAACAGCGCCTGGCTCTCGCGCGGGAGGTAGACCGAGCCCTTCTGGCCCGGGCGGTACAGCTCCTCGTGGCGCTTGGCGAGCGATGCGAGCGGGAGATCGTCCAACCCGAGTTCCTGGAGCACCTTCACCGCGACGCCGAGCTGACCTTTGCCGCCGTCGACGAGGATGAGGTCGGGCTCGCGCTCGAACGCGCCGCGGGCAGCGTCGGCGCGGGTGAGCGTGTCGGCGCCGTCGGCGAGGGCGATGTCGGCGACGGCAACCGCATCGTCAAGCGCAATGTCGACGATGGCCTCGACGCCAACGTCGCCGTCGGGCGCGGTCTCGACGGGGCGAGCGTCGACGACTTCCGGCAGCGCGGAATCGGCTCCTTCGACCGCCCCCCCGTCCCGCGCCGCCCTCGCCGCCGCCAGCCGACGAAAGCGGCGCGTGAGCATCTCGCCCATCGCCGCGAAGTCGTCGCCGCCGCCCGTCTCCTTCATCCGGAAGTGGCGGTAGTCGGCGCGGTAGGGGACGGCGTCCTCGAAGACGACCATCGAGCCGACGGTGTGCGTGCCCTGCAGGTTCGAGATGTCGTAGCATTCGATCCGGCGCGGCGGGCGGGGTAGGCCGAGGGCGTCCTGGAGCTCGGCGATCGCGCGGCGGGCGACGTCCGTCTTGCTCTCAAGGGCATGCGCCACCCGCAGGGCGCGCAGCGTCTCGTGCGCGTTGTCGACGGCGACGTTCACGAGGTCGCGCTTGTGGCCGCGTTGCGGGACGTGGAGCTTGACCTTCGTGCCCCGCTTCTCGCCCAGCCAGCGCTCGATGATCTCGGACTCCACCAGATGCTCGGGCACGACGATCTCGCCCGGCACCTGCGGCCCGCTGTCGTAGAACTGCTGGATGAACTGGGCCAGGACGGTCTCGTCCGGCTCGTCGCCCGTGCCCTCGAGCGGAAAGTGCTCGCTGCCCATCAGCTTGCCGTTGCGCACGAAGAACACCTGGGCGATCGCCGAGCCGTCCTCGCGCGCCACCGCGATGACGTCCTGGTCGGCCAGCGTCGGGGCGATGACGCGCTGGCGCTCGATGAGCTGTTCGATCGCGATGATCCGGTCCCGCAGCCGCGCCGCCTGCTCGAACTCGAGCGCCGCCGCGTGGGCGCGCATCCGCTCCGCCAGGTCGTCGACGACCTCGGCCGTGTGGCCCTCGAGGAAGCGGCACAGGCGGGCGATCATCGCCCGGTACTCGTCCTTCGTGACGGCGCCGATGCACGGGGCAAGGCACAGGCCGATGTCGTGGAACAGGCAGGCGCGCGGGTCCTTGCCCGTGATCTCGCGGTCGCAATCGAGGTACGGGAAGACCTTGCGCAGCGCGGCGATCGTGTCCCGCATGGACTGCACGGAGACGTACGGTCCAAAGTAGCGCGCGCCGTCGTCCAACACGCGGCGCGTCGAGACGATCGTCGGGAAGGCGTCGCGGAGCGTCACCTTGAGGTACGGGTAGCGCTTGTCGTCCTTGAGGAGGATGTTGTAGTGCGGCCGGTGGCGCTTGATCAGGTTCATCTCGAGGAGGAGCGCCTCGAGATCGGATGCCGTGATCGTCCACTCGATGTGGGCGATCCTGCTCACGAGCCGGATCGTCTTGCCGCTGTGCGCCGCGCTCTGCTGGAAGTACGACCGCACGCGGCTGCGGAGGTTGACGGCCTTGCCGACGTAGAGCAGGCCGCCGTCGGCGTCGTAGTACCGGTAGACGCCGGGTTTGGTGGGGAGGGCATCGAGGAGGGGTTTCAGGTCGGGGCGGGTCATCGACCGATTATATTGTGGGGCGACGTCATTGTGCGGCGATGCTCCGGGGTCACGGGCGCGGCGGGCCCTCACCCCGGCTTCGCCTGAACGGGCGAAGCCGGGGTGAGGGCCTCCCCACTACGGCGTAACCTCGACCTCGACGCTCGTCATCACCGACGGCGAAAGCGTCATGTGCGCGCCATCGGCCACGATAGCCGTCAGCGTGTGCGTGCCGGCAGTGAGCTCGACGTCCTTGCAGGCCGCGCCGTCGCCCATGTGGATGTGCGTGTCGTCGGTCGGGATCACGGATCCGGCCAGCTCATACGCTGCCAGCTCCTCCTCGGACGCGTCGACGACGATGTGGTGGTGCCCGGAGCCCGGCTTCACCGCGCCCTTGGGCTCGATCGCGATGTCCACCGCCGACAGGCAGATGTTGACGGGGCTCATGACCTTGTCCCCGTCCTTGAGGGTATCGAACTGCACGCTTGCCGTCGTATCGTCGGCGCCGCCCTCGGTTCCCGTGCAGGCCGCCGCGGTCAGGCCGACCGCGCCCATCGCCAGGATCATGACCCAGGTTCGCATCGCGCAACTCCTCTGGTGGTCGCCATCGGCCGATTGTCCGGCCGGTCGCTGCAACGGGACGAAGGCCGGCCCGTCGGCGGCGGAGTATACGTGCGGCCATGAAGGGACCGCCAGTCGAATGCAGCCGCCGTCGCAGGCGTCGAGGTTTGGCGTGCCGAGGCGACCTTCGGTATACTCCTGCGTCTGTTCGGGCGGTTAGCTCAGTTGGCTAGAGCGCCACGTTGACATCGTGGAGGTCACAAGTTCGAGTCTTGTACCGCCCACTCTGCCTCGGCACGATGAGCCCCCTCGCCCTGAAGAGCGTGGGGGCTTTTCGTTTCGTAGTCGGCGTGCGCGTCGCCGGCCCGAACACGCGGGAGGTTCGATCATGTCCGAGTCCGACCTGTCCGATCGCCTATACTGCCTGCGCCACTCGATGGCCCACGTCATGGCCCAGGCGGTGCGCGACCTCCACCCCGACGTCCGCTTCGCGATCGGCCCACCGATCGACGACGGCTTCTACTACGACTTCGATCTCGGCGCAG
>Ga0138256_10006927_pt1 | contig 11984 bp, 11 predicted proteins | sample KNB2016incub_MG_FD_105486 | JGI IMG/M metagenome (GOLD analysis project Ga0138256, IMG submission 105486) | Active sludge microbial communities from wastewater in Klosterneuburg, Austria - KNB2014incub_MG | ecosystem: Engineered > WWTP > Activated sludge > Unclassified | place: Austria...
GAGTACGCACATGGCCGACACCTTTCCCAAGTTCCGCGCCGCGGCGGTGCATGCCGCCTCGGTATTCCTCAACCGCGACGAGTCGATCGCCAAGGCCTGCCGGCTGATCGCCGAGGCCGCCGCACAGGGCGCCGACCTGGTGGCCTTCCCCGAGACCTTCGTGCCGGGCTATCCGTTCTGGATCTGGACGCACACGCCGACGCGCGGCGCGCCGCTGTTCTACGAGCTGTTCACGAACAGCGTGACGGTCGGCAGCGACGCCACCGACCGCATCGGCGTCGCCGCGCGCCAGGCCGGCGTCCACGTCGTGCTCGGCATCTCGGAGCGCGACGGCGGCACGCTCTACAACACGCAGCTCTGGTTCGACCGCAAGGGCGCGATCGTCGGCCGCCACCGCAAGCTGCAGCCCACGCACGTCGAGCGCACCGTGTGGGGCCGCGGCGACGGCTCCGACCTGCCGGTGCTCGACACCGACATCGGCCGCCTGGGCGGGCTGATCTGCTGGGAGCACTCGATGGACCTGGCGCGCTACGCGCTCGCGAGCCAGCGCCAGCAGGTGCACGTCGGCGCCTGGCCCGGCATCTCGGCGCTGACGCACGACCCGAACTCGCCGTTCTTCAACCAGGTGGTCGAGACGGCGGCGCGCTATCACGCCTGGGCGGCGCAATGCTTCGTCGTCAACGTCAGCTCGCGCATCGACGACGAGGTGCTGCGCCGCCTCGATCTCGTGGACCGGCCCGAGATGATCCGCACCGGCGGCGGCTGGAGCGCGATCGTCGCGCCGACCGGCCGCATGCTTGCCGGGCCGAACGTCGACGACGAGGCCCTGCTGATGGCCGACATCGACCTCGCGGAGATCGTCTACCTCAAGTACGCCTGCGACTCGGCCGGCCACTATGCGCGGCCCGACATCCTGCGGCTGGCGACGAACCTGACACCGCAGCCGGTGGCGGCGCCGTTCGCCGCGTCGTTCACGGCGACCCCGCAGCGCAGCGAGCCCGAGGCGGTGCGCAGCGCCGACACGCCGGAGACGGCGGCCGTTTGACAGCCCCTGCCGCGTTTGGCATAAGCGGCAGGGAGATGAACGGCCCCGCCCTGCTGCCCGAGCGCGACACGCATGCAATCCCGTCGCTGCGCCAGAACCGGCTGATCGCCGACAGCCGCGGCTTGGGCTGGAGAGACCTGTACCTGTCGCTGACCGCCGAGCAGCCGTGGTCGGCCGAGTTGCAGTCGCGGCCGCACGACTGCCTCGTCTACTGCCTCAACGGGCAGGCGCTGGTCGACCGCCGCATCGACGGCGTCGCCGAAGCCGAGCGCGCGCTGCTCAAGCCGCGCATGTTCAGCCTGATCCCGGGCGACCACCGCTCGACGTGGTCGATAGGCGGCACGCCCGACATCGTGCTGCTGTACCTGCATCGACGCCTGAAGGACGAGATCGCCGCGGAGTGGGGCGAGGCCATCGAACTGTTGCCGCGCCTGGCGCAGTTCGATCCGCTGCTCGAGCAGTTGTGCGTGGCGCTGCTCGCCGCGCTGCGCGAGCGCAGCCGCTTCGGCGGCGCCTATGCCGACCAGCTCGCGCGCACTGCGATGTTCCACCTCGCTGCAAATCATGCTGCTGCATCCGGCCCACCGCGCGAAGCCGCGCTGCGCCGCACGACGAACACGCCGGCCGCCGGCGTGCGCCGCGCGATCGGCTACCTGCAGACCTGCCTGGCCGAGCCGCTGGCGGTCGAGGCGTTGGCCGAGGTGGCCGGATCGAGCGTGCCCGTGTTCGTGCGCGCATTCAAGGCGCACACCGGACTCACGCCCTACCAGTACTTGCTGCGCGAGCGCATCGCACGTGCGAAGGAACTGCTCGTCGCGACACGCCGGCCGGTATCGGAAATTGCGCTCGACACCGGCTTTGCGACGCCGAGCCACTTCGCTGCTGCGTTCCAGCGCCGCGTCGGCGTCACGCCGACGGCCTATCGGGCCGATCGCTGAAACGACGCTCCGCGCTCTTGCCGCCCATGAACGGGGCCGCGCCTCCCGGCGCGGCCGCCCGCCGCTATCCGCGGCTCAAACGAGGAACAGCGTCCGCGCGGCCTGGCGCAACTCGGCAGCGCGCTCGGGCTGCGTCGCCTCGATGCGGTCGGCCTCGCGCAGCATGTCGGCCATCTTCTGCACGTTGCGCTGGACGCTGCGGGCATGGATGACGACGTCGGCGATGGCGGCCACGTTGCGATAGAACTCCTTCGCGAACGCGCCGACGGCTTGCACCGCCCGCGACGCGCCCGGCGCCGGAAGTCGGAGTTGGTTCGTGCTCATTGCGGTTCTCCCTATACGGCGCACTCTGCGCCTATTGCGGCGCAGTATAGGGTTAACCCTAGCCTTGTGCCCATGACGCGGCGCAAGCCATCGTGACGAACGCGGTTAGCCCGCGAACCGGCGGCGCTGACGGTCCGGCGCAGCCGTCAGCGCGCTGCCGCCTCGGGTACGGCGGCACCGCGCAGGCGCCGCATCAGCCCGGCGAAGAAAACGACCCACGCCACCGCGCCGATGCTGCCGACCAGCGCGGCGATCTGCGTCAGCGGAGTCGACTGCGCCGCGGTGGCGACAGCCAGCAGCGCGAGCGCCGCCAGGTGGCTGAGGAAGTGCACCGCCAACGGCCGCTCGGGCGTCAGCGCCGAGGGTGTCGGTGGGCGCTTCTGGCCTTGCGCCGCATGCATCGACGCGAGGAACGGGAGGATGCGCTGCAATACGCCGAACAGGAAACTGAGCAGCCAGCCGGCGACGGCCGCCACGCCGAACAGCCGCGCCCACGGGTCCTCCGGCGCGCCGAGCACCAGGGCCAGTGCGAGCGCCAGCGCGACGCCGAGGCCGGCCCAGCCGACGCGCATCAGCACGAGAGCGCGGCCGAAGTCGCTGCGCATCCCCGTCTTCAGCACGCCGTGCATCAGGTACAGATGCAACCCGAGACCCAGCGCGCCGGCCGCCACGGCCGCAAGCCGCAACGCGACCGGCGCGACGCCGAAAGCAGCCGCCGCAGCGAGCACGATCGCCGCGAGCGCCGCGCCGCCCGAGGCGAGCTGGCGCCGCTCGTCGGGCACGCCGGCCAGCGCGAACATCGGCAGCAGGATGTAGGCGAGACCGAACGCCAGCAGCCCCATCGTGCCGAACACGCCGGCCACGAGGTGCAGCGCGCGCGCCATGTCGCGGTCGAGCAGCGGCCGACCGAGCCACAGCGCGACCAGCGCCAGCGCGCTCGCCGCCAGCAGCATCAGCGCGGCCAGCGCACCCCAGCCGTGCAGCACGACGCCCGGCATGCCGCGCGCACCGCGCAGGTTGAAGGCGAGCAGCACGCCCCAGGCTGCGAGCGCGGCCACGACGGCGGCCGCGCCGGCGCCCAGCAGGTGCGGCTGCGCGAGCCCCATGCCGAGAGCGAGCGCCGCGACGCCGGGCACGTAGAGCCACCACAGCACACCGGCCAGCCGCTGTGAACGCACCGGCTGGCGCGTCGCCACCGGCAGCAGCTGCAGGCTGGCGCCGATCGCGCTCGACAGCAGCGTGCCCAGCGTGACCAGGTGCAGCGCAGCCAGCGGCCATCCGAGGCCGCCGCGCCACTGCACCCAGTCGGCGGCGCCGCCGAGCAGCGCGAGCCAGGCCAGCGCGTGGAAGACTGCGGCCGCGCCGAAGTAGCGCATCGGCACCGACGCCGGCAGCAGCCGGCCCTTGGCGCCGAGCGCGAACGAGCCGCCCTGCGCCGGGCGCACTGCGCGGCGCGCCGTTGCTTCCTTCGCAACGCCGCTGCCGCGCGGCGCGGGCGGTTCGCTCACGCCAGCGGCGCCAGTCGCAGCCGCCATTCGCCCGGCTCGCCGGCGATGCGCTCGGCGCCCCAGCCGATCTGCGCCAGCTCGGGGTAGAGCAGTTGCGGGTCGCGGTCGTGGTGCACCACGACGGCGGCACCGGCGCCGGCGCTGCGCACGAGCTGCAGGATCTGCACCAGCGGCTGCGGCGCCGGCAGGCCGCGCACGTCGATGTGCGTGCCGTCGCCCTCGGGCCAGACGCGGGCGGCTCCCTCGCTCACCGGCGCTCCCCGGCCTCGCGCGCCGCCTGCAGGTGACGCGCGCCGACGATGAGCTGCAGCACTTCGCTGGCGCCTTCGTAGATGCGCAGCGCGCGGACGTCGCGGTAGAGCCGCTCGACGACCATGCCGGTGACGACGCCGAGCCCGCCGTGCAGTTGCACCGCACCGTCGATGACGCGCTGCGCCGCCTCGGTGGCGTAGAGCTTGGCCATCGATGCCTCGCGCGTGACGCGCGTGCCCTGGACGTCGCGCGTCCACGCGCTGCGGTAGACCATCAGCGCCGACGCGTCGATCTCGGTGCACATCGCCCCGAGCTGGACCTGCGTGAGCTGGAAATCGGCGAGCGTCTGACCGAACATCTTGCGATTCAACGCGCGCTGCGTCGCCTCGTCGAGCGCGCGCCGCGCGAAGCCGAGCGCTGCCGCGCCGACCGTGGTGCGAAACAGGTCGAGCGTGCCCATCGCCACGGCGAAGCCTTGCCCCGGTTGGCCGACGAGGCGGTCGGCACCGACGCGGCAGTTGGCGAGCTTGAGCGTGCCCAGCGGATGCGGCGAGATGACCGGGATGCGCTCGCTCGCGTCGAGCCCCGGCGTGTCGGCGTCGACGAGGAAGGCCGAGATACCCTTGGCCCCCGGCGCTTCGCCGCTGCGGGCGAAGATGACGTAGCGGTCGGCGATGCCGCCGTTGGAGATCCAGGTCTTGACGCCGTCGAGCACCCACGAGTCGCCGTCGCGCCGCGCCGTCGCCTGCATCGCCGCCACGTCGGAGCCAGCGTCGGGCTCGGACAGCGCGAATGCGGCGACCAGCTCGCCGCTGGCCACGCCGGGCAGCAGCGAACGCTTCTGCGCCTCGTTGCCGAAAAGGCTGACCGGCACGCTGCCCAGCCCCTGCATCGCCAGCGCGAAGTCGGCCAGCGGGTGCGCGTAGCCGAGCGTCTCGCGCGCCAGCGCGAGGCTGCGCACGTCGACCTGCTCGCGCAGGCCGCCGTAGGCGCCGGGCACGCAGGCGCGCAGCAGGCCGGCGCGACCCAGCTCGCGCACGAGAGTGCGCGAGCAGGCATAGACCGCGTCGAGATCCTGCTCGTGCGGCCCGGCGACGAGCGGCGGGAGCGCGTCGCGCGCCCACGCAGCGAGTTCGCGCTCGTAGGCGCGGTGGCCGTCGTCGAAGAACGGCCAGGCCAGGAAGCTGCGGTCGGCCATCGCTCGGATCCTCTCTCAGTCGCCCTGGAACACGGGCTTCTGCTTGTTCGCGAACGCATGGTAGGCGCGTTCGAAGTCCTTGGTCTTCATGCAGATCGCCTGCGCCTGCGCCTCGGCCTCGATGCACTCGCCCAGGCCCGCGTTCCACTCCTGCCACAGCATCGTCTTGGTCATCGCGTGGCCGAAGGTCGGGCCCTCGGCGAGCTCCTTGGCCAGCGCCGCGGCCTCGCCGGCCAGCGCCTCCGGATCGACCAGGCGATTCCAGAAGCCGAAGCGCTCGGCCTCCTCGGCGCCGACGGCGCGTCCGGTGTACAGCAGGTCAGCCGCGCGCGAAAGGCCGATCAGGCGCGGCAGCAGCGTGCACGCACCCATGTCGGCGCCGGCCAGGCCGACGCGCACGAACAGGAACGCCACCTTGGCGCGCGGCGTGGCAATGCGCATATCGGAGCCGCAGGCGATCATCGCGCCGGCACCGGTGCAGATGCCGTCGATCGCCGCGATGATCGGCTGCGGGCAGGCGCGCATCGCCTTGACCAGGTCACCCGTCATGCGCGTGAACTCGAGCAGCTCGGGCATGTCCATCTTGACCAGCGGGCCGATGATCTCGTGCACGTCGCCGCCCGAGCAGAAGTTGCCGCCGGCGCCGGCGAACACGATGGCCTTGATGTCGGTGGCGTAGCACATCTCGCGGAACAGGTCGCGCAGTTCGCCGTAGGAGTCGAACGTCAGCGGGTTCTTGCGCTCGGGGCGGTTCAGCGTGATCGTCGCGACCTTGCCGGTCACCGAATAGCCGAAGTGCTTCGCTTCGTAGTTGGCGAGCTGGATGCGTTTCATGGCTGTGGACTCCTATCGTGGTGTGTGTCGTGTGAATCGGGAAGCGGCGGACTAGAATCCAGCCGCGAAAACTGGAAGGGCTGCATGAGCAAGACGACGACGATGAATGTCGAGATCCGCTTCGGGGACTGCGATCCCGCGGGCATCGTGTTCTTTCCGCGCTACCACCGCTGGATGGACGCGGCGTCGCTGAACTTCTTCATGGCCTGTGGCGTGCCGCCGTGGCACGTGCTCGAGGAGACGACGGGCATCGTCGGCACGCCGCTGCTCGAACACCACACGCGCTTCGTCAAGAGCGCGACCTACGGCGAGAAGCTGGCGATCACGACGCGCATCGAGGAGTGGCGCAACAAGGTCTTCCTGCAGAAGCACGTGATCACGCGCGGCGAAGACCTGATCTGCGAGAGCACCGAGACGCGCATCTTCGTCGTGCGCGACAGCGTCGACCGGCGCAAGCTGCACGGCATCGCGGTGCCGGAGGAAATCCGGCGCGCGTGCGAATAGCGTTCCCACGCCGCGCCTCATCTCACTCCGCGCTGCCGGCTTCGGCCCGCCACGGCGTGCCCGGCCGCGGCGTGCGCGCGATCCAGTGGTCGAGGGCCTCGACGTGCTCGGTCTCTTCGGCGGCGAACTCGGCGGCGAGGCGGCGCACCTCGGGGTCGGTCGCCTGCTGGCCGACGCCGGCGTAGTACTGCATGGCGCGCACTTCGTTCTCGCGCGCATATTGCAGCGCGCTCCAGGCGTCGAGCGCCTGGTCGAAGGCCTCATCGCCGCCGGCCTCGGGCGGGTGGCGCCAGCGGTACTGCCACGAGCGCAGCTGCGGCAGCTCCATCGAGCCGGCGCGCTCGACGATCGAGTCGTGGTGCAGCGTCGAGTAGTGGACCATGTCGCGGAACAGGCGAGAGACGTCGTCGTTGCGATACGTCTCCATCATGTCGGCCAGCTCTAGATAGCGCTCGGCGGACTCGCGTTCGAGCGCGATCGCATGGGCGAGAAATTCGGGCAGCGTGTAGTCCATTGCGACACTCCGTCTTCAGTGATGATCTTCGATCGTCGATTGTCGCAGCCGCCCGAAGGCGTTCAGCCGTGCATCGTCAGGCCGCCGCTGACGCTGAGCACCTGACCCGTGATGTAGCTGGCCGTGTCGCCGGCGAAGAACACCACGGCGTCGGCCACTTCCTCGGGTTTGGCCAGGCGGCGCAGCGGGATCGCCTTGGTCAGCGCTTCCTTGACCTTGTCGGGCACGGCGGCCATCAGCGGCGTGTCGGTCGGGCCGGGGCACACGCAGTTGACGTGGACGCCGTAGCGCGCCGTTTCGCGTGCCAGCGACTTGGTGAAGGCGATCAGGCCGCCCTTGGCGCCGGCGTAAACGGTCTCGCCCATGCTGCCGACGCGGCCGGCGTCGCTGGCGATGTTGACGATGCGGCCGCCGCCCTTCTTCATCATCTCGGGCAGCAGCGCCTTGGTCAGACGCATCGGCCCGACGAGGTTGAGCGAGAGGACGCGATCCCAGAACTCGGGCGTGCCTTCCCAGAACGGCGCCGTCTTGCCCCAGCCCGCGCCGTTGACGAGCACGTCGATGGTGCCGTGCTTGGCCTGCACCTTGTCGGCGAAGGCGGCGATCGAGCCCGCGTCGGTCAGGTCGATCTGCACGAACTCGGCCTTGCCGCCGGCGGCGCGCAGCGATGCGGCGCGCTCCTCGCCCTTGTCGGCCTGCACGTCGGCGACGATGACGATGGCGCCGGCGTCGGCGAACTTCTGCGCGATGGCGCTGCCGATGCCCGAGGCGGCACCGGTGACGACGGCAACTTTGTCTTTCAGATTCATGCGAGGCTCCTTGAGAAAATGGTCAGCGGGCGGTGCGGTCGAGGAAGGCCGACACGCGTCGCCGGGTTTCGGGGTTCTGGTACAGACGCCGCGTGCCGTCGACCTCGGCCGCGTAGCCGGCGTCGCCGGGCACGGCGGCGAGTTCGATGCAGCGCTTGTTTTCCGCCAGCGCGTGGCGCGGCAGCGCGGCCAGGCGCTGCGCCAACGCCTCGGCCGCGGCAGCGAGTTCGGCGCGCGGCACGCTCCATTGCACGAGGCCGAGCGCGAGGGCTTCGCGTCCGGTCGGCGTCTCGGCACCGAGGATCAGGCGGTGCGCGAGGCCGCGGCCGACGAGCCGCGTCAGCCGCTGCGTGCCGCCGGCGCCGGGCAAGAGGCCCAGCGCAGCCTCGGGCAGGCCGACGCGCGCCTCGTCGGCGGCGATGCGCAGGTCGCAGGCCAGCGCCAGCTCGAAGCCGCCGCCGAGCGCCGCGCCGCCGATCTCGACCAGCGTGACGAGCGGCGCCGCCTCGATGCGCGCGAACAGCTCTTGCATGCGCTGCACCAGCGCGACCATCGCCTCGGGGCCGTCGGCGCTGGCGAAGCACTGGCGCATGAAGTCGAGGTCGGCGCCGGCGCAGAAGGCGCGCTGCTCGCTGCGCAGGTGCAGCACGGTGACGGACTCGTCTGCGATCGCCGCGTCGAGCGCGGCGCCGAGCTGCACGATCAGCGCATCGCCGAGCGCGTTGACGGGCGGCCGCGCCAGCGTGGCGACCAGCACGGCGCCCTGGCGTTCGACGCCGACGACGGTTGGGGTTCCGGTGGCTGCGTTCATCGCTCGTCTCGTCGTGTCATTCCGGCGTGCCGTGCAGCTCCTGCAGCTTGCGCCGCAGCAGCTTGCCCGTCGCGGTGCGCGGCAGCGTGTCGAGGCGGCGCACCGCGGCCGGCCGCTGATAGGGCGGCAGCGTGCCGATGCGCTGCGCCAGCGCGTCGCGCAGCCGGTCGGCGTCGCCGGCGTCCGCAACGTAAAAGTAGGCGACCGATTCGACGCCGTCGGCATCGGGTACGCACACCGCGGCGCCCTCGCGCAATCCGTCGAGCCCCTGGCCGAGGCGCTCGCCGAGCTCGGCAAGGTTGACCCAGCGGCCGCGGATCTTGACGAGGGCATCCTCGCGGCCGGCGAAACGCCAGCCGCCGCCGGCCGTGCGCACGAACAGATCGGCCGGGCAGAAGGCGCCGTCACGGAACGAGTCGGCCTGCGCCGCCGGCCGGTCGAGGTAGCCCAATGCCTGCGTCGAGGTGCGGATCAGCAGGCGCGTCGGGCCGCCACTGGCCGCCGCCTCGGCATCGAGCGGCCGCACGTCGACACCGGGCGACAGCTGCAGGCCGTCGTCGCCGTCGAGCGCGGTCAGCACGAGCGACAGCACCTCGGAGGCGCCGTAGCCGTCGATGATCGTCAGGCCCGACGCGGCGCGCCAGGCGTCGCGCAACGCCTGGGGCATGGCCTCGCCGGCCGACACGCAGCGGCGCACGCCGGCCGCGGCGATCTGCGGCGCCAATCCCTCGTGCAGCAGGTCGCGATAGAGCGACGGCACGCTGAACAGCACCGTCGGATGCGTTCGCGCGACGGTCGCGGCGACGCTCTTCGCGTTGGGCCACTGCGCGTCGAGGATCAGCGTCGCGCCGATGCGCAGCCCGGCGAGCAGCAGGTTGGTCAGCGGATACGAGAAGAACAGCCGCGAGCTGGCGAACAGTCGGTCGCCGGGCTCGATGCCGAGCCGCTCGGCCGAGACCCGGCCGATGTCGCGGATGCAGCGGTGCGCGTGGACGACGGCCTTGGGCTTGCCCGAGGTGCCCGACGAATGGACCCAGAACGCGGGCGACTCCTCGGGCACGCGCACTGCGGCGATCGGCTGCGCTGCGGCGACGGCGTGACGCCCTTCGTCGAGGCCGCCCACGCGCGACTTCCACGGCGCCGTCGTGTCGTCGTCCGTCTCGGCGACGATGACGTCGAAGCCGGCCTCCTCGAGGATGTAGTGCCACTCGGCCCCGGGGATCTTCGGGTTGACGCCGACGGCGACGCCGCCGGCCCACAGCGCGCCGAGCCAGGCGACGACCCAGTCGAATCCATCGGGCAGCTTGACGGCGACGCGGCTACCGGGGCGCACGCCGCGCGCCTGCCAGACCGCGGCGGCGCGCGCGACGCGGTCGCGCAGCTCGCCGTAGCTCATGCTCTCGCCGCCACATTCGATCGCGGGCCGCGCGGGGTCGTGGCCGTCGAGCAGCAGCTCGGCGCCGTTGAGCGGTCCGCCCGTGGGCGGGGCCTCGGCGCTGTAGAGGCCGGGCTTGCCCTCGCGCCAGCGCGCCAGTTCGGTGATGAGCATCTGCGCGTGCTCGCGTTCCTCGGCCGCCAGTTCCTCGTAGAGCCGGCGCTCGGCAGAGCCGATGCGCGACTGCGCCGCGCGCTCGGCGAAGAAGGTCGCAGCGCGCTTCTCGAAGCCGATCGCGATGCGCAGCAGGTCCGACGCGTCGCCGGCGCGGCCGATCACGCCGGCATAGACGGCCGCGGTGTCGACGCGAAACGCCGGCGAGGGATCGGGCACGTCGACGTGGTAGCGGCGCGCCAGCGTCTCCATGTGCTCGCCTTCCATCACGGCGAAGCGGCCGAACAGTGCGCGCAGCGCCTCGTCGTCGCAGTCCGCCGCGGCGCGCTGGTAGAAGGCGCGGCCGCCCTGCTCGATCTCGAACGCGGTGCGCACTGCGTTCATCGCGGCGACATCGTCGCCGACGCCCAGCGCGGCGGCGTCACGCAGCGCGAGCGCACCGCCGCACTGCGGACAGCGCCCGTACGGGAACGCGAAACCCTCGCTGACCTTGCCGCAGTCGGCGCATTGCCATTGGGTGCTCGCGCCGGCGCAGCAGATATAGGGGCCGTCGTCCTCGTCGGCGAGCGGCTGGTGACACTTGGGGCACAGCATCGTTCGTTGCTCCATCACGAGGGCAGCGCCTCGGCCAGCGGCGCGGGGGGGTCGAAGGCCGCGACGGCCTCGGGCGAGGGTGGCCAGACGGCGCGGTCGCCATGCAGCCATGCGCCGATGGCGCGCGCCGCGCGTCGGCCGGCGGCCATCGCCAGGATGACGGTCGCGCCGCCGGTGACGATGTCGCCGCCGGCGAACACGCCCGGCAGGTTGGTCGCCTGCGTCACGTCGTCGGCTGCGATGTAGCCGCGGCGGTCCAGGCCGAGGCCGCGCGTCGAGCGGCCGACGATCGGATTGGCCTGCGTGCCGAGCGCATAGATCACGGTGTCGCACGGCCACTCGACGAACTCGTCCAGCGGCACGGGTGTGCGCCGGCCGCGCGCATCGGGGTCGCCGAGCGCCATCTTCTGCGCGCGCAGGCCGCGCACGTCGCCGGCGTCGTCGAGCAGCACTTCGACCGGGCCGTGCAGGAACGAGAACGTCACACCCTCTTCCTTGGCGTGGCGCAGTTCCTCGATGCGCGCCGGCGCCTCGGCCTCGGAGCGGCGGTAGACGCAGCGCACTTCGGCGGCGCCCAGGCGCCGCGCGGTGCGCAGGCAGTCCATCGCCGTGTTGCCGGCGCCGATCACGACGACACGCTGGCCGCTGCCGACCGGCGTGTCGCGGTACGGGAAGCGGTCGCCGCCCATCAGGTTGACGCGCGTCAGGAACTCGTTGGCCGAATAGACCTGGCCCGCCGACTCGCCCGGGATGCCGAGGAACGACGGCGCGCCGGCACCGGCGGCGACGAACACGGCGTCGTAGCCCATCTTGCCGGTGAGCTGCTCGACGGTGAACGTCTTGCCGATCACCTTGTTGGTCTCGAAGCGCACGCCGGCGTCACGCAGGGCCTGGACTTCGCGGTCGATGATGTCGCGCGGCAGGCGGAACGACGGGATGCCGTAGCGCAGCACGCCGCCGACGACATGCAGCGCCTCGTAGACCGTGACCTCGGCGCCCATCTTGATCAGGTCGGCCGCCGCGGCCAGGCCGCCCGGCCCCGAGCCGACGACGGCGACCTTGCCCGCGCTGCGCTCGAACGCCAGCTTCGGCGCCGGCCGATGC
>Ga0138256_10006928_pt1 | contig 11982 bp, 7 predicted proteins | sample KNB2016incub_MG_FD_105486 | JGI IMG/M metagenome (GOLD analysis project Ga0138256, IMG submission 105486) | Active sludge microbial communities from wastewater in Klosterneuburg, Austria - KNB2014incub_MG | ecosystem: Engineered > WWTP > Activated sludge > Unclassified | place: Austria...
CCTTATCTTTGATGAAGCAGCCGCGGTCGCGGATCCATGCAACGCTTCCGTCGGCACAAAGGATCCGATAGATGAAATCCGTGCTTTCGCCGCGACTCAACGCTTCTCGGGTCTTGCCGAGGACCTCATCGCGGTCCTCCGGATGTGTTACAAGGTCCCAAATGTCAGGCTTGGTGAGCCAATCCTCAAGCGGATAACCGAATCGTTCGAACGACCGGCTGATGAATAGAGGTTTGTGGGGCGCCGTCGGAGTGACAGCATAGAACATCGCGGGCAGATTCTCGATGAAGCTTCGGAAGATACTGTCGTCCGCCGCGATAATTGGAAGATTCGCCGCCGTTTTTGCACCGGTTCCGGTAATTTGTGTGTCTTCTTTTATGGTCGTCATGCCAATAGTAGGAGTTTTCGTGAAGAACAAGCGGAAGGCGGTATGAACGGTCGATCTGAGCGGACGGTCGCGTCTTTAGAAGGTATAGAAACAAAAAAGGACTGCAAAATGGACGATCTGCGGTTGTTAGGCGGCCCCGCGTTTGGACGCGAGCGTCTTCTAATAGTAGCATAAAGGGCAGAATTTCGGCTAACATTTTTTCGACGCCAATTTTTTGAGATCTGCCTGCATTTTCGGGCGTTTTGCTCGATCTGCGGAGGGCTATTCCCGGAATTTCCACACCGATATGAGAACGATAACTGCTTTGTTGATACTACTTGCGGCCTGTATCGCAAGTCTCGCGCAGACGATGCCAAAGGATGCCGATCCTTTGCTTTGGCAAAAGGCGTTGAGGATCCAAAAACGTGCGATCGTGATCGACGGGCACAACGACGTCACTTCGCCGATGGTCGATGAAGATCTCGATCTTGGATCCGACACACGCGGCAAGTATCACAAAGACGGCGATCCGTTCCATACGGACATTTCGCGGCTGAAGGCCGGCGGCATCACGGGCGAGTTCTTCGCGATCTACGTATCGGGTTCGACCCTAAAGACCGGCGGTGCGATGCGTCGTGCGATGGATCTCATTGATGCGACTTATCGCGAGGCCGAGCGCCATCCGCGGGATCTTTCAATGTGTACGACCGCGGCCGACATCCGCCGAGCCAAAGCACAGGGAAAGATCTGTGCTCTGATGGGCATCGAAGGCGGATACGCGATCGAGAATTCGCTCTATGCGCTTCGTGACTTCTACCGCCTCGGCGTACGTTATATGACGCTCACGCACAATGTTTCGCACGATTGGGCCGATGCTCACGGCGATGTGCCGAAGAATAACGGGCTGTCGGACTTCGGCAAGGACGTGGTCAGAGAAATGAATCGTCTTGGGATGTTCATCGATATCTCGCACGTTTCCGAGAAAGTGATGAACGACGTTCTCGATGTCTCGACGGCGCCGATCATCGCGTCCCATTCGTCCGCGAGAGCTCTCAACGACCATACACGCAACGTTTCCGATGCCGTGCTGCGGCGGGTTGCGAAGAACGGCGGCGTCATAATGGTGAATTTCTATCCGTCGTTCCTCGACGCCCGCACGAACAAAGAGGAGAACGAGCGTGCAAAGCGCCTTAAGCCCGAGATCGACGCACTCAAGGAAAAATTCAAGGACGACCCCGACGGCTTTAATGCCGCGCAGCGAAAACTGTTCGCCGAGAATCCGATCTATGTTACGCCGTACACGCGGATCGTCGATCATATCGACCACATTCGCGATGTTGCCGGGATCGACCACGTCGGCGTCGGTTCAGACTTTGACGGCATTCCATTCTTGCCGGCCGGTATGAATGGAGTTGAGGACCTGCCTCGCATAACCTACGAAATGCTTCGCCGAGGTTATACCGAAGCCCAGATCCGCAAGGTCCTGGGAGGGAACTTGCTGCGGGCAATGACGCAAATGGAGAAGGTCGCCGGCCATCGCCAGATCAGCGGTCAAGGCAGCCTCAAGAAGCTGAAGAAGTAGCGTCTTTCCGATCAAATTACGCTCTCTGACCCCCTTTTTTGTTGACTAAAAGTGGGATTAGCAGTTTTTCCGAAAAAGTGTGCTATAATCCGTCCAGCCCCTAATCTGTTTCTTAACTTACTTTCGCGGCTGGGTCCAGCGCTTGGATCCGGAGGGTTTTCATTTCCTGCCGCTAAGTGGATCTTCCGTTCTTTCGAAAGGTTCCGATCACACCTTTGTTTTCGGGGTGAAGCGGCTTTTACGTCAATGGAGGGATAAAGAAAATGCAACACTTCTCGCTCACTGGAAGCTTAAGAATGCTTTCAAAACCAGGAGCACGTACCTTAACCAGTCTTATTTTGTTGATGGCATTGGTGTTTCCTGCCCTGATCCTTGGCCAGGATCTTCGATCATCTCGAAGCGATTCGAGCCTCAACGATGCTCGCAGGAATGCACCGAAAGTAGCGGTAAAGGAGGATCCGAACGCTGTTTCCTACAAGCAGAAGGAAGTCGTTTCCGATCCGCTCGGCAGCAATCCTTGCGAATGGACGGCGGCGACAGCGTCTCCGGTCCCGATCCTCGATCAGGCCACTACGGCGATCGGAACGAATCTCTACACCTTCGCGGGCGTCGGCGGCGGAGCGGTACTCGCAACGGCACAAAAGTACAATGGCACCGCCTGGAGTTCGATCACCTCGGTGCCGGTCGCTCTTGAATTCCCGACGGCCGTCTCGGACGGAACATCCGCTTATATCGTCGCAGGTGTTGACGGGACGGGAACGAGCGTCAATACGCTCTATCGATACAATCCGGGAACGAACGATTACACGACGCTTGCACCTGCGCCCACCGCGACCTGGAACCAGGCGGCCGTTTATCTTAACGGCAAGATCTACAAGATCGGCGGGTATATCTCCTCGGGCGGAACGACGACCTCGTCCGCGGCTCTTGATATCTACGACGTAACGGCGAACACCTGGTCGAGCGGTGCTCCGTATCCTGCGGCACAAGGCTGGATGTCGGCATTCACCGACGGCACATACCTTTATGTCGGCGGCGGTGTTGCGGCTGAGACAGGTTCGGTCCCTTCGACCAAGACCTATCGATACGATCCGGTCGCGAATACGTGGGATGACGCTTCCGTCGCAGATCTTCCGATCAGCCGATGGGGAGGAGCGTCCTCTATCACATCCTACCGCGGCGGTTGGGTCATTGCCGGCGGCTATGCCGGCGGAACTGCTACCGCGAACCTTTCCGCAACGGCGATCAAATGGGATCCCGTCAGCAATACGTGGGGATCGGTTCCCGATATGCTGGCTGCCCGTGCGCGTATGACAGGTGCAGTTATCGGAAGTGCCTTCCACGTGATCGGCGGCCGTTCGTCAGCGGGCGGCTTTAACGGGACCAACGATAACCAACGCTTGTTCTGTATCGATCCGAACCAGCCGTTCCTTACCGGCTCCGTCAGCTATGTGTCTGACAACGGCACGCCCGCAAATGGCGTTCCTGATCCCGGCGAGACGGTTACCGTCAGCCTCACGGTCAACAACATCGGCGGTACGGCAACAGGCAGCGTGGTTGCTACATTGGCAGCCTCGGGCGGCATCACAAACCCGAGCGGCCCTATAACGTTCGGTGTGATCGCTCCCGGTGCATCGGCAACGCAGAATTTCACGTTCCAGGTTCCGGCGGACGCAACATGCGGAAGCCAGATCGATCTTACCTTCGATATCGCGGATGGTGCGACGCATTATCCTGCAACTCAGTCATATCATCTCGGCGTTCTCCAAACGGCGTTCTCCGAGAATTTTGACAGCGTTACGGTTCCGACACTGCCAACCGGCTGGGTTCAGAACCAGACGTCGGGCACCGGCATCACATGGACGACAGTGACCTCGCCGGCAAGTTCGAGTCCGAATTCGGCATTCGCCAATGACGCGAGTACAGTGAACGCGACAGCGATCGAGTCACCGGCATTCAATATCACGTCGGCGGATTCCGTACTGACCTTCAAGAACAATTACGCGACCGAAAGTACTTACGACGGTGCGGTCCTTGAGATTAAGATCGGATCGGGCACATGGACCGACTTTGTCGTTGCCGGTGGCTCATTCACCACAGGCGGATACAATGCGACGATCAGCACTAGCTTCCAAAGCCCGATCGCAGGCCGACAGGCTTGGTCCGGCAACTCGAACGGCTACATCACAACGACGGCTACGTTCCCGGCAGCCGCGAATGGCCAATCCGTTCAGGTTCGCTGGCTGATGGCGTCCGACAGTTCGGTCGGAGCAACCGGCATCAGCATTGATGACGTTGCCGTCACAAGCGGTTATGTCTGCGGCGGTTCGACGGCTCCGGTTCGATCCAGGGCTGATTTCAACGGCGACGGTATCTCCGATCTTTCGGTCTTCCGTCCGTCGGAGGGCAACTGGTATCTGAACCTCAGCAATGTCGTTCCGGGCGGTCTGTCCGGCTTTAACGTCGTGCATTGGGGAGCTGCGGGCGATTCACTCGTTCCCGGCGACTATGATGGCGACGGAAGGACCGATTTTGCGGTCTGGCGTGCAAATGACACGCAAGGTGCTCCGGATTTCTACATCCTGAACAGCAATGACTTCACCTACAGCGGCATTGCATTCGGCAGTACCGGCGACATTCCGCTTGCGGGTGACTATGACGGCGACGGCAAGACCGACGCAGCCATTTACCGTCCGTCTGAAGGGAACTGGTATCTTTGGAGCTCGCAGACCGGCGGAACGACCGTTGTTCCGTTCGGAAACGCGACGGATATTCCGATCTCGATGAACATAGACGGCGACGCGAAGGCCGATCTGGCCGTCTATCGTCCGTCCGAGAATACATGGTATATCCAGAAATCCGACGGTTCGGGCGTTTCGGTCTATGCCTTTGGCTCGACCGGAGACAAGCTTGTTCCGGCCGACTATGATGGCGATGACAAGGACGATGTTGCCGTGTTCAGGCCTTCGAACGGAACGTGGTATATCCTGAATTCATCCGACGGAAGCGTTACCTTCACTCAGTTTGGAGCATCGGGCGATGTCCCGGTCCCGGCTGATTATGATGGTAACGGCAAGGATGATATCGCGGTCTATCGCGGCGGAACGTGGTACGGATTGATGCCGGGCGGCGGCACTGCAATAGTGAATTTCGGCCTCCCGACCGATCAACCGATCGCGACAGGATATCTTCCTGTGCAGAACTAGCTTCATCCGTGAAACTAGCAAGGCTGTCCGGAACTCCCAAGTTCCGGACAGCCTTTTTCACCTAAGTCGATAGCGGGCATTAGATATATTTGAAGATGGCCTTGGCCAAGGTCGTGACTGGTTTTTCTCCGATCTTGGCAGGCGTGAATGTGGTGCGCATCATGATAACATACGCATGGTCTGCTCGATCGGAATCGAGAAGGTCAAGCGGAGCCAAGAAGATCTCACCGTTGCTAGCTAGGAGCGCAAGAAAGACCACGCTGCCCGTCGGGGCATTCGGGTTCCCGTAATAGCCCGTGTATGTTGCGCTCGACGAGATTACTTTCGCCGGTGTGTCAACTTCCTCTTGGCCATAGATAAATTCACCCTTCTTAAGGATGCGGTCCACCTCCTCCAGGAAACGTCCCTTTGCGGTCCATTCGAACGTTTCCATCGTCGGTGTCTTCAGATCGTACGAGTGCGTCGCACTTTCCGACGCGACCGAAATGGTACTCGCTAAGGACTTGAGTCGGACGGACAGATTCGTACCTGATAGCCCTCCGTCGCGGTTCTCTTTCAGCCAGTCTCGTATTGCTTCCTCGACGAGGTGATAGCCTTTCTTGAACGCTCTGTCGAACGCCTTACCGGCACTATTCTTTTTTCCAAGTTTTTCATAGGCGAGCCCAAGATAAAGGATTTCTTCTAGATCATTGCTGTCCTCCAGTGCCTTGACCGCTGCCTTGTAGTCACCGTTCTTATAGAGGTGAACACCTCCCCTAACGCTTGGTACCTGAGCTGCCGAACTTGTCGCTGCTGCGAACACAATACCGACGAAAAGCAGTACCCTGAGAGCATCTGTCCTCATATTTTCTCACCTCCTAAGCTAAATTGGTGACTAGTAGATATCGAAAGTATATTCGACCCGCCGGAAGACCGCGACAGGCTTGCCATCTTTTGCGGCCGGAGCGAACTCAAGATCGAGTGCTGCAAGATAGGCCGTCGTCGTCAGTCCGTTCTCCAGCGAAATGATCGGTGCAGCATAGGCTTTTCCGTCCGCACCGAATAGGACGAGGAAGGTGACAGTACCCTCAGTGCCGCTATATCTGGCGCTATCCGTATAGCTGGGCTTCATCTTCTTGGTGACCTTCAGTTTTGTGGTCAGCTCCGCGTCCGAATAGACCGTTTCTCCGTTCTTTATGATCCGATCGACCGCCGTCAGGAAGTTGCCGATCATCTTTAGCTCATTGGACTTTCCAAATTTTGTCTTGAGCGACAGTATCTTGAGAGCTGCGACCAAAGTATTCCGAATCGGTTCGGCAGCTTTTTTTATGCGATCCGAAGGCTTTGAGATCGAGCTTCCGTCCTTCTCCTTGGGATCCGAGGCGGAATTTCCGGTGAGCTCTTCCATAACGATCCAATAACCGCCTCGGACAGAAGCATCGAACGCCTTTCCTGCCTCTTTCTTCTTTCCAAGTTTCTCATACGCGAGGCCGAGGTAGCTGAGTTCAACGTAGTTCTTCGTGTCTTTGAGGGCGGTGACGGCGCCGGCGTAGTCGCCTTTGTTGAAGAGATCGATGCCGGGCGACGTTGTCGGTTGTTGGGCGTGAAGTGAAAGGGCAAATATTGCGAAAACAAATGCGAGAGCGAGCAAGGAACGGGAATTCATAACGCAAATATATCAGAATCCAAGATCTACTTGCATTCTTTTTACCGTAACGGAAGATGGATGATCGAGTCGTTCCATTCGTCTTGGCGGCTGCATTCGGCGATGGTGACGATCTCGTCGATCGCTGTACCGACGGATAAGCTCTGGTGGATCAGGAAAAGACCCGGCATGGATTCACCGATCAAGATCCGTGACTTTGCTTGTGGTTCCATCGTCGTAACGTCGTGGCTCAGAACGATGCGGGCGTCTGTCGCGGCGAAGCGGAGAATTTGGGCGTCACGCAATGACCGCAGCCCGACAACCTGCACGCGGACGAGGTTGAGCTGCGGCAAACGCCGTCGTACGCCCTCGGCAATTGCATTATTAAAATCTTCGTCAGTGAGGAGCCGGATCATCTCTTCGGACTCGAACCGGTATCTTTTTTGCGAGCAACAAGCTTCTCACGGGTCAATTGGTTGGGAGAATCTTCAAGGTCGCGTTTTCGGCGCTTGTCGAATTCGCTTGCATTGTCTGCAAGATACTTATCGACCTGGGATCTATTGTTAAGGTAGTAAGCGATCGCAGCATAGACCTCGGCCAACGTCAGAGCGTCAAAATTTCGCTGTATCTCGGCAGCGTCTTCGCCGCGATTGAAAGCGTAAACCACCGAATCGAGCGAAACGCGGGTTTTGCCGACGCGCAAAGTTCCCTCGGAGTTCAAATGGACGGGTTTAGGCAGTTTTTCAACCGTAGTCACCATGCACCGCGATTTTAGCACATAACTGCCTGCCCATATCAGACAGGGCGTCTCGGCATTAAAACGCAAGTTATGGTGGTGAGACCTGAAATGTGAATGGCATACTCGCCGGCAGCGGATCTAGTTTCTCAAAAAGGCATACTTGATCGCCGCTAGAACAGCCACAGGATGCCCGTCCTTTGTTGCAGGTTGGAATCGAGTATCGCGAGCGGCGCTGTACACACTTTCCATGAGTTCACTGTCCAGACTCTGCAGCGGAGCATAGACTTTGGTGCCGTCGGCTCTAAGAAGTGCGAGCAGAGTGACGTTGCCTTCGAGACGGTTTTGTCTTGCAGCCATAGAATAGCTCGGGATCGGCAGATTCGTGAGCTTCATTTTCGAACTAAGATCCGCGTCGGAATAGATGGTCTCGCCGTTCTTTAGAAGCGTATCAAGTCCCTCAAGAAATCCGACGGTCATTTTGAAATCGGTCTTCTTGCTATAGTCAGTCTTTAACGCTCTTATCTTATCCGCAGTCGCTAGGGCAAAGACGATCGGCTGTTGAAGCAGTTTCAATCGTGCCTCCGCCGTCCCCTTAGGAGCAGGCTCTTTGTTGTCAACTATGCTCGGCTTCTGCATCAACAGATCCGACATCAACCAAAAGCCACGCTCGAACGATTCGTCAAACGCCTTTCCTGCGTCTTTCTCTTTTCCAAGCTTCTCGTACGCGATCCCTAAAAATGTGAGTTCGATGTAATTCTTCGTGCCTTTGAGGGCGGCGACGGCTCCGGCGAAATCGCCTTTGTTGAAGAGGCTGATGCCGGGCGAGGCCGCGGCCGCATCTTGAGCGCGCAGTGAAAAGGTGAATGCCGCCAGACACAGCACGAGAATGAGCGAGGAACGGGAATTCATTGTGCAAATATAGCGCTATTCGCGGAAAATGCGGAATGGGAAGTAGGGCCAAAAGGCAGTATTGTCTCGTGCGGACGCAGGTCCATTCCAAGATGCCCAATAACGTGTGTTTTGTGCATTTTGTGCGTTTTGTGCAATTTGATACATTCTGTGCGGTTTGTCCTTCAAATGCGCAAAACTGTTCGATATTCTTGTTGGTGGTTGATCTTTGACAATTTGTTCACAAGAGGCGGAAACACGACCGGCCGTGGGATTTTGGATTTTGGATTTAGAGCGGGATGGCCACGAATTCACGAATAGGAAAGTACCCAGTCGGTTCTGGGGTCACAGATCCCCCAGTGCTAAAGCCGTCGCTCCCAGTTCTGACCAGGTCTTTGCGTCCTTTGCGACTCCTTTGCGGTCTTTGCGTTTAAACAGAAGAGAAAAACGCAAAGGACGCAAAGCAACGAAGACGCAAAGTTCGCAAAAGGCAGAAGCTTCAGACTTATCACTTTTCCTTTTTTAATTATTGTGGGATATGTGGTGCGGAAGGGGCTTTCAGCTCCGTAGGAGCGAAATGTTTGTAGCAACCGCCAGCAATATGGATACTGGATCTCCGTTAGGAGCGACGGTCGGTTTGTCGGCGGCAAGCCGCCTCCGAGATCGGAAGTCGACCTTATTCCACGGCTTGAAAGCCGTGGCAATTCGGCGGCTTCGAGCGTGCGGAGCACGCGGCGATCTTGATAGCTACAGGTGAAGCGAAGCGGAACCTGTAGAAGGTCCATCCAACCTCTCCTCGGAGCGTGCGGAGCACGCGACAGGGACTTGTCGGCGGCAAGCCGCCTCCGATCTATCAATAGGCAGCGGGACGGTCGGGCACAGCCCGACCGCACTGCCAAAGGGCAAGCCCAAGTTCTGCCAAAGGGCAAGCCCAAGTTCTGCCAAAACGCTCAAAAACGCCCATTTTTGTTCCATCTTGTTCCACTTGTTCCATTGCGCGTGGAACGGAACAAACATCGAGGTTTTCGTGAAAGGCGAAGGGATAAAGGATAACGTTGCCAAGGATGAGCCGGGAAACTCTTCCGGCTCAGACTTTGCCTTTTGCCCTTTTACTTTTGACTCTCCGTGGTCCTGACCGCCCGCTGACGCAGGCGGTTCTGACTAGAGGCGGACGGGGGCGTCCGCCTCTCCGTATTTCTAGACTCCGGCACCGTGGCATTTTTTGAACTTCTTGCCCGAGCCGCAGTAGCAAGCGTCGTTCGGTTTCATCTTCGGCGTGTCGCGAACGTACGGAGTATGGCGTGCGGCCTCTGCACCGGCTGCATCGGCGGTGGCCATCGCTCCGGTGAACGCCATGCCCGCAGCCTGTTTGCGGGCACGCTGCATCTCGAGGCGTTCGAGCCGCTCGCGTTCCTCCTGTTCGTCATGCGTGATGATCTCGAGGTTAAAGAGTGCCTTGGTTGCGTTCGTGTCGATGCGGTCTAGCATATCCTGGAACATATCGAACGACTGTTTCTTGTATTCGACGAGCGGATCCTTTTGCCCGTAGCCGACTAGGCCGATGCCTTGCTTGACGTGGTCGATCGAGAGAAGGTGATCCTTCCACTGCGAATCGATGATGTTGAGCATAATGTAACGCTCGTACGCGCGAAGACTCTCTTCGCCCGCGAGCTTCTCTTTTGCGGCATAGCGGGCTGAAGCCGTCTTCCAGATCGCTTCCTCGATCTGTTCGGGATTCATTGCTTTGAAATCCACTCCGCAGTCGACCGTCGGATCGACGGCATAGATATGCGAGATCTCGGCAGCGTAAGTGTCGATCTCCCATTTGTCGGGCGTCGTTTGGACGGAAAGGTAGCTGCCGGTGAGGTCGCCCAAAAGGTCGTGAGCAACACCTGTTTCACCGAGCAGATACTCGCGGTGTTCGGTCTCGAACATCAGCTGGCGGCGCAGTCCGTAGATCGTTTCACGCTGACGGTTCATAACGTCGTCGTATTTGAGGACGTGTTTGCGTGTCTCGAAGTTACGCGCTTCGACGGCGCCTTGGGCACGCTCGATCTGGCGGGAAACGGTACGCGATTCGATCGCCATACCTTTCTCCATTCCGAGCCACTCCATCATCGAGCGGACCTTGTCGCCCGCGAAGATGCGCATCAGATCGTCCTCGAGCGAGAGCACGAAACGCGAACTGCCGGGATCGCCCTGACGACCTGCGCGTCCGCGAAGCTGGTTATCGATACGGCGGGATTCGTGGCGTTCGGTTCCGAGAATGTGAAGGCCGCCGGCCGCCTGAACCTCTTTCGCTTCTTCCTCGACGACGCGTTTTGCCTTCGCAAGCTCCGCCTCGAACTGCTCCTCGGTCGCCTCGTCCGGGTTGATCTCCTGGCGTTTCAGATATTCGCGAGCGAGGAATTCCGGGTTGCCGCCGAGCAGAATATCGGTACCGCGGCCGGCCATGTTGGTCGCGATCGTAACGGCGCCTTTGCGGCCTGCCTGAGCGATGATCTCGGCCTCGCGTTCGTGATATTTCGCGTTCAGGACGTTGTGGGGAACGCCCACGGCCTTGAGCTTGCTCGCGACGAGTTCGGAGTTCTCGACCGAAACTGTACCTACGAGCACGGGCTGGCCGTTCGCGTGGAGTTCTTTGATCTCATCGACGACAGCGTCCCATTTTTCGGGGAGCGTGCGGTAGATCGCGTCGGCAGAATCTTTACGGACCATCGGCCGATTCGTCGGGATGGCGACAACGTCGAGGCCGTAAACCTCATTGAACTCCTCGGCCTCGGTCTCGGCCGTACCTGTCATGCCGCCGAGCTTCTCGTACATACGGAAGTAATTCTGCAGGGTGATCGTCGCGAGGGTTTGGTTCTCGCGTTCGATCTTCACGCCCTCTTTTGCTTCGACGGCCTGATGAAGTCCGTCGGACCAACGGCGTCCGGCCATAAGGCGGCCTGTGAAGTCATCGACGATGATGACCTCGCCTTCCTGGACGACGTAGTGGTGGTCGAGTTTGTAGAGCGTGTGCGCCTTGAGTGCCTGCTCGACGCAATGGAGCAGATCCATATTCGACGGATCGTAAAGGTTCGAGACGCCGAGAAGCTTCTCGGCCTTCGACACGCCCTGCTCTGTGAGCACGGACGAATGATTCTTCTCATCGAGAAGATAATCGCCGGTCGTAACCTTTGTCTCCTCGTCCTTTTCGCCGCGTTCGAGCTGCGGAATGATCTGATTCGCCGTGTAGTATTTGTCCGTCGCCTCGTCCGATGCTCCCGAAATGATGAGCGGTGTACGTGCTTCGTCGATGAGGATCGAATCGACCTCGTCAACGATCGCGAAATAATGGTCACGCTGGACGAGCGATTCGACATCGAACTTCATATTGTCGCGAAGATAGTCGAAGCCGAATTCGTTGTTCGTGCCGTATGTAATATCAGCCCCGTAAGATTCCTTTCGCTCGACATCGTCGAGGTCGTTCTGAATGCAGCCGACGGTAAGGCCAAGGAATTTGTGAATGCGTCCCATCCATTCGGAGTCGCGAGAGGCGAGGTAGTCGTTGACGGTAACGATGTGGACGCCGCG
>Ga0138256_10006931_pt1 | contig 11980 bp, 9 predicted proteins | sample KNB2016incub_MG_FD_105486 | JGI IMG/M metagenome (GOLD analysis project Ga0138256, IMG submission 105486) | Active sludge microbial communities from wastewater in Klosterneuburg, Austria - KNB2014incub_MG | ecosystem: Engineered > WWTP > Activated sludge > Unclassified | place: Austria...
CTTTGAAGTTAATAAAAAAGAACCTAAAATAGCTATAGACCGAGAGCAGAAAACTTATCGTTTAGCACTCTGCATCTATGAGTGCTAGTATATGCGGTCGGGACGATTTGTGTCAATTGTGTAATGAAAAGTTTAGAAAAGTTGATAATGGTGTTATCAAGTTTCGTGGGATGAAGAATTCACCACAGAGGCACAGAGTGCACAGAGGGAGCAGAGACAGATAATAAGGCCATTGAAAACTCAGCGTTCTCTGTGACTCTGTGGTGAAATGTCTTTTATGCATATTTCCGAGATTAATATTTACCCGATCAAGTCATTAAAAGGCATCAGTCTTGACTCCGCACTCGTCGAACCTCGCGGCTTGCAGAATGACCGCCGCTGGATGTTGACGACGCCGGACGGCAGGTTCATGACGCAGCGTGAATTTCCGCGGATGGCGACGATTGAGGCTGGGATCGGGGACGGGCTTTATTTGACGGCGGATGGATTTGGGACGCTTGAGATACCGTTTGAGCCGGATACGGGAAATCGACAGCAGGTCACGATCTGGCAGAGCGTTTGCGAGGGCGAAATATTCCCGGCGACGGTGAACGAATGGTTTAGCGACGTGCTAAAGACGGATTGCCAGTTGGTCTATATGCCCGACGATTCGCGTCGTGACATTAGTGAGATGTTTAATCGGGGCGACGAGATTGTGAGCTTTGCCGACGGGTATCCGCTGCTGGTGATCGGCGAAGCGTCTTTGGATGATTTAAACGGACGCCTGGCGAGCGGGACGCTTGCGGTCCAGTCATTGCCGATGAACCGGTTTCGGCCGAATATCGTTGTATCGGGCAGCGAGGCGTTTGCTGAGGACAGTTGGGAGCGGATCACCGTTGGCGAGGCTGTATTTCGCGGGACAAAACCATGTGCCCGATGCGTGATGACGACAGTCGATCAAGCGAAAGGTGATTTTGCCGGAAAGGAGCCGCTAAAAACCCTTGCGACTTACCGTCTGGCAAGCGAACTAATGCCCGAACGCCTTGACCGGCTTGGCCTGGCTCCGACAGCCGTGCTATTTGGCCAAAATCTTGTTGGTGAAACGCCCGGAGCGGACATCCGCGTCGGCGATCCGGTCAATGTCATGACTACTTTTGATCGATAACCAAAAAACGGTAAGTGGCGAGGCGAATGCCCCTATTTCGGCAGTTTGCTAATAACTGTCCTTGATGCCAACTGAACCTGGCCGGTCAAAACGTCTTCGCCGTCCTTTTCCGCCTTACCCTTTGTTACGGCTTGGGTAAACACCGATTTGTCCATCTTGGTAACCTTGTAGTCAAACGTAAATTCGTCCTTTGCCTTGGCAGATTTCATCATGGTTTGCGACATGATTTGGCTGGCAACGGTCGAGGCGATCATGCCGCCGATGCCCGGAATGAAGGCGCCGGCAACGCTAACGGCACCCATTATCACCATTTTTCCAAACATTCCGCCGCCGCCGCGTTTTTGGATAACGCTTGAGTGGAAGATATAGTCACAACCCTTTTCCGCACACTCGTTTTCGGGAAAGTCGGTTTCAAGCGAAACTGCTTCAACATTTGGAGCTTTTAGTGAATCGAGTAGGTTTAGGGCCACGCCGGAGGCAATATCCTCGCCGGACGTCGGGTCTTTCTTGCTCTCCGGCGTGGTGACTTTTGGCTTGGCGACGCCGAAGCGAATCATTCCCGCTGCCTTTGGCCCGGTGACGCGTTCGATGCCGGCGGCAGGCGGGGCAAAGGTCGGCGTTGCCGGAGTCGCTGGCAGGCTCTGCGGCAGCGGATCGCCGGGTGCGGCCGTCGATGAATCGTCAGGCGAATCGTCCTCGACCTCTTTGAGAGTATTTGCGGCCTTGTAGTTCAGCGGCGGCTCAAACATGGAATCGGCGATCGGGGTTTTTGTAACCGATATGGCCTCTTCTTCCATAATCATTGTCATGCCGTCGATCGAAAGCTTTTTTACCTCCTTTAGAGCCATACCGGTCAGGCCGGAGCCTTTTACCTGAAAATCGACGTCATCGAAGCAGCCGTTGTCCATCTGGAATTCCCTGGGTTTCCGCTGGGCGGGGCACGAAAACTCGGGAACGTCGGCGTACCATCCTTCGATCTCGATGCTCATGGTTTGCTTTTGGCAGGCATCTTTTGATGGGATAATTGTGTAGGTTTCTTTCATGTGCCGTGCGTCATAGCCGAAAACCTTAGCGCGGTTGCCGGTATCGACGACCTCGCCCTTAAGCGTGACAAATCCGCCTTTTTTTGCTCCTTTCGTGTTTGCTGCGGTATTACCGCTAATCGGCTCAACGTGGTATTTCTTCTTTTTTGTGTTGTACGAGACCGTTTGGCGTTTATCGCACTGAACGATCGTCGTTGACGTTACGGTTTCCATTCCGCCGGCGCCCATTAGCGATATCTTCTGCTGCTGATATTTCATGTCCGTCCGCATGCGGCCTCCCTTTATATAGACAGTCGATGAGCGGTCCTTAAAGGGATTTTGAACGGCGCTCGGCATTGAAGGCATATCCGGCATTCCGGGGATTTTCATCGTTGTTTTTTTCTTGATCGTCACTTCCGTCTGTCCGAAGCCGATTGAAACCGACGTTAATAAGGCAAGTAGGCCGATAACTATTCTGATTTTCATAAGATCCTCCAAAAAGCCTTGATTTATTTCTCTAGCTATTTACGCGGAAGGTTTAGTAAAATTGGCTCACAACAAGTTTTAAAAAGTATGAAAGGCGAGACCGAGGTTACTTTGCTTTTGCGGGAATGGGGCGAAGGCGACCGCGCGGCCTTTGACCGTCTCTTGCCGATCATATATAACGAACTTCGCCGCCTGGCCCATAATTTTCTAAACAAAGAGCGGTCGGACTCGCTTCAGACGACCGAATTGGTGCATGAGGCGTATCTCAAACTAACAAATCAGCGGTCGGTCAATTGGCAAAACCGCTCGCATTTTTTCGCCATTGCTTCGCAGTCGATGAGGCGTATATTAATCGACGCCGCGCGCGAACGGCACGCAATAAAACGCGCGGGAATAAAGGTGTCACTTGACGAGACACCGTCGATACCGGTTATGGCCGATGAGAATTTGCTTGCTCTTGACCTCGCACTAAACGAACTGGCAACCTTTGACGAGCAGCAGTCAAAAATTATTGAGCTGAGGTATTTCGGCGGGTTGACCATTGAGGAAACGGCCGAAGTGCTGCAGATATCGCCCGCAACGGTCAAGCGCGATTGGGCCATCGGCCGGACGTGGCTGTATCAAAAGATCAATGGCTCATGAGCCATTTTCCGGGGCATGTCCGCGTATGTTAATAGGTCGCCCATTCTGTTTCTGTGTTGTAGAACTATTTTGATGCACAAGCGCGCGCTTCGGGGCGATGCATTCTGGTTGGAGGTCTCGACCTTGCCTGCGCGCGGGCTTGTGCACCCTCGATAGCCAATGGATTCAAAGGAATGGAATAAGATAAAGGAACTTTTTTCCACGGCGCTCTGCCTCACAGATGGCGAGCGCGTTTCCTTTTTGTCCGGCGTCGAGGTGGGGCTGCGTCGCGAGGTAGAGAAACTCCTCGCCAATTACGCGGCCGCCGAAGATTTTATTGCGGAACCCGCAGCGGTCGGATTTGGGTTCAAAGACGATTCTGACGACAAATTCATTGGCACAAAGATCGATGATTACCTGATCCTCGAAGAGATCGGCACCGGCGGCATGGGCGCGGTTTACCTGGCCGAACAACAGGAAGAAAATCTATCGCATCGCGTCGCTCTAAAGCTGATAAAGCGAGGAATGGACACAAGTTCCGTGCTCAAACGCTTTGTCATGGAGCGTCAGATACTCGCCAATCTCGAACATCCGGCGATTGCCCGCTTTCTTGACGGCGGCTCGACACCTGACGGCCTGCCCTATTTCGTCATGGAGTATATCGAAGGCCGGACTATAACCAGGTACTGTGACGAGGCGAATCTGGACATCAACGCGAGGCTGCAGCTTTTTCAAAAGGTCGCCGCCGCAGTAAGTTTTGCACATCAGAATCTGGTCGTTCACCGGGACCTCAAGCCGTCCAATATTCTTGTTACGGCCGACGGCGAACCGAAACTGCTTGATTTTGGAATTGCAAAGATTCTCAATCCGGATTGGGCCGTCGATACGGCCGAGGCGACGGCAACAATGTTTCGGGTGATGACGCCGGAATATGCGTCGCCGGAACAGCTTCGCGGACTGCCGGTTACGACGGCTAGTGACGTGTATTCGCTTGGCGTGGTCCTTTACGAACTCCTAACTGGCGAGCGGCCTTATAAGATCGAAAGCCGCCTGCCGGACGAGATCGCCCGGGAGATTTTGACCCGCGAACCAGTTCGCCCGTCGTCATTGCTCAGTCGCCAAACCGCAAGCGGAACCGGTCGTGAAAACGGGGAAGCGACGAAACTGAGATACGAACGGCTCAAATCGCTGCGCGGCGATCTCGACAACATTATTCTTAAGGCCCTGCAGAATGAGCCATCGAGACGTTTTGCGAGTGTACAGGAGTTTTCCGAAGACATTCGCAGGCATCTAAAGGGATTGCCTGTTTCGGCCTCGGCCGACACGATTTCATATCGCATGGCAAAATTTATTAAGCGGCACAAGGCCGGTGCGGTCGCCGCCGCCGCTATTGTGACGACTTTGATCACGGCCACGGGAGTGACCGCATGGCAAGCACGGCGAGCTAACATTGAGCGGGCCAGGGCAGAACAGCGGTTTAATGATGTGAGAAAACTGACAAATTCGTTAATGTTTGAATTTCACGATGCAATAAAGGAACTGCCCGGTTCGACATCCGCGCGAGCCCTGGTTGTCAAGAAAGCGCTCGAATATCTTGAAACGCTGGCGGCCGAAAATAGCGGCGACCCATCGCTAAATTTCGAGCTGGCCGTTGCGTATGGCAAAGTTGCCGAGATACAGGGCAGCTATGCCGGGACAAACCTCGGTGACACCCAGGGTGCTCTCGAAAACTACACAAAAGCCATCATTATCCTCGACGGTTTGATTGCGGCAGAGCCGGTCAACGTGCGATTCCTGAGCCAGCAGGCAGCCGCATTGCTGGAAACCACCTTTATTTATGCTCAGCGCGGTGATCGAGACGATCTGGCCGACGCCTTTAGACGGACAATCGATCGTTGCGAAACCTTGCTGAGCATCGACGCAAACGATAAATTTGCGATCGCGACGCTCATCGATATCTACAAGAATATGGGCGACCTGACCTCGTCAAACGGTGATCTCGCCGGAGCTATCAAACTCTATCGAAAATCGTCTGACTTGGCGCAACAGGGAATAAACGAGAATCCCAACGACGACCTCGCTGTTGGCCGTAAAATGGGGCCGGACGAAGCGATTGCGGCAACGATGGGCAATCCAAATTATTCAAATCTCGGTGATTCACGCGGCGCCCTTGAGATCTATCAGCGGCTGGACTCGCTTGCCAAAGCGAGGATGGATGCGAAACCTTCCGATGCAACGCTGACGGGTAATTATGTTTACATCGTTCAGAGCCTGGGGCTTGTACAGGGCTCAATGGGTGATTGGCCCACAGCTATAAAAAGCTATGAACGAGCGTTGGCTGCGCAGCGTTCCCTTGCGCTGTCCGATGGCGACAATGAGACCGCAAAATGGCGGCTCGCTAATCTGTTGACCGATTTTGCGCACGCGCTTGCAAAAGTTAGACGCGTTACTGAATCACTGCACCACCATCGCGAATCAATCGGTATTCTGGAGCAATCGTTCGAACGGGATAAGGAAAATTCGGCGCTTGGAGCCTTTCTGGCGAGGGCAAATCAGCGATTTGGTGACTCGCTTCTTGCTGCCGGCCAAACGGAAGCTGCCAATTCGCACTACGAGAAAGCAGTTGCGAGCGATCAGGCGATGGCTGATGAGGACAAGGAAAATATGGATATTAGGTGGGCTTTGGGAGACGATTACGCAAAGTTGTCGAGGGCAAAGCTGCAGCTTTATTTGCAAGCGCCGCAAAAGTATCCATTGAATGAAATCTGCGGGCTATTTATGAGCAGCCGGTCAGTCTATGAAGATATGCTGGGAAACGGCCTGAACATAAAACCGGTTGCGGATGCAATCCAACGGTTAAACGGGGAGATCGCGCAATGTGATCAAATGTCAGCCACACGGTGATTACGAGCTAAACTGAAAAGTGTTGGCCGGTCAAGAGTTCGTAGGCGGCGACGTACCTTTCCGATGTTGCCTCGACAATGCGAGACGGTAGAGGCGGTGCGGGCGGGGTCTTGTCCCAATCTAGTGTTTCCAAATATTCGCGCACGAATTGCTTGTCAAAAGACGCCTGGGCGTGACCCGGTTCGTAGGTGTCGGCAGACCAAAACCGCGAGGAATCCGGCGTCAGCACCTCGTCAATTAAGAGAATCTCACCCGCCGCATCGCGGCCAAACTCAAATTTTGTATCGGCAATAATAATCCCTTTTGACGCCGCATGATTTGAGGCGGCTTCGAAAATTTGAATCGACTTTGCACGGAGTTCCCGGGCAACTTCATCTCCGACAATATCCGAAAAATGTGCAAAGTCTATGTTCTCATCGTGGCCGGTCGCTGCTTTTGTGGCCGGTGTGAACAATGGCTCGGCCAAGCGGTCGCATTGTTTCAAACCCGGAGGCAGCCGATGGCCGCATATCTCGCCGGTTTGCTGATATTCTTTCCACCCGGAGCCTTCGAGATAACCGCGAACAACGCATTCTACAGGGAACACGTCGGTCCGCCGCCCAAGTGTTGACCGGCCGCGAAGTGATTCATTGCCAGCGATCGGTGACGGCATTTCGTCAATGTTCGCCGTGATCAAATGGTTTGCTGTCAAACCTCTCAGATGATCGAACCAAAACTCAGAAAGCCGCGTCAAAACAACGCCTTTTGATGGAATCCTGGTGGGCAGGATGCAGTCAAACGCCGAAATGCGGTCGGTCGCAACCAGCAGAAGCCGTTCGTTATCGACCTCATAAACGTCACGGACCTTGCCGCAGTGGATTAGTTTAAGGCCCTCGGCCTTTGGCTCACATATAGGTTGTTCCACGGTTATAGACAAAAGACACAGTTTATATTATTACCAAGGGCAGGCGAGGAGCAAACAGAATCAAAATAGCCCAATGTAATGCAAACATTGTTAAAATATAGCGTGACAATGTTGTTCCAAACGTGGATAATGATAAAGGCGTGATGAAAGCATCACGTTTGATTGCCCGCCCCATTCCCAAAGCCGCATCTTCCGCAGCAAGAATTTATCGACCCATGAGAAGCAGTTTTCTAAGAATTTACAGATATTTAGCCCTGATATCACTTTTTGTGTTCTCCGCATCGATCGTTGCCGCGCAGGTTGGTGAGGATGTCGAATATGTCGGTGAGCCAGGAACCGACTGGTTTTTTTGGGGCTTCCTGATTGTCGCCGGCTGCCTGATTCCCGCCATCTACCTTTGGCTGCGCAGGGGCCGGGAAAAGGAAAGGCCGTCACAGCCCGACTATCAGATTAAATATTCGAATTACAATCGTAACGAAAGTTACGAAATGGAAGGACTGGACGCAGATGCAGAACTGGAATGGCTGAGAAAGGTCCAGAAAACGAAGGCAAAGCCAAAAAAACAAAACCGAAGAGAGAATACGCAGCAGCCAGCCACCGTGGGCGGAACTCAACTCGATCCCATGGATATCGATACCCGGGCCTTTCAGGAAAAAATGAGGCGGCTTCAGTATATCCAGCTGCCGATAAATTCGTTTACCGAACTAAAACCGGCGCGACCATACGAACCGCTTAAGAGTTCGAATGAGGCTCCGCTGCTCAGTGCCATCGAGCAGGCCAACGAAGAGTTCGAAGAGGATGAATCAGTTCGTGAACTCGCGGTTCGGGTCCTTGCGGCATATAAAACGAAAGAATCGGTTGAATCTCTGGCGCAGCTCGCACTTTATGATCTCTCGTCAAACTTGCGTTCCAAAGCCGTTGCGATTCTTACGGATTTTGATCATGAGACAGTTTTTGAAACTCTGCTGCTTGCGTGTGCAGACCCGACCCGGGAAGTTCGGGCAGCCGCGGCTCGAGGATTATTTAAGCTCGGCTTTGACCGGGCCGATGCGTGGACGCGAATTGTCGAAACGGGCGATGAATATCGAATGCGGCAGGCTGCCCGTGCCGCAATCGAAGCCGGAATCGTCATCAAATCATTTGACCGGCTCGTCCATGAGGACCTAAAGGTTGCTTACGAGGCATTCGCCCTGGTCGCCCTACTGATAAAGGCGGGCGAATCTGAACTTGTTTTCGAAGCGATTCAAAAGAATCGGGATGAACGGGTGAGATTTGCTTTGCTTCACGTTCTTGGCGTTCTACGAGATGAACGGTCTCTGCGTCAGCTTGTCACACTTAATCGCGACCATACGTTTCCGACCGATGTTGCTGACCGGCTGCGCGATACGATATTGCGGTTTGAACATATTAACGCTTGAGCTGAGCAATGACATCCAGAAATATTGCGATAGGAAATCCGGCTTCCGATTTTGTTCTAAAAAGCAACAAAGGGGCTGATTGGCGCCTGGCCGATCACTTCGGAAGCGTAGCCGTACTGTTGTTTTATCCGCAAAACGAAACGATGGTATGTACGCGGCAGCTATGTGCCGTTCGCGATAATTGGCAGGCGTACCTTGAAACAAAGGCGGTGATTGTTGGAATTTCCGAAGCCAGCCCGGGTGAACACGCCGCGTTTTCCTCTAAATTTGACTTGCCAATTCCATTGCTTGCCGATCCGGGACGCGTGGTTACCAATACTTTTGCGAAGCACTGGATATTTCCGCTCAATTTCACGCGGGCGGTGGTCGTCATAGATGCCAAAGGAATCATCCGCAATGTCGATATAATGCTGCGCGTCTTCCGGCCATTGGACGAACAGATAATAACTGACATTTATGCCGCACGTGGTGATGCACTAACCGAAAGGTACGACAAGCTGCGTGGGGCTGCATCGCGAACGTCGATAGTGCGGTAAGCAGATTTGAGTTTCGGATAAGCTGCTAGGGTCGATTTTGGGCTTGGCAGTTTTGAAATATTGCGGCGTCTGGTTTATGATTAGGCTGTGCAATTTCGTCTCATTAGTGAAAACGTACCTAAGGGCGACCAGCCTGCGGCGATCAGTCAGATTGTCGATGGATTGAATCATGGTGCGAAGGATCAGGTTTTGCTGGGAATCACGGGCAGTGGTAAGACCTTTACGATAGCAAATGTTATCGAAAAGACTCAGCGGCCGACGTTGGTTCTCGCACACAATAAAACACTCGCGGCCCAGCTTTATCAAGAATTTAAAACCTTTTTTCCTGAGAACTCAGTCGAGTATTTTGTTTCGTATTACGACTATTACCAACCTGAGGCATACGTTCCGGCAGCCGACCTTTACATAGAAAAAGAAGCGACGATCAACGAAGAGATTGACCGATTGCGGCTCTCGGCGACGCGGGCGCTGTTTGAACGGCCCGATGTGATAGTGGTTGCGTCGGTTTCGTGTATTTACGGTCTCGGCGACCCGGACGCGTATTTTGGAATGCTCATCTTTATCGAGCCGGGCATGAAGCTCAAGCGTGAGGAGTTTCTGCAAAAGCTTGTCGAATTGCAATATGAGCGGGTAAACATTGATTTTGACCGCGGTAACTTTCGGGTTCGCGGCGATGTGGTCGAACTGTATCCCAGCTATCAGGACCAGGCATATCGGATTGAGTTTTGGGGTGATGAGATCGATGCGATTTATACGATCGATCCGCTGCTTGGCGAAGTTCTCACGAAACATGAAACCCGTATTCCGATCTATCCAAAAACGCACTATGTGATGAGTAAGGCCACCATCAAAAGTGCGGTTGGCACGATCAAAGCCGAGCTCGAAACGCACGAGGAATTTCTCGTCAACGAAGGCAAGGTCGTCGAGGCTCAGCGTTTGCATCAGCGGACGATGTACGATCTTGAGATGATAAAGGAAATGGGTTTTTGCCGTGGGATCGAGAACTATTCCCGCCATCTTACAGGGAAAAAACCTGGCGAACCGCCGCCGACGCTGCTCGACTACCTGCCGTCAAATGCTCTGATGGTAATCGACGAATCACATCAGACGATTCCACAGCTTGGGGCAATGTTCAAAGGCGACCAATCGCGAAAGGGGACGCTGGTTGAATACGGTTTCCGTCTGCCGAGCGCAAAAGACAACCGGCCGCTTAATTTTCAGGAATTTGAGGAGCGCGTCGGCCAGACTATCTACGTTTCAGCAACTCCGGGGCCGTACGAGTTAAAAAAGGTCGAGGGCGAGGTGATCGAACAGATAATCCGTCCGACTGGTTTGCTCGACCCGGTCGTCGAGGTGAGACCGGTCAAGGGCCAGATCGACGATCTCTTGGAAGAGTGCCGGCTGAGGGCAGAGCGTAACGAGCGAGTACTCGTTACGACTCTGACAAAGCGGATGTCCGAGAATCTGAGCGAGTATTTTGCCGAGGTTGGGGTAAAGGTGCGCTATCTGCACAGCGATATCCACACGCTCGAACGCATCAAAATTCTCCGCGACCTGCGGCGCGGAGAATATGACGTTTTGGTCGGCATCAATCTGCTCCGCGAAGGCCTCGACCTGCCCGAAGTGTCGCTCGTTGCGATTTTAGACGCCGACAAAGAGGGATTTCTGCGTTCGCAAAGTTCGCTTATTCAGACGATGGGCCGCGCTGCACGAAATGCAGACGGTAAAACCATACTTTATGCCGACAAGATCACGCGGTCGATGGAGTACGCCATCAGCGAGACCGAGCGGCGTCGCAAAATTCAGGAAGAATACAACACCGAACACGGCATCACACCGACGACCATTATCAAATCCATCGATGCGACACTCGTGACCGCCTATGAAGCCGACTACTTCAAAATTCCGCTCGATCTCGATTCGTTTGAAGAGTATTCGCCAAAGCAGCTAAAAGAAACTATCCACCAACTCGAGGCAGACATGCGCAACGCCGCCAAAGAAATGAAATTCGAACAGGCAGCGGAAATTCGCGACCGTTTGAAATATTTGCGCGAGAGGGAACTGGCCGTTCGATGATATCGTGGTTAATGGCTTCAAGCTTTTCTTAAACGCGGGTTGGGCAGATTAGGCGGATGAAACCGGATTAAGATAAAATTTTTGAAACGTCGTTTGACTCTAATTGTGATGCATCCAACGAATGATTGAGGAAGAACTCACCGGCAAGATCATCAAGGTATTCTACAAAGTTTACAACACGCTTGGCTATGGGTTTATTGAGAGCATCTATCACAATGCGATGATTCTCGAACTCGGGAACGCCGGGCTGCGTGTCGAAACCCAAAAACCGATTGCAGTTTATTACGAAGCCCGCATCGTGGGATCCTTTTACGCCGATTTGATCGTTGAAAACCGCGTTATTCTTGAACTGAAAGCGAAGGAGAAATTAGTCGAGGCGCACGAGGTTCAGCTTATAAACTATCTGCGTGCAACGGAGATCGAGATCGGCCTCCTTTTGAATTTTGGCAAGACGCCGGAATTTAAGCGAAAGTTCTTTTCGAATATGAACAAATCCCTGAATGGGATCTCGTCATCAGGTAATTTGCTAGAGGACTTGTTTGTAAAACATCCGTTTGAATCCGCCTGATTTGCCCAATCCGCGTTAAAAAAATGCAAACGAAAACTCAACTCGAGGACATGCAGAACTATCTCACCGACGCCAGCAATATGCTGGGCGGGTATGCGGCGAAGTTGTTTATTCCCGAGACCGCGGCGGAGGTCGCCGAGATCCTGCGCGGTGCGAATGCGAGCAAGATTCCTGTAACGATATCGGGAGCTCGGACGGGAACGGTCGGCGGCGCTATTCCGTTTGGCGGATATATCATTTCGCTCGAAAAATTCAACAAGATCGAATTAGACAAAGATGGACGCACGGCGACGGCCGGAGC
>Ga0138256_10006934_pt1 | contig 11978 bp, 5 predicted proteins | sample KNB2016incub_MG_FD_105486 | JGI IMG/M metagenome (GOLD analysis project Ga0138256, IMG submission 105486) | Active sludge microbial communities from wastewater in Klosterneuburg, Austria - KNB2014incub_MG | ecosystem: Engineered > WWTP > Activated sludge > Unclassified | place: Austria...
GGAACAATCTTCGGTGTAATCAAGATTTTTTATCAGATATCGTTAGAGAATAGTTTGCAGATAGACACCATTTCAGGAGGCTTGTATGTGAAAATGATTACCAGTGCAGCAGGTTTGTTAATTGGTGTTGCCGCTTATGCAGGTTATCATTATCTGATATCGTTAGTTGACCGCGCTGTTAATAAAATGGAGATAAACGCTGTTGAGTTTATTGACCTGCTCGAAGAGCCTGTAAAAAAATAATTGTGAAATCCTGTTAATCCAAGCATCATTATGGCATTGAATCTGAGAAGGCGAAATAAAATGACCGGGGAAGTCTTTGTTGGCTCCCTCAATGATATTATGTTTTTCCTTTTATTATTTTTCCTGATTACGTCAACAATGGCAACACCAAACGTTTTGAAACTGTTGTTGCCGAATGCAAAAACCAGCAAGCCTGCGGTAAAGCATCCGGTGACAATTTCAGTTACTGCCGATATGCAATATGCAGTGAACAATCAGGTCGTTGCGTTTGATCAGCTGGAAAGCTCTATTCTTACTCAATTGCAAGGTCAGGAAGATCCAACAGCAATTTTGAAAGTTGATAAAAGTGTTCAGGTACAAGGGTTAGTTGACTTGCTTGACATTGGTGCCCGCAATAAAATAAAAATGGTGCTTGCTACCAACACAGTGAAGTAATATGGAAGTTCCCGCTATAAAAAGAAACTCTTTAATTTTAACTCTGGTGCTACACGGCATCTTGTTGTTTCTTTTATGGTGGTTCACAATGCACACAAAAATTCCACCATTCGGTGGGGGTGGCGGAGCAGAATCTTCTAACCTTGGTTTTGTTGAGTTGTCAACAGGAAACATTCAGCCCGAATCTGAAAATGTTTCTGAAAATCCACAACCTTTAACAGCAACACCTTCTGCTGTCGTTGAAGAACAAAATTATACTACGCAGCAAACAGAAGAGAGTGCTGTTGTTGAAGCTAAAAAAGAAAAGATTCCGGAGAAAAAAGTTATTAAAACAATTGAGGCACCTGTAAAAACTGAAGTTAAAAAAGTAGAGCCTGTAGTGCCTAAAGTAAATGCAGAGGCATTATATCCGGGCAAGAAAAATAATTCTGTTTCGCAGGGAACATCAAACTCCGGCAGCGGTGATCAGGGAACACGTGATGGTGATCCCAATGCATTATATCAAGGTAAAGGTACAGGCCAAGGTGGAAGCGGTAGTGGTGGAGGAGAGGGTGATGGTTCCGGTCCCGGAAAAGGTAGTGGCTCCGGTCCGGGTTTTTCTTATGATTTAGCAGGAAGGTCTGTACGTGCCAAGCCAACAATTTATGACAACAGTCAGGAGACGGGAAAGGTAGTTGTATCAATTAAAGTTGATAAGTACGGTAATGTTATTGATGCAGTTCCCGGTGCAAGAGGTTCAACTACCACAAGCGCTAATCTTTTCAGAAAAGCAAAAGACGCTGCATTTAAAGCAAAATTTAATCAAAGTCCACAGGGAGTTGAAGAACAAAGAGGAACCATTACCTTTGTTTTTCTTGTTCAGTAAAATGAACTATACCGAAACACTGAATTATCTGTTTTCAAAATTGCCAATGTTTCATCGCATTGGTGCAGCAGCTTATAAAAATAATTTAGATAATAGTATTGCATTAGATAAAATACTCCATCAGCCACATAAAACTTTTAAATCTATTCACATAGCCGGAACAAATGGTAAAGGCTCCACTTCAAATATGCTGGCTGCTGTATTGCAAAAGCAAGGTTATAAGACAGGTTTGTTTACCTCACCTCATCTGAAAGATTTCAGAGAACGGATAAGGGTGAATGGAAAAATGATTTCTAAAAAGTATGTAAGCGACTTTGTGCAACAATATTTGAAGGAGTTTGATATTATGCAGCCTTCATTTTTTGAATGGACTGTTGCATTGGCATTCGATTATTTCCGTCATTGTAATGTTGAAGTTGTAGTGATTGAAACCGGTTTGGGTGGACGATTGGATTCAACAAATATTATTCGGCCAGAACTTTCTGTAATAACAAACATCGGTTGGGACCATGTGAATCTTTTAGGTGATACCCTTGAAAAAATTGCAGCTGAAAAAGCAGGAATTATAAAAGAAAATATTCCTGTTCTGATAGGTGAAACAACAGTTCAAACAAAAAAAGTTTTCCTGAAAAAGGCAGAGGAAAATGCTTCACCGATTTATTTTGTAAGCAACAATTGTAAAGTCCAACTTAAGAAGAAGTTTCTCGAATATTTAGTGTTTGATGCAGAATTAAAGAGTGGCGAAGTTTATAGAAACTTAAAATTAAGCCTGGCAGGTGACTATCAATTAAAAAATATAGCAACTGTTTTATCAGCGATAGAAATATTAAAAGATTCAGGTTTTTCAATTGAAAAGAAAAATGTAATAAAAGCACTTCTAAATGTTCGGCAATTGACCGGATTCACAGGTAGATGGCAGGTGTTAGGAACTAAACCACTCATTATAGCTGATACTGGTCACAACGTTGACGGTATTAAAACAGTAATTCGCCAAATTTGTAAGATAAGTTTTAAAAAGCTTCATTTGGTTATTGGTATGGTTAATGATAAGGACGTTATGCCTGTCCTGAAGCTATTGCCAAAGCATGCAATCTGCTATTTTTGCAATGCTAAAATCCCTCGTGCAATGCCTGCTAAAGAATTGAGAAGCAAGGCTATAGAAGTGGGATTGCAAGGCGAATATTATACATCGGTTAAACGGGCATTGCTAAGCGCAAAAAAAGCAGCCACAGCACAAGATTTGATTTTTGTCGGAGGTAGTACATTTACAGTAGCAGAAGTACTCTGATTGTGTGTAACTATTCACCCAAAAACACACACTTTTTCAGTGTAGTTAGGGTAATTTTGTGACGCTTAAAAATTTTATGATTACGATGAAACTTAGATTGACAATTTTGTTCATGGCAATGGTATGTTTAGCCAATGCCGATCAAACAATTTTTCCTCTTAATTCTGTTTGGAAATATTTAGACAATGGAACGAATCAGGGTACAGCCTGGCGCGACTCAGCATTTAATGATGCAGCATGGAGCAGTGGTGCCGCAAAATTCGGATATGGCGAAGGCGATGAAAATACTGTAGTGTCTTATGGCCCAAATGCTGCCAACAAATACATTACAACTTACTTCAGGAAATCAATCAATATTACAAATGTTTCAACCTTCACATCATTTGAACTGGGTGTAAGACGTGATGATGGAATAGTGATTTATGTTAATGGCGTTGAAGCTTGGCGTGATAACATAGGCGGAGTGGTGACATATACAACACTGGCCTCCAGTGATGCCTCTGATGATGGAAGTTCTATTATTACAGCTACCATTCCAACATCATACTTCGTAAATGGCAACAACGTTATTGCCGTTGAAATACACCAGTTTGTTGTTAATAGCTCAGACTTAAGTTTTGATATGCGACTTACCGGTCTCGAATCACCACCTCCATTGAATGTAACTATCTTTCCTTTAAACTCAGTATGGAAATATTTAGATAATGGAACCGATCAGGGTTCCACATGGCGTGATGTTTCATTTAGTGATGCTACATGGGCATCAGGCCCGGGAGAGTTTGGATATGGCGATGGTGATGAAACTACAATTGTTTCATACGGACCTAATCCTTCAAGTAAGTATATCACAACCTATTTCAGAAAATCAGTTTCTATTGCTGATGTAAATGCATTCACTTCGTTTCAAATTGGTGTTAAGCGGGATGATGGTATTGTACTCTACGTAAATGGCACGGAAGTATGGCGAGATAATATTGCAGGAGCAGTAACCTTTAATACTTTAGCAACAGCCGATGCTGCTGATGATGGCAGTTCTGTCTTGACTGCTAATATCCCAACATCATACTTCGTAAATGGCACCAACGTTATTGCAGCAGAGGTACATCAGTTTGTCGCAAATAGTTCTGATTTGAGCTTTGATATGTCATTGACTGGCATGGGAAACACACCACCAACAATACCATCAATTGTAATTGGTTCTTATTTGAATGTTGCTACACCAACGAGCATAATTGTTAGATACAGAACAGATATTTCCGCTATGTCTAAAGTAGTTTATGGAACAACTGCAGGTGTTTTTACAGATAGTGCATACAGTGCTTCACCCATAACAGAACATATTGTTCAGCTTAGTGGATTACAACCAAACACAAAATATTATTATGCCGTAAAATCAGGTAATAATTTTATTCAGAATAATCCGGCAGAAAATTTCTTTGTAACTCCACCTGTTGTTGGAACGGTAAAGCCTACAAGAATTTGGGTATTAGGTGACATGGGTTTTGGAAGTGTTGAGCAGAATCAGGTTAGAGATGCTTACTATAACTATACCGGTAATACCTACACAGATCTTTGGTTATGGTTAGGTGACAATGCATACAATTCAGGAACCGATGCAGAGTATCAGAATAATGTATTTAATAACAGATATGAAAAAATGCTTCGTCAGACTGTTGTTTGGCCAGCAGCCGGCAATCATGAAATGTATGCTTCAAATGCAGTTACAGAAACCGGACCGTATTATGAGTTGTTTAACTTTCCTACTAACGGAGAAGCAGGTGGTGTACCTTCAGGCAAGAAAGCATACTATTCATACAACTATGCAAATATTCACTTCGTAGTGCTTGAATCAACAACGGCATCTTTCAGAACTATTGGTGGCGCTATGATGAATTGGCTTCAGGCAGACCTGGCTGCCAATACACAAAAGTGGACTGTCGTTTACTTTCATCATCCACCATATTCTATGGGTAGCCACAACTCTGATACAGAAACTGAGTTGATTGAGATGCGGCAGAACTTTGTTCCTATTCTCGAGCAATATAAAGTTGATCTGGTGCTTTGTGGTCACAGTCACAATTACGAGCGCTCATTTTTGATTAAAAACCATTATGGGTCAGAGAACACTTTTAACAATTCTAACTTAGTTAATGGTGGCAGTGGTGCAGGTGTTACCCCATATATTAAATCGGCATCAGCAAATTTTCAGGGTACGGTCTATGCAGTTGCCGGTACTGGAGGAATATTAGAAGGCACATCTCCCGGATGGCCACATAATGCAATGTATTCCTATTCTTCTTCAACCTATGGCTCAATGGTGTTAGACGTAAATGGTGATACATTATACGCTAAATTTTTAGATAACACTTTACCTAATCCCACTATATATGATCAGTTTACGATTATCAAACAATGCGATCAGCAAGTTACTCTCGCGCCTTTCAGTAATGTATGTTCCGGACAAAGTGCTTTTGCACTAACAGGAGGAAGTCCTGCCGGTGGAGTTTATTCTGGTACAGGTGTAAGCAATGGCATGTTTGATCCTGCAATTGCCGGTATAGGCACGCATACTATTACTTATACTTATACAAATGGATTTTGCAGCGATTTTACCACACAAACTATTACAGTCACAACAGGTGGACAGATAGCAACAATCAGCCCATCTGGAAATATAACCATCTGTCAGAACGATTCGGTTTTATTATCTGCCAACACAGGTAACGGATTAACTTACCAATGGCAATTGAATGGTTCTGCTATTTCAGGCGCAACTGCACAGTCTTATTCTGCCAACGGTGCAGGCAGCTACACAGTAGCTGTCACCTCATCATGTGGAACAGTAGTTTCATCACCCACAGTTGTTGGAGCAGCAGTTACTGTCAGTATTACGCCTTCAGGCTCTCTGAATCTTTGTATAGGTCCGGTAACACTTTCTGCCAACACAGGTGCCGGTTATACTTTTCAATGGAAAAAAAATGGTGTTGATATTAGCGGAGCTACAAATAGTAGCTTAGAAATTTTAAGTGCAGGAAATTATTCTTTGTTAGCTACTGACTCAACCGGATGTGCCTCATTATCTAATGTTGTAACAACTACTGGAAGTGCACATGTTATTTCCGCACTGGGATCAACAGATATTTGTGCAGGTAGTAAAGTTACACTTTCTGCACAGACAGGAGCAGGTTTTTCATTTCAATGGTATAGAAATAATGGTGTGATTTCAGGAGCTACCGGCTCTTCCTATAGTGCATCTAGTCATGGTAATTACTATTGTAGAATTACTGCACCCGGTTGTACAGGCAATTCGAATACAATAGTAGTTGCAGTTATTAATAATCCAACACCAACTATTTCTGCAAATGGTTCATTAAATATTTGTAGTGGAAGTGCAGTTTTACTTTCAACCAATAATTTTCCTGGAGTAACCTATCAGTGGGAGAGAAATGGATCTGCAGTAAATGGCGCAACAGCACAGTTGTATTCAACGTCACTTGCCGGAACCTATCGTGTCACGCAAACAGCTAATGGCTGCTCAAAGAAATCGCCTGCTATTTCAATTAAAATTGTTGCAGGACCTTCGGCTGCAATTACTGCTAACGGAAGTGTTAATTTGTGTAATGGACAAACTGTTATATTAAATGCCAACACCGTATCTGGGGCAACCTATCAATGGCTTGCAGATGGAGTGAATATTGCGGGTGAAACTAACCAAAGTTTGATTGTAAGTACGTCTGGAAATTATCAATGCAGAATAACAACTACATGTGCAGCACTTTCTAATGTAATTACCGTTACCGCAAGTTCAATGCAGATTTCTATTTCACCTTCAAACACTCAAACAGTGTGTCAGGGAAGTAGTGTGTTGTTTTCAACTTCTAATGAACCGGGTAATAACTATCAATGGAATGTTGATGGCAATGCAATACCCGGAGCTGTTTCAGATTCATATTCAGCTAACGTATCTGGCGTTTACTCAGTTACTATAACAAATGGCTGTGGTTCACAAACTTCACAATCTGTTACTGTTAATGTAGTCCCTGGTGCAGCAGTAATTTCACCAGATGCCACTCAAGTAATTTGTTCAGGTGGAAGTGTGAATTTTTCAGCTAATTCAGGTTTTGGAAACAATTATCAATGGAACCTAAATGGTACTCCGGTAAATGGAGCAACAGGCCAGACATTTAGTGCCAATGTTGCAGGTAATTATTCCGTTACCGTGTCAAATAGCTGTGGCGTATTTACATCTACTTCGGTACAGGTCTCTGTGGGATCAATCTCTGCAACGATTAGTCCTGATACTGCTCAAACGATTTGCTCAGGCGATAGTGTTCTGCTAACCGCAAATCCTGCTAGTGGTACTTCTTATCAATGGTATTTGGATGGTAATGCAATTGCTGGCGCAGTCGCATCAACCATTTTTGCAAAATCTCAGGGAAATTATACGGTTAATATTGTGAGTTCGTGCGGCAGTTCTTCCTCACCTGCAGTTACTCTTGCAGTAATTTCACTTTCAAGTAGTATTTCACCGTCAACACCTCAAACTATTTGTCCCGGCTCTTTTGTTTTACTTTCTGCAAACACCGGCAACGGATTAGCATATCAATGGAGAAAGAATGGAATAACAATTGCCGGAGCTACTCAGTCAACATTCTTAGCTGAAGAAACAGGAATATATACTGTTGATGTAACAAGTAGCTGCGGGACACTAGAATCAAATCAGGTAACGGTAAATACTGCTGTAGTTAATGCTGCTGTAACTCCTTCAGGAACTTCTACTGTTTGTTCAGGTACACCACAAACTTTTTCAGTATTACCAACAACAGGAGCAACCTATCAATGGTATAGAAATAATGTTGCTATCAATAGCGCAACCAATATTTCATTAAATGCAACCAGTTCAGGTCAGTATTATGTGAAAGTTCATTTGCCCGGATGTAATATTGTAACATCAAATACAGTAATACTTTCTGTTCAAACAAATACTACACCTGTAGTTTCTGTAACACCGGGAACAACTTTGTGTAACGGACAGCAGGCAACATTAAGCAGTAATATCTATTCCGGTGTTGCAATTCAATGGCAACATGAAAAAGTGAATATTCCCGGAGCTACATCACAAACATATCAGGCAAGTTTAGCCGGACAATACAGAGTAGTTCACACATTTAATGGTTGTATTAGAAATTCTGCTGAGAAATTAATTAAATTCGTTAGCTGTCGTTCCGAAGGTTATGAAACTGATTTAGCAACGCAGGTGACGGCAGAGGTATTTCCTAATCCATTTAAAGAAGTAACCAATATTAAATTAAGTGGTTTTGATATCTCTTCTACTACCATTACAGTAACCAATATACTTGGCGAAATGGTGCATAGATTTAATCCTGAAGGTGAAAATATTGAGTGGAAACGAAATGGAAATTCACCGGGGATTTATCTGATGCAAATTACTGATGGATTTAATCATCGCATCACTCAAAAAATCGTGATTGAATAATTGTGCATAACTTAAAAGGAAAACCGACTTATTATAAGTCGGTTTTTTGTTTCTTAGTAGGAATTGAAAGTTAAATATTTATCGCAATTTTTTGACATGACTGCAAAACGATTTTTACTAATACTCTTTTTTTACTTGCCGCTTTTTACAAATGCAGATACTACCTTGGTTAGTTTTAATGATTCCTGGAGATTTTTTGATTTGGGCTATCTACCAAATGCAAACTGGAGTCAGATTGGATATAATGATTCAACATGGGTTATTGGGAATGGAGAGTTTGGATATGGTGATGGAGATGAAACAACCATTATTAATTATGGGAGTGATCCTAATAATAAATATATAACAACCTATTTCAGAAAGATAATTAGTTTAAATAATCCGTACGATTTTGCTTCCTATCACCTTGATTTAAAGCGTGACGATGGGGCCATTGTTTATATCAACGGTACAGAAGTTTTCAGATCAAACATGCCGGCAGGAAATGTAGGTTACAATACACCTGCTTATACTGACTGTGTTGATGATGGAAATGCATTACAGTCAATCGTTTTAGTACCTGCAGATTTTCTTACAGGGGTAAATGTAATTGCTGTAGAAGTGCATCAGATAAATGAGTTTAGTTCTGACTTGTCATTTGATCTTCAGTTAAAAGCTTTCAACAATTTTGTGCCTCAATTGCTGCGTCAGCCTTATCTTCAGATGGTAGCCGATTCAGCAATTACAATTCGTTGGAGAACGAATATTTTATGTTCAACAGCAGTTCTCTACGGTAGTGCCCCGGATTCTTTAAACTATACGTTAATGGACTCTGCAAATGTGATTGATCATGAGATGAGATTGACAGGACTTAATCCTGATACACGATATTATTATGCAGTAAGTGATGGAATAAATATCCTTCAGGGAGATTCAAATAATTATTTTAATACGGCACCTGTAAAAGGAATGCCCAAGCATGTCAGAATTTGGTCAATGGGCGATACAGGAATAAACACTATTGACCAGAATAATGTGCGTGATGCATTTCTGAATTTCAATGACTCTTTACCAATTGATTTGTTGTATATGCTTGGTGATAATGCCTATTATTCAGGTACAGATCAGGAGTATCAGGATGCATTTTTTCAGAATCATTACGAGGATATTTTAAAGAATATTCCTGTATTTAGTGTTGCCGGCAATCATGAAAATTATACTGCCAATGCAATAGCACAAACCGGACCTTATTATGATATTTTCACATTTCCTAAAAATGGGGAATGTGGTGGTGTACCATCAGGGTCTGAGGCATACTACTCATTTGATTACAGCAATATTCATTTCATAGCATTAGAAACAAATACACTATCACTGTTGCAGCCTGGAAGTGATATGCTCAATTGGTTACAAAATGACATAGCTGCAACACAACAGAAATGGAAAATTGTAGTGTTTCATAATTCGCCTTACACCAAGGGCGGTCATAACTCTGATACTGAAACTGACCTGATTTTAATCAGACAGAATATTATGCCTGTTCTGGATCAAAACAAAGTAGATTTGGTATTATGTGGGCATAACCATGTGTATGAACGCTCATATTTCATGAATGGTCACTACGGTTTATCATCAACATTTGATTCAACCATGGTTGTTGACTCATCATTTGGCGAATTACCACAACCATACCTAAAAAAGTCTTCAAAAAATTATAAAGGATTAGTTGTAGTGCAAGCCGGATGTTCAGGAGTATTAGACCCAATTGGCCCGGAATGGCCGCACCCGGCAATGAAAAGGTATTATGATCAGGAACTCGGTTCATTACTTATCGAAATAGAAGACGATACACTAACTGTAACATTTGTTGATAATACCGTAAATGCACCACAGGTTCTGGATGAATTCAGTATAGTAAAAGACTGTGATGTTGTTGCACAGTTGTCTGTTCCTGTAACAAAACTTTGTGTTACCGATGACCCTATTACTTTAAGTGGAGCCCCCTTAGGTGGGTTTTATTCAGGTGCAGGGGTAATAGATTCTGTTTTTAATCCAACAACAGCCGGTGCAGGAGTACATAATGTTATATATACCTTTAATGATAATCAGGGATGCAATGTTTCTGAAGTAAAGTCAATTGAAGTAGTTGGAGGCATTCCTGCACAGCCTTCACCAATTGCAGGAACATCATTTGTTTGTCCGCCATCTAATAATCAAGAGCTATCTATACAATCATCTTCTGATGCGGATTCTTATAACTGGACTGCCTCAGCAGGAATAGATTTTACGTCCACTGCGACAGACACTTTGGTAAGATTTGATATTCACACTGTTTATCCCTTATATAATATTTCTGTAAGTGCAATCAATGTTTGTGGTAGCAGCAATGCCTCCGTTATTAATCTTAACACTGTAAAATCTTTTCCTGCCCAAATTTCAGGGAGTCTGGTGGCGTGCCCCGGAGATTCATTAGTCTATACAGTTAACGTTTTAAACAATCTTTCATCTTTTTGGTGGCAGGCATCTGAAAATATTTTATTGAATGGCCAAGCAGGAATTGTAAATACCACTAACACTTTACAGATGACAGCATTTTTTGATAGTACATTTTCTGATGGGAAAATTTGTATTGCCAGTAGAGAAGCTTGTTTGAAAAGTAATACCGTGAGTTGTGTTCAATTAAATACAAAGCCACCTTTACCTGGAACTATTTCGGGTCCTGCAGCTGTGGTTGCAGGTACTTCAGGTGTAGCATACAGTGTTTTACCTGTAATGGGTGCTTCTGATTATTTATGGACTGTGCCTCTAAATGCTATTATTACTTCCGGACAGTTCGGCAATTCCATTACCGTTGATTTCCTTCCTTCTTTTACAGGTGGATACGTTGGTGTTAAAAGCCGTAGTAGTTGCAATGAAAGTGCAGAAGTTTCTAAACGTATTAAAACTTATGTTATTCAAGTTTCACAGAACACTGTTTCTCAGACAAGAATGACAAGTGAATACAATCAGGATAAACTTATTTCTGTTTATCCAAATCCCATTGGTAATGAAATGCACATTAAAATGGTGTTAAAGGAATCTTCTTCAAGTGTTTCTTTTGTTATTAAAGATGTTGCCGGTAAAGAAGTCGGAAAATGGATAAAAAAAGTTTTTTCTGATGAGGATGAAATTGCCTTGAATGTTTCCGGATTGAGTAATGGGGTTTATTATCTATGCGTTACTACTGACAATATGCAGTGGAATGGAGTAGTGGTTAAACAAAATAATCATTGATAAGTTAAAGGAAGACTGATTGTAACTTTTGTTCCTTCACCTGTTTTACTTTCTACGATAATTTTTCCTTCAAGAATCTGAACAAGTTCGGAAATTATAATATAGCCAAGTCCAAATCCTTCTTTGTTGTCTATCTGTTCATCTTCTTCCATTAATGGTTGCTTATTTATCAGTCTGTTTATTCGTGCCAGCTGTTTGTTAGACATACCATTGCCATTATCTTCGACAATAATCTGGTAGTGACTATTTTGTTTGGAATAAATTCTAATAAAACCGTTTTCAGTAAATTTTGTAGCATTGGATATTAAATTACGTAAAATTATTGAAAGTAAATTTGCATCGGATTGAATAATGTCATCATGAGAAATTTGACTGACAAGCCTGGTGTCTTTGTTATA
>Ga0138256_10006935_pt1 | contig 11978 bp, 12 predicted proteins | sample KNB2016incub_MG_FD_105486 | JGI IMG/M metagenome (GOLD analysis project Ga0138256, IMG submission 105486) | Active sludge microbial communities from wastewater in Klosterneuburg, Austria - KNB2014incub_MG | ecosystem: Engineered > WWTP > Activated sludge > Unclassified | place: Austria...
GGTTTCCAGGGCTTCATTGCTGCGGTCGATATTGATCCGGCTGTTGCCCTTTTCTTCTTCTTTGAACATCTGGGCACCACCTGCACCACAACAAAGACCGTTGCTTTTACAACGTTTCATTTCTACTAATTCTGCATCCAGGGCTTCCAGTACTTTACGCGGGGCTTCATAGATATTATTGGAGCGGCCGAGATAACAACTATCGTGGTAAGTAATCTTCTTTCCTTTGAAGGAACCTCCTTCTTTCAGTTTGATTTTCCCTTCATCGATCAGCTGCTGGAGCAGGGTGGTATGGTGGATGACTTCGTAATTACCCCCGAGTGCAGGGTATTCGTTTTTGAGGGTGTTGAAACAATGCGGACAGGCCGTGACGATCTTTTTAATCCCGTAATTATTCAGGAGCTGAATGTTCTGGTAAGCCATCATCTGGAACATGAATTCATTCCCGGCACGGCGTACCGGGTCGCCGGTACACATTTCTTCTTTGCCGAGGATGGCATAGTTGATACCTGTTTTGTTCAGTATCGTGGCAAAGGCCTTCGTGATTTTCTGGGCACGCTGGTCAAAACTTCCGGCGCATCCCACCCAAAATAAAATGTCCGGTTGCTGGCCACTGGCCATTAATTCGGCGACGGTTCTGATTTGCATAAAAAACATGCATTATTTCAAAGCAATATTACGTATTAAACGTTTCTGAAAATCGGGGTTACCGGGGTTTCTCCCGGGAGACAGAAAATTCCGTTATAATCAGTATTTACAATGACTAAATTTGCCCGAAAATGGGTAGTTAAACCCTATATTGCCAAAATTATAAATGCTCCATATTTTTGAAGGAACCCTGACGAATGAAGAAATTTTTTGAAAAACTGCTTAACTGGGAACAGTGGAATTTTTTTGTGCTTTATGCACCGATCAGTCCGGTCTGGATCTGGTACTGTCTGCGTAGCGGCTCTCTCTGGTTTTTCAGCTCTTCTAACCCCACCATCACTTTTGGCGGTTTTGAAGGAGAAGGCAAGAAGGAAATGTATGATCAGTTGCCCCCGGAACTTTATCCCCGTACCATCTATATCAAACCCGGACAACCCTTTGAAGAAGTAAGACAGCAGGTAGCAGATGCCGGTTTCACCTATCCGTTTATTGTGAAGCCTGATGTTGGGATGAAGGGGATTCTGTTCCGCAAACTGGATAATGATGAACAATTAAAGAAATACCATGAACATATTCCGGTAGAATATATAGTACAGGCCCTTGTCGATTGGCCAGTGGAAGTAAGCGTGTTTTACTACCGACATCCGGCCGAACAAAAAGGTACAGTCAGCGGATTTATTTTTAAGGAATTGCTGCATGTGGTGGGGGATGGACAATCCACTTTACAACAGCTGGTGGAAACACACCCCCGGGCAAAATTCAGATTGTCCGAAATGAAACACCGGCACGGACATCGCTTTGCTGAAGTGGTATCAGATAAAGAAATTTTTTATCTCTCCTATGCGGGTAACCATAACCGGGGAGCGCAGTTTACCAACCTGCAAAATGAGATCAACCAGGAAATGCACGACTTTTTTGATGCGCTCAGTCATAAAACACAGTTTTATTATGGTCGTTATGATATTAAAACACCCTCCATCGAAGACCTGAAGCAGGGACAAAATATCAGCATCCTCGAATTCAATGGATGTGGCGCGGAGCCCAACCATATTTATGATTGCGGCATGCCTCTCTGGAAAGCCTATGCCACTTTACTCAAACACTGGAAAGCCCTGTACCAGATCAGCCGGTATAATCATAAAAACGGTACGCCGTACTGGTCCTACAGAAAGGGCCGTGATTTTCTGAAGGAATCTAACAGACATTTCAAGGTACTTGAGCAGTATGATTAAGCTAGAGGCTAGAGGCGAGAAGGGGGCGTGATAAGGGTAGCAACTAAACATTCAGCGTCATACTGCTTTAATATCCTTCTAGCCTCTTGCTTCTTGCTTCTCGCTTCTTGCTATCTTTACACTATGCCCCCACTACTTAAAATATTCCTCACCGGTATGCTGGTCAGCTTCCTCGGTTCGTTGCCGCTGGGAACGCTGAATATAGCGGCTATGCAGATTTCCATCTCGAGTGGGGTCACGGCAGCGATGTTATTTTCGGTGGGGTCGTTGATTGCTGAGATTATTTATGTCCGGATTTCCCTGGTGGCGATGGACTGGGTACGTAAGCAGGAGCGGGTGCTCAAGGCGCTGGAGTGGGTGACCTTCCTGATCGTAGCAGCCCTGGCTGTATTCAGTTTTTATGCGGCCCTGCATCCGAAAGTAGAAAAGAACCTGGTGCTGGATAGTGCGTTGCCCAAGATCGTCCTGGGATTTATTATGAGTGCGGTGAACCCCGTACAAATTCCTTTCTGGTTTGGCTGGAGTACGGTGCTGTTCTCCAAAAAAATATTACTGCCACGTAACGACCATTACAATACCTATATCGTTGGAATCGGGATCGGTACTTTTATGGGTAATGCATTGTTCATATTCGGTGGTCTTCTGATTGCCAACAGCATTAACAATAACCAGCATATCCTCAACTGGGTGATCGGTGGCATATTTGCATTAACTGCGCTGATCCAGTTATGGAAAATCCTGCGTAAGAAAGATGCAGTACATAAAATGGAACACCCGGAGGAAGTGGCCAAACACTTGGAAGAACAAATGGAGCGTTTCGGGATCGAGGATGATAAAAAATGAGGTTAATCAGAATCGGTATCCAGCAGAGAGGGATGGGATAAACCGTTTGCCCACATCTTCATTCAGTGAATTAAAGCCCTGGCTCATTTCGATGGTATAACCGAAGCCAACAGCCGGGGAAGTGAAAATCCGTTTGCCAAAAACAAAATGATAGCCGGCTTCCAGCATCGGGGTAATCATGATGCTTTTCTGACGGGTCTTGCCCTCAAAATCTTCGAGCGAGATCAGCAGCCGCCCACCACCAAAAGGATTACTTCCCTTGATATTATTACCAAAAGCCCGGCGATAACCGGCAAAAATGCCAAAGCCTGTAGAAACGGAGTAAGCTTTCTTAGAAGCCAGCTGCCAGGTGATACCGACACTAAAGCTGTTTTTATTGTTGAAGTTCTCTCCACGTGCAGCCACTTTGGTAGTGCCATACCCCTTGCCATAGGATTTCAGCATTTCGCCACCCAGTTCAAACAGTTGCTGGGAACGTGCGGAAAAGGAAATCAAAAAAATAAGGATAAAGAGGATTTTCTTTTGCATATGATCTAATAACGTTTTTAAAGTGGAAATAGTATAATTGGCATATTGCTTAATCTACAATATACAACCGGCAGCCATCAGTGGTGGAAGTCCGGTGCGCCTCATTATTATCCCCCACAAAATAGCACATCCCCTTGCTTAGTTTCATCACCCTTCCATCCGCCAGTTCAGTTTCCATTTCTCCTTCCAGACAAAGGATAATATGTCCTTTGTTGCACCAATGATCGGCTTTATAGCCCGCACTGTATTCCACCATCCGCACCCGTACCTCATTCATGTGCTGTACCTGCCACCAGGCCGTGCCGGTTTCACCTGCGTGTTCTTCGAGGGGAATAGTATTCCAGTCGATAGTTTGGAAAGGGAAGTTGGATAACTGCATGGTCATCTGTTTTTAAATGGAACCTTTTATTTCTCAGTTAAGAAAATGTTCAATATTCAATTTTCAATGCTCAATGTTCATTGAATTCTGTTCTTAGCAATTCATTCACTTCTTCATCATAAACACGGCTATAGCCCAGCTCGTTGGCCCGGTACAGATCGGATCTGGCCTCATCTCGTTTACCGGTTGCGAGGTATACGATGGCCCTGTTCTTATAAGCCCAGGAGTTAGATGGGTCGAGGAGAATGGAATTGTTGATCAGTTTCAATGCCTCATCATAGTTCTTTTCCAGGTAATACACATAGCCCATGTTGTCCCACGGATAGGCAAATTCGGGATTTAGCCTGATTGCTGCACGGAAATTCTTTTTGGCAGCTTCCCATTCATTGGTATAGATCTGTTCAAATGCGATATTATTGTACAGAATCTCAGTGTGCGTGAAGTTATTCAGCAATATAGCGTAAACATCAATGGCTTCTCTGTGTCTTTTTAAACTTGAAAGGGCAGCGGCTTTAAACATAAATGTATCATATTCCCCCTGCCAGAAATTGAGTATATCATTCGCTACGTCGATACATTTTTCATAATCTTTCTTTCTGAGATAAAGTTCTGATTGCAGATTTTTATAACTGATATTAGAAGGGGCTTGTTGTATAGCCAGTACGCAGTCTGACATAGCTTCTTCATATCGCTCTTTATACATTAGCAAACTGGAACGACTGGATAAGGCCTTATGGTTATCCGGGTCCAGTTCGATGGCTTTTGAGAGATCGGCATAGGCTTCATCCATTTCTAACAGACTAAACCTGGCAATGCCTCTGTATTCATAGGCCTCCGAAAAATCCGGATATTTTTCAATGGTTTTATTCGCAAAAAATACCGCCTCCCGGTATTGTCCAGCATTGATAAACCCATTTGCTATATCAACAAATTCTTCCAAGTATACTGAATTTTGTATTGACTCCCGACTCCTGACTCCCGACTATTCCCTCGTCCAGGCATCCCTTTCCTCCGGACTAAACTTCCACGGTGCAAAATTATTCTCCACATTGCTGAACATGGCTGCCCATTCCTGGGGAGAGTTACTTTCTTCCATCACCAGGTAACGGCGGAGCTGAATGATGATATCGAGCGGACTGATGCTTACCGGGCATTCCTGTACACAGGCATTACAGGTGGTGCAGGCACGGAGTTCTTCCACAGTGATATAATCGTGCAACAGGGATTTGCCGTCCTCTTTGAATTCTTTGTTGGCCGTAATATTCTTGCCCACCACTTCCAGCCGGTCACGGGTATCCATCATGATCTTGCGGGGAGAGAGGAGTTTGCCGGTCTGGTTGGCCGGACAGGCTGCCGAACAGCGACCACATTCGGTACAACTGTACGCATCCATCAGGTTCTTCCAACTGAGGTCGAGTACGTCTTTTGCCCCGAATTTCTGAGGCACCGGTTGTTCGCCGGTGGGGGCCAGTTCGGGCTGCATGGCATATAAAACTTCCTGCTGGATCGATGGCATATTCTCCATTTCACCCATGGGCTTCAGTCGCGCAAAATAGGCGTTCGGGAAAGCCAGGATGATATGCAGGTGCTTGGAATAGGGGAGATAATTCAGGAAGGCAAAGATCCCCGCGATATGGAGCCACCAGCAGGTACGTTCAAGTGCAATGAGGCTGCCTTCACTAAGGCCATTCAACAGCGGCTGCAGGAACTGCGAAATCACAAAATTACCCGTGGTATGGACGGCATAGTGCTCAGATCCGAGTTGTTGCAATTGCGTGTCGGCAGCATTCATGATCAAAAATAACGACATCAATACGATCTCGGTAATCAGGATATAATTGGCATCACTGCGGGGCCAGCCATCCAGATCCTTACTCACAAAACGTTTCAGTTTGATCACATTCCTGCGCACCAGGAAAATCACACAGGCCAGCAGTACAGTCAGGGCCAGTATTTCAAAGCTATTGATGAGAAAGGTATAGAGACCACCGAGCGGGGCGGCAAATAAACGGTGTTGACCGGTGATGCCGTCGAGTACGATCTCGAGGACTTCTATGTTGATGATGATAAATCCGGCATAGACAAAAAAGTGCATCACGGCCACCAGCGGGTTGCGGAACATTTTCTTTTGACCGAAGGCAAGGAGCAAAAGATTTTTCCAGCGCTGGGAAGGGTTATCGCTGAGGTTCTCAGGACGTCCGAGATGGATATTACGGGCAATCTCACGGGCCTTTTTGGTAAACAAAAAAATTGCCACTGCGCTGAGGAGGATGAAAAGTAGTTGTTGAATGATTTGCATAGCCAATGATTACGCTGCTAATTTAAGGGATATGCTCCACGGAATGAACAAGTGTTAGCCACAAAGATTTGCCTGCGGCAAAAGGGGGGCCACTAAAACACACGAAAGGGCACGAAAGAAACAGCCGGGAACCTGCCTGTCGGCAGGTTTTAGCCACGGATCACACAGATTCACACGGATTTTTGTTCGGTTACAAAATGATTTATTGCATTCAATCCGTGTGAATCTGTGTTATCCGTGGCTTGCCTTTATGTATTTTTTCGTGTCCTTTCGTGTGTTTTAGTGGCCAATATCTTTTTTGCCGCAGGCAAAGCCATTCATGGCCATTATATCCGCGAAGCGGGTATCCATTCCCGCCCTTCCCGGCAAAAAATCAGAAGTGGATCGCGTGAAATCTTATCCTTCCATTTCCTAATTCTAAAGAGGGTGTTGGGAATTTAAAGGCACTGAGAACGGTGAAAAGGAATTTCAATCCTTTTTTATTGGTCTTTATTTTGGTAAGATCGATATCCGGGGCGAGGAACCATTGCTGGTACCGCTTGATATCCGGCCGGTTGAAAATGATTGTGCCGTTCTCATCCTTCCCGATATTTTCAGTGCCACCGAATAAACCTTCGGCCCCGTATCCGACAGACACCGATAACCAAGCCGGCAGCCGGCTGTTTTTAAAGAAGGATTTCAGGTTGGCACTTGCCCAATAGGTCTGGCCATTATAATCTTTCAGCATCCGTTCCGCCAATGAATTTCCAAACAGTTTATCGCTCCGCTGATTCAATTCAGGATCATTGTAGTTTTTTTTGTGGAAGGAGAATTTAAGTTTGATCCGTTGCTCATCCCAGGCCAGTTCCTGGGCCACCAGGGCACCGCTGCCGAGCATATTGGCCGAAAAATCGCCCCAGCTCCAACCCCAGCCGGTACTGAATCCATCCAGCACTTCGATAGCCGTCTGGTATACGGCCCCGCTCATACCGCCGATCCATATCCGCTTTTTGCGGTCCATCCCGGTCCATTGCCACATTTTCATACTGCCATAACTTTCGATATAGGCGCTGTATAAATGCCCGATCTTGTCCACCTGTTTCCATTCCGGCCAGTCGTTGAATGTATGGAATTTACTTTGCGGATAGTTTTTATACCAGGAATGATAAAGTCCGATCATGGTGCCCCCGTAACCCAGCACATTGGTCCCGCCGATTATCCAGGTTCGTCTTCGTTTTTGTAGTGGCGAAAGCAGGGGATCAGGAATTATCGTATGAGCTTTTATAGTATAAAATTCTGCTTTTACCAGGTTGGTTTTCCGCATGGAATCGGGGACCAATTGATCCGATTGAAAGGTACTGTCCTGTGCTGCCAGGGAAAATGAAAAAAAGCTAAGCAGGAGAGTGATTAACCCGGCAGGGATTAACCTTTTGCTCCCGGTAAAAACGGGCCGGATCAAAAAAGAATTTGCATTTGCCGGGTTCATCTGACAAAAATACGTTTTAGGGATGCTTTTCAGTTTTTAAAAAGCTAAAATTCAATAACTTTCCATTTTATAATCAAACCTTATAACGATATGGACGCCACAATCCAAGCAAAGATCGATACCTGGCTGAGCGGGAATTTTGATGAAGCCACCAAGGCCGAGATAAAAAAACTACAGGCAGAGAACCCCAACGAACTGGCTGATGCTTTTTACCGGAACCTCGAATTTGGTACCGGCGGTCTGCGCGGACTAATGGGAGTGGGGACCAACCGGATGAACAAATACACGGTGGGAATGGCCACACAAGGCTATGCGAATTATCTGAATCAGTGTTTTCCGAATGGTGTGAGCGTAGCCATTGCCCACGACAGCCGTAACAACAGCCGCTTCTTTGCTGAAACTACGGCCAATGTATTTGCGGCCAATGGCATCAAAGTCTATTTGTTTGAAGCCCTGCGTCCGACTCCTGAATTATCTTTTGCCATCCGTACCCTGAAATGCCAGGGTGGGGTGGTTTGTACCGCTTCGCATAATCCGAAAGAATACAACGGGTACAAAGCTTATTGGGACGATGGTTCCCAGCTGGTACCACCGCATGATAAGAATGTGATCAAGGAAGTGGATAAGATTGCCTCCGTGGATGAAGTGAAGTGGAGTGGTGGCGAAGCCAATATTGTCCTCATCGGTAAGGAAATGGATGATCAGTATATGGAGATGGTGAAAGAACTGAGTGTGTACCCGGAAGTGATCGCCAAACACAAAGACCTGAAGATCGTCTTTACCCCGATCCACGGAACCGGTATCACCCTGATGCCCCAGGTGCTGAAGAAATTTGGTTTTGAGAATGTACATATCGTAAAAGAACAGGAAGTGCCGGATGGCAATTTCCCCACCGTCGCTTATCCCAATCCGGAGGAGAGCGAGGCCATGAGTCTGGGGTTGAAATTGGCAGAATCAATAGATGCGGATATACTTTGCGGTACGGATCCTGATGCGGATCGTCTGGCTATTGGCGTAAAAGATTCCCATGGCAAATGGGTCCTCATGAACGGTAACCAGACCGCCGTACTTGCTTTCAATTACCTGATCGAAGCCCGCAAGACCAAGGGCATTGCCCAACCCAATGATATGGTGATCACGACCATCGTAACCACGCCGATGATCGATGCTATTGCTAAGGGCAATAGCCTTGCCTGTTATCGTGTACTCACCGGGTTCAAGTGGATTGCCGACCTGATCCGCCAGAAAGAAGGAACAGAAAATTATGTTATCGGTGGTGAGGAAAGTTTTGGTCTGATGATCGGCGATAAGATCCGTGATAAGGACGGCATCAGCGCTGTAGCCCTGCTTTGCGAGATGGCCGCTTACGAAAAAGAAAAAGGCCGCAGTCTCTACGAAAAAATGATCGACCTCTATGTGCAGTATGGTTATTACAAAGAGAACCTGATCTCCATTACCAAGAAAGGCATGGACGGACAGGCCCAGATCGCTGCCATGATGGAAGCCTACCGCAGCAATCCGCCCAAGTCGATCAATGGTTCACCGGTGGTACAATTGCTCGATTACGAACTCAGCAAAGGAACCAATCCTCAGAATGGCGACAGCTGGGCCATCGACCTGCCCAAGTCAAACGTATTGCAATTCATCCTCGAAGATGGCAGTATCATCTCCGCCCGTCCGAGCGGCACTGAGCCCAAGATCAAATTCTATTTCAGCGTTAATGCGAAACTGAAGAGCGCGGCAGAATTCGATCAGGTCAATACCGCCATGGATGAAAAGATCAAGGCGGTGATTGCGGATATGAAATTATAACTGCGTACAACTTTATTTATCCATAAGCAGCATTTTACGATGCTGCTTATTTACTTTTGGGGCGCTTATGAGACCAACAGAAGATACTTACCGGCATAAAGGCTTACGCAAGAAACTCGTGGATATTGTACGTGGAAAAGGCATTACCAATGAAGACGTACTGAACGCCATCAATACGATTCCCCGTCACTTTTTCCTGGAATCCGCATTCGACGAACTGGCCTATGAAGACCGGGCCTTTCCGATCGGGGAAGGACAAACTATTTCACAGCCATATACCGTGGCCTACCAGAGCCAGTTGCTCGAACTGAAGAAGTTTGACAAGGTATTGGAGATCGGTACCGGCAGTGCCTACCAGGCGGTGGTGCTGGCCGAACTCGGTGCGCAGGTTTATACGATCGAGCGACAGAAGAAACTGTTCGACTCCAATAAACTCTTCCCGCTCCTTAAAAAATATCCAACTATTAAATTCTTTTATGGTGACGGCTATGAAGGGCTCCCCACTTTTGCCCCGTTTGATAAAGTCATCATAACTGCGGCTGCCCCTGACATTCCACCAAAACTGATTGATCAGCTGAAAGTGGGAGGGATGATGGTCATTCAGGTTGGAGCAGGTGAAGTGCAGTTGATGAAGCGAATTACAAAACTGGAGAATGGGGCGTTGAAGGAAGAAGTGTTTGACCGGTTCTCTTTTGTTCCTATGATCGAAGGGAAGAATAGTTAATAAGCTTTCTGCCAATCAGTTGAAAGGTAAATTTCCCCCATTTTTCTTTAAACTATTGTTTCCCAATAAGGAAATTTGTAATTTTGGCAAAATTGATAAATGAGGCCCAATTTTGACGTGGAATTATTGCCTGAGGCAATTGACTTTTTAGAACAGCTTGACGACAAAACGCGGGAGAAGATATTCTATAATATCAGAAAAGCTCAATTGGTGAATGATAATGAATTGTTCAAAAAGCTGAATGATTTTATTTGGGAGTTCAGGACTTTATATAATGGCAAAGCTTACCGTTTATTTTCATTTTGGGATAAAACGGTCATTGGTAAACAAACTTTAGTGATAGCAACACACGGGATATTGAAAAAGACGCAGAAGACGCCGGTGAAAGAAATTAAGAAAACAGAAGAAATAAGAAAGCAATATTTTGACAACAAGAAATAATACAGCCATGGCAGTTAAGTTAAAAACCGTTTCGCTTGAAACCATGATTGATAAACACATTGGCAAGCGGGGCACTGTAAAACGTGATACATTTGAGAATGAGTTGAAGATTGATTTGCTGGGTCAAGCTATTAAAAAAGCCAGGCAGGAACGGAATCTTACTCAGGAGCAGTTGGGTGATCTTGTAGGTGTTCAAAAGGCACAGATTTCTAAAATAGAGAACAGCGTCAAGAATGCAAGATTTGAAACAATCCTGAAAGTGTTTCTTGCGCTGGATGCCAAAGTGAACTTTAAAGTGGAAATGAGTAAAAAGAAACTGGCCATCTGATAGTTTCAAGAATGTCGCCTGCTCATTATAGTGCAGAAAGAAACAGTAATGGTAACAATTCCAAGACTTATCGTACTAGTACTGACTCCAATAATATTCATTGGATTGGCAATATTGCCATATGCAGTCTTTATTCATCCTATAAATGGCGTCCGTTCACGAACAGTTGAGGGGAGTATCTATTTGCCCACAGCGATAGCGGGATCGATGTTTCTTCTATTTAGTATTTACCTGTTTTTTCGGCTGGCAAACTACTTTACCTTACTCTGGTTTAATGAAAAGAAAAGGGAACTTACCGTAGTTATGCCATTTTTATTACTAAAGAAAAATATACATTTTGACAAGGTAGTTGGATTTCATTTTTCATCTTATGATTTTCGCGGACAGGAAATAAAGGTAATTGTAATTAAATCTGAAGACGGCAGCATATATAAAATCGGTGATTTTGAGACATCAAATTTCAGGCAAATAGAGAAGTATCTGCTGGAAAATTTCGATTTAATGAGAACTGATTTTGAAACAATATTTACGGACGGGGAGAAAATGGCATTCTTGAAAGGAGCAAATAAAAAATTTGATCTGAGACAATCTAAAGATGCCAGAATCATTTTTCTCATTTTAATTGTATTAGTAGCTTATATTATTTATGCAGAGTATTCTGACATTGGTGTTCCTAAAAGAAAGCTATCGAATGGGATTTTGTACGGTGTATGGGTTTTGTTTTTCTATTTTTGTTACAAGTTTCTAAAAGCTTACAGAACTGTAAAAGAGCTGACAAAAAAATAAGATTATATAGGTTCGATTTTCAGAGTTTCGTGGAATAACTTACACCGCATGTATCTATTTCTAAAATATGTTATCATCTCTTCTGTCTTATTTATTTCACTAGGTATTGATGCTCAGCCTTTGGGTAAAATGGATGTGCGCAGAGGCGTGGCTTCTTTTTTGCTGGGCTCAGTTCGTACCCAACTGGACAGTTCTATTCAGCTGGTTCAGAATGGGGAGATGAATTACAAAGGCAGAACCGAGGTTGATTATGCGTATTATGGATTGACTGACCGGCCGTATGACCTGGAGGGTGTTACCTTTAAAAGCGTTCAACTTACTTACGTGTCCGATACGTTGATGCGGGTGATGTTCTATAACCATTATTCTGCCAGGCTTTTTCCAGATCACAATAAAAGAGGAAGGAATGAATACCGGAAACTGGGTTTTGTGTTAACCACAAAGTGGCAACGGGCTGGTAGCCAAAAGATATTCACCCAGTCGCCTGACAAAC
>Ga0138256_10006937_pt1 | contig 11975 bp, 3 predicted proteins | sample KNB2016incub_MG_FD_105486 | JGI IMG/M metagenome (GOLD analysis project Ga0138256, IMG submission 105486) | Active sludge microbial communities from wastewater in Klosterneuburg, Austria - KNB2014incub_MG | ecosystem: Engineered > WWTP > Activated sludge > Unclassified | place: Austria...
CCACAAAATACGCATACAGCAAATAGTCTGTGAATAACGGCACTGAACCCTCAATGTTAAATTGGGTGGTTGATTGTGATCGCCTTGTAATTCAGGCTGTTTCTTCTCGGATAGCCTCTAACATCATGCCGATCCACGCCAGGTCTTTTCCATAGATGGTCGTCGTTACGGTCCCGGTCAATCGCTCGCTGGAAAAGGCGGCGAAGCAGCCATTCGGTTCGTAACGCAGAACTCGCAACCAATCGACGCGGAGTTGGTTCCAGCCAGCCTGCTGCACGAGTTCATCGACGAAGCCCAGGTCGTCTTCGCGGAGAACACGGATTTCTACGTCGTCGCCGACCATTGGAATTCCACGAATGTACTGCTGCGTTGGTGCGTGCCGGTTGCACTGAATAACGTATTCTAGACAACCGACAGGCCGCACCACCACCACAGGGACAGACATGATTCGAACTCCGACCAGTCCCGAAGAACTCGATGACCTGATCTCAACGCCGAATGACTAAGTCGTTGATGTCGTTCGCAATCTGTCTGATCGTTTCGCTGTGTTGGGTGCTGGCGGAAAGATGGGCTTTCAAATCAGCCAAATGCTGCAGCGAGCGTTCGTGGCCGCAGGCGCGATGAACGCGTCATCACGGACTCACGGACTCACGATTTTCCGACGCCACATCGTACGACGATGCTTACCTGAAGCTTGCTATATGCTGACACAGTGTTCAACATCCGAAAGCCGAAGAAGCCCGCGCTGCGGCGATTTGACACGTTTACGGCAAACTCTGCGGGTTGATCAGAGGAGATCCTTGTGCTGTTCCGATCATAGTGACATCGGGAGCAACCCGGCTGCGGCCGGATTTGCTCCCAATGCTTCGCGTTAAGGCGCAATTCATTCTGGGGTCGTCCTAAAGAACAACACCGATCTGGATCGCGATACCGGTGCTAATTGAGTTTGTCGTCACGATGGCAGTCAGACTGCCTGCGTTACGCGGAGTGGTGGAGAACTTAAAGGTGAGTGACGTTGGTGTCGCCGCAGTCACGATACCGATTGCTCCGTTGCTGAATACGACCGTGTTTTTTGCGGCGACAGGATCGAAGCCAAACCCGTAAATCGTCATTGTTGTAGCGGTCCGTGACACTTTAGTCGTCGCCGGGGTGATCACCGGCTTGACTATCACCACCTGCACTGCAGTTCCGCTGACGACACCGTTGGTCGTGACGATCGCTGTTACACTACCCGCCGTTTTTGGCTTGACCGAGAATGTGACAGTGAGTGAAGTCGATTTGGCGACTGTAACCGTGCCAATTGCCCCGTTGCTCAGAGTGACAACATTTCGGGCCGCGACCGGGTCGAAGCCAAGACCGCTGATTGTCATTGTCGTCGCTGTGGCAAGGACACTTGCGCTACTGGCGGTAATGATTGGTGCTACTGCCGCCACTTGAACCGGTGCCCCACTGCTGACTCCATTGGTTGAGACGATGGCGGTGAGAATACCAGCAAATGCAGGTTTCTTGGAAAACGTGACAGTCAGAGCTGTCGCCGTCGCAGAGGTCACGGTGCCAACGGCCCCATTGCTGAAGGTGACTGTGTTCTGAGCGGCCACCGAATTGAAACCAAACCCGTTGATGGTGACGGTATTCGCACTGAATGCCAGTGCTGTGGCACTGCTTGTGATCGCCGGTGCGACGGTCGCTATTTGCACTGCAGTACCACTCGACTGCGAATTGGTTGTGACGACCGCAGTGAGGCTACCTAGGGACGTTGGTTTTGTGGTGAAAGTGACGGTGAGCGTGGTTAGGGTCGCCGATGAAACGGTACCGACTGCTCCGTTGTTGAACACAACCGTGTTGCGTCCAGCGATCGGATCGAACCCCAATCCGTTGACCTTTATCGTCGAGGATGTTGGAGACATGCTGGCCACGCTAGTGGTGATGACCGGCTTGACTATCGCCACCTGCACTGCAGCTCCGCTCACGACGGCGTTGGTCGTCACGATAGCTGTTACGCTGCCCGCCGTTTTTGGCTTGACCGTGTATGTGACGGTGAGCGAAGTCGATGTGGCTGCAGTAACCGTCCCGGTAGCACCATTGTTGAACACAACCTTGTTACGAGACGCTATCGCATCGAAACCAAAACCGTTGATCGTGACAATGCTGGTGGAAATTCCAGCGAGGAAGGTGCTGCTGGTGACCACAGGCACAACCGTCGCAACCTGGACTGCAGCGATGCTCGTTCGGGTGCCTGTCGTCACAAGAGCTGTCAGGCTGGTGGTCGAAGTCGGCTTTGTACTGAGCGAAACGGTGAGTGAAGTTGCCGTTGCCGCCGTTACGGTGCCAACCGCGCCGCCGCTGAGAGTGACCGCGTTGTTGGCCGCCACCGGGTCAAATCCAAATCCGTTGATTGTTAGCGTACTTGCGCTCGCCAACAGATTGGCAGCACTGCTGGTGACCGTTGGAATCACAGTGGCGACTTGAACGGCAGTGCCGCTGCTCAGGCTGTTCGTTGTGACGACGGCGGTCAAATTACCAGCCGTTGTCGGCCGGGTAGACAGAGTTACCGTGAGCGAAGTCGCGGTCGCAGCGGTCACCGTTCCTGCCGCTCCCCCGCTAAATACGACAGTGTTGCGATTGGCGATCGGATCGAAGCCCAGACCGCTGATCGTTAGTGTAGCGGCATTAGCGGCCAGATTAATGCTGCTGCTGCTTACGACCGGGGACAAGGCGGCAACCTGCACGGCTGTACCACTCGCCAGGCTATTGGTGGTCACAACAGCGGTCACCAATCCCGCAGTCTTTGGCTTAACCGAGAAGGTAACGATGAGTGAAGTCTTCGTTGCTGAAGTCACAGTACCAACTGCGCCATTGTTGAAAGCGACAAGATTATTGGCAGCAGTCGTGGCGAATCCAAAGCCATTGATCGTCAGTGTATTTGCGTTGGCTGCCACGCGAGCATTATTGCTGGTCACAACCGGTGTCACTTTAGCGACCTGGACCGGTGCGGAACTGCTGACTCCGCCAGTGTTGACAACAGCCGTCAAACTTCCTGCCGTCGCTGGTGTCGTACTAAATGTGACAGTGATCGACGTTGCGGTTGCGGACGTGACGTCGCCGATCGCACCATTGTTCAAAGTCACAGCATTGTTGCCAGGAGTAGTGTCGAAACCAAAACCATTGATAACGAGCGTTGCTCCATTCGCCGCAATGCTGGCAGTGCTGCTGATCACAACTGGGATGACAGTAGCAACCTTAACAGCCGCGCCGCTGCTCAGACTGTTGGTGGTGACCACTGCAGTAAGGTTGCCCGAAGATGTGGGTGTTGTCGACAGCGTAATGGTCAACGACGTCGATGTTGCAGCGGTCACAGTACCCACCGCGCCTTTGTTAAAGACAACCGTGTTGTTTGCGGCAATTGGATTGAAGCCAACTCCGCTAATTGTCAGCGAGGTTGCATTGGCTGCCCGGACGGTACTGGTGGCCGTGACGACCGGGACGATGGAGGCGACTTGTACCGCAGTCCCACTGTTGACGCTATTCGAGGTCACGATGGCTGTGAGATTCCCAGCCGATGTCGGTGCCGTTGTTAAAGTCACGTTGAGCGTCGTAGCTGTCGCTGAGGAAACGGTACCAACGGCACCGTTGTTGAAGGTAACAGAATTGTTTGCCGCCGTAGTGTCAAAACCAGTCCCGTTGATCGTCAACGAAGTCACACCGGCAAGGAGCACGCTCGAACTGTTCGCCAGCACTACAGGAACAACATCTGCGACCTGAATGGCAGAGCCACTTGCATGCGAGTTTGTAGTGACCACTGCGGTCAAATGGCCCGCTGCCGCAGGATTGGCAGAAAATGTCACCGTCAGCGAAGTTGGTGTTGCCGTCGTAACAGTACCTACTGCTCCGTCGTTCAATGTTACAGCGTTATTGGAGGCTATACTGTCGAATCCAAATCCGCTAATCGTCATCGTCGTCACATCAGAGGCGATTCTGCTTGTGGTGCTGCTCACCACTGGAGTCACGGAAGCGATCTGATCTGGTGCCCCGCTACTGACTCCGTTGCTTGTCACAATCGCCGTCATGCCCATTGCCGTTGTCGGACGGGTTGAAAACTCAACGGTCAGAGATGTCCTGGTCGATGCGTTCACCGTTCCCACAGCTCCGTCGTTGAAGACCACCGAGTTGTTGGCAGCAGTCGCGTCAAATCCGAAACCGTTAATTGTCAATGTGGTGGCATTCGCAGCAAGGTTCGACGCACTGCTTGTCAGCACGGGAATGACAGTGGCTACCTGTACGGCATCACCATTTGTCAGGCCATTTGTCGTAACGACTGCTGTCAGGCTGCCGGCCTTTGTAGGGGCGGTTGAGAAACTGACAGTGAGTGATGTTGATGTGGACGCTGTCACGGTGCCGACGGCACCATTGTTAAACGTAACGATATTGTTGGCAGCGGTGGAATCGAACCCAACGCCATTAATCCTGATGCTGCTCGCGTTGGCCGGAAGACTGGCTGACTCATTGGCAACTACGACTGGAATGACCGTTGCGACTTGCACTCCGGAACTGCCAGTCAATCCATTGCTGGTGATCGTGGCAGTCAGGCTTCCTGATTTTGGTTTGGTTATGAATCCGATTGTGAGTGAAGTTGCTGTCGATGCTGTCACGACACCTGCCGCACCGTTGTTAAAAGTAACCACGTTTCGGGATGCGGTCGCGTCGAAGCCGAATCCACTGATTGTCAGTGTGCTGGCATTGCCCGAAAGGTTTGTAACACTGCTCGTCAGAATCGGAGTAACAACAGCGACCTGAACAACTCGGCCACTGGATTGAGAGTTGGTCGTCACGATAGCCGTCAGATTGCCACTCGATGTTGGCCGGGTAGACAACGTGACTGTAAGTGATGTAGATGTGGCTGCAGTGACTGTTCCAACGGCACCATTGTTGAAGACAATTGTGTTACGTGACGGAGTTGGATCGAAGGCCAAGCCGGTGATCGTGAGCACGCTGGCATTGGCCGCCAGAGCCGTGCTGTTGACGTCAATCGACGCAACTACGGTCGCAACCTGTACAGAGTTCCCGCTGCCGACTGCGTTGGTCGTTACAACTGCGGACAGGCCGCCAACGGTTGTAGGTCGAGTGGAAAGCGATACCGATAGTGTCGTTGCGGTCGCAGATGTGACAGTGCCGACAGCCTCATTGTTGAACACTACAGTGTTGTTCCCGGCCGTTGTGTCGAAACCAATACCGATGATCGTCAGAGTGCTGGAGCTGGCCGAAAGAATGTTTCCGTCATTCGCCCGCACTACCGGCGCGACGGATGCAATTTGAGCCGCCGAGCCACTGACTTGTGTGTTTGTGGTGATGATGGCGGTTAAGCTTCCAGCTTTCGATGGCAATGTTGTCAACGTGATGGTGAGCGACGTGGCGGTCGCGGAAGCGATCGTTCCTACAGCTCCGTTGTTCAGAACGACCGAGTTGTTTGCAGCGACTGCATCAAAGCCGAAACCATCCACTGTGATCGTGGAAGCGTTTGCCGCCACGTTCGTCGTATTGACCGTCACGACCGGAGTCACAGTGGCGACTTGAACAGCCGTTCCACTGTTCTGAGTATTCGTTGTAACGACGACTGTCAGGTTGCCCGCCGTGGGTGGACTATTCGTCGAAAATGAAATTATCAGTGAGGTCGCAGTCGCGGCTGTCACTGTTCCAACAGTGCTGCCGTTAAATACAATGCTGTTATTGGCAACGATCGGATCAAAACCAAAACCGTTGATCGTCAGTGTGGACACGTTGGCCGCCAAATTCGCGGTACTGCTGCTGATAGATGGAGTTACAGAAGCCACCTGAACCGCAGCGCCGCTGCTTTGGCCACCGGTGGTGACAATGGCCGTCAGGCTGCCGGCTGTTTTCGGTCCAGTCGTAATGCTGACAGTAAGAGCTGTCGCGGTCGCTGAAGTCACAGTTCCGACAGCCCCATTGCTGAACAGTACCGTGTTGTTCGAAGCCGTAGTCGCATCGAAACCGAATCCGCTTATGGTCAACGTTGTGGCATTGGCGGCCAGATTCGCAGTGCTGCTTGTCGCGACAGGTTTGACCGTGGCGACCTGTACTGCTGCGCCACTGGCCAGGCTATTGGAGGTCACGACGGCCGTCAGACTTCCCGTCGTGGTTGGATTTGTATCAAAGGTCACAGTGAGCGCCGTCGCGGTTGCTGCGGTCACTGTGCCCGCTGCTCCGAGGTTGAATACGACGGTGTTGTTGGACGGAGTCGGATCGAATCCCAGACCGGCAATGACGATCGTCGTCGCATTGGGCGCGAGATTCGCCACGCTGCTCGTGACGAGAGGAACAACTGCCGCTACTTGCGTCGCACCGCCACTGTTCAGGCTATTCGTGGTGACAACTGCAGTTAGGTTTCCAGCTGATGTTGGTTTGGTTGAAAGTGCAACGCTGAGTGAAGTCGGCGTCGCTGACGTCACAGTTCCAACTGCACCACCATTGAAGACTACTGCATTGTTTGCAGCGATCAAATCGAAGCCAAATCCGCTGATGATCAGCGTCGTCACGCCTGGCGTGACTTGTGTCGAAGTAGTCGTGACAACCGGCGTAACGGCAGCGACCTGGACTGGTACACCGCTGCTGACACCGTTGCTGGTGACCACGGCAGAAAAGCTACCTGCTGTCGTCGGAGTTGTCGTCAAACTTACTGTTAAAGATGTTGCAGTCGCTGCCGTGACAGTGCCGACAGCTCCGTTATCAAAGATGATTGTGTCGTTGGAGGAATTTGTATCGAATCCCAGGCCAGCGATGATGACCGAGCTGGCATTGGCCGCCAGATGCGCTGTACTGCTCGTAACCACTGGCGCGACTGTGGCCACCTGCACGGCCGATCCACTACCTGCCGCGTTGGTCGTCACCACGATATTGAGCGGTCCAGCCGTGGTGGGACCAGTCGTCAACGAGACTGTAAGCTGTGTCGCTGTTGCTGCCGAGACCGTACCAGCCGCGCCATTGTTGAACGTCACTGAGTTGTTGCCGACGGTCGAGTCGAAGCCGTAGCCATCGATAATGACCGTCGTAGCGTCTGCTGGCAGGTTTGCGGTGCTGCTGGAAATATCCGGAATGACAGTTGCGACTTGAACTGCCGCGCCGCTGCTGACGGAATCTGACGTGACGATTGCGGTCAGGTTGCCAGCAGCAGTTGGTTCTGTAGTAAACGTCACCGTGAGCGAATCTGCGGTGGCGGAAGTGACAACACCCACGGCCCCGCCGTTAAATGTTACGGTATTGTTCGATACGATTGGATCAAAGCCCGATCCGCTGATGACAACCTCGGGCGCGGCAGCCGACATGTTGGCCGTCGATTGCGTCACGCTCACACCGCTGAGCATCACGCGGTTTTCCAAAAGTTCCAGCGAAATGCTATTCGTTCCCAGATAATGACTATGTACACGATGCCTGCGAGATGCGCGGTTCGGTTTGATCATGCAAGCAAACAATTCCGCAAACCAAAACCAACGTTTCATCGGCATCTTGAATCTCTCGACAGTTGAAGCAGTCAGGGAGCTTTCGATTTGAAATGCGAGGATCGAATTTATCCGCGCAGTCGTTTCGTCAGCGTGTTTTGCGCCTCACGACTTATTCTGCAATGAGCAAAGGAAGAAGAGGCTCTGGCCGTGATCGCAGATCGTTCAGAAGACTTGCCGAGAATTTAGAAAGGTCTTTGGTGTTCCAACACGGCGTGGTAATGCAGTCCTGCTTTGCCTCGCATGCTCAAGAAGCATGACTGTTCTTAAAATCCTGATGTATCAGTTGTTTCATAGTTCCGATGATGGCAGTAGCCACGGCGCATTTGTGGTCCAGCGCGCGATGCATCAGTTGCCGCTAATCGTCAATGCATTCGGATTTGGAATTCATTTTTTACGGCAGATCCCGAGTCGATTTCGTCATTTCGGGTATACGCACTGGAAGCTGACAGGATTGCCGCCTGGTGACATTTGGCAAATGCAATGGCACCATTGCATAGCCACCGATGGTCTTCCGGGACTAGAATTGTGACTGCAATCAGCATCTGCCCAGTCACTGTCGCGAGCGGATGAACTCAGCCATGTGCTCAATCGCGGCGCGAGCTTCAGGAAGCAGCGGATCGTGCGACTGGAACACATGAAACATGCCGGGCCAGACTTCAAGCCTGACCGTCACGCCATCCGTGAGAGCCTTTTGTGCCACTCGAACGCTGTCATCACGAAGCATCTCGTGCTCGCCAGCCTGGATGAGCAGCGGTGGTATGCCGTGGTAATCACCAAAGACTGGCGACGCCAGCGGGTCGCGAGCGTCAGTGGTCCCCAAATAGTCGTCCCGAAAAAACGGCATCGTCCTCGCGCTGATGATTGGGTCCGCAGCGGTTTTCAACGAATCACTTGCCAAGGTCAAATCTGTCGTTGGGGAAATCGAGATCCCGCCCGCCGGTAGCGATAGACCTCGATCTCGCAGAGCCAGGAGTGTGGCCAGTGTGAGATTGCCACCGGCCGAATCGCCAGCCACAAACGTCGCACGCGCAGCCGCAGGGCCATCGGGGCCGTTTTTGACCATCCAGTCGTGAGCCAGTACACAATCATCCAGCCCCGCCGGAAAGCGATGTTCCGGCGCCAGTCGATAGTCGAGCAACAGAACAGCGCATTTGGCTGCGGCAGAAATGTGGCTTGCCAGCGGGAGGTAGAAGCCGCCAGACCCGGAAACAAATCCTCCGCCATGAATATACAGTAGCCGCACGTTCGGATCTGCGCCCGGTGCAAGAACCCATTCGCACGGTACTTCACCAACCATCACTTGGATGAGCTTTACATCCGGAATCGTTGGTTGTCTACGCGAGCCCATGCCAGCGCGCAGCGATGCTAGATCGAAGTCGTTGGTGCCGAATGGTGTATTCTTCCGAAGCCGTTCCAGATACGCAACGCCCTCCGGCGAGACCTCTCGGTGCCAGACATCAAGGGCCATCGGCCAGACTGCGGGCTTGAGTAACTCGACTAATGGAATTTTCTCGAAGACCAGATGCGACTGACTGCCTTCATAAACGATCCCAACATGATCAGCATCGATTCGCGTGAGACTGGGATATCCGGCTCCGAGGCCTTCGTCGAGCAGCAAGTGGTGCGAACTTGGCCATGTCTGACCATCGTCAAAGCTGACTTGAATCGTGTGCTGAGTTCGCCCTTTCTGAGTGTGTGGATTGGCAAACAATAGGACGTGTTTCTCCTGTCCGTTTTGCTGATAATTCATACGCAGCAGACTGCCGTTGCAGTTGGGCTCGATGAGCGTATTGCAGCTCGTCGGATGCGGCTGCCATGTTTGCCCAAGATCTTTCGTTGTGACAACGGCTCTGAATCGCTCGCGATCGTTGCGAATATTCAGCATGATCGAATCGTCGCCGAGCTGTACCGCCTGGCATTCATTGCCGCCGTTGTATCCGGGCTGACCTACAGCCCAAGTTTCGCCATGATCATGACTGATCATCAGAGTCGCGAAAGTCGCCTGCGGCTCCCGTCCTGTGCGGCCTTGGACGGGCATTACCAGCGTGCCGTCCGCCAGTTGGATTCCCTGCTGAGGCGACGGAGCCAACAGCCACCACGATTCCTGCTTGAGTTTTTGAGTCAGATTTTCCGGCTTCGTCCATGTGAGTCCATCATCCTTCGAACGCACCAACATGAACTGAGCCGTCTTGCCGATTTCAAATCCCGGCTCAGAACCATCATCAACCCATTGATGCTTGCCGGGTTTGCCGTTCATCCAGAGTGCGAAGCAGAAGATTTCGCCGGTCTGCTGATCGATGATCAGGCCCGGATCACTGCAACCGTTCTGCTCCTGTGGCAAGCCGCCAAACTCACCCATATCCACGATCACTTGTGCGGGTTCCCATGTCTGACCGCCGTCAGTGCTGCGGCTGAGCCCGATGTCGATGTCTTCCTGAAGATCGCGGCCCATGCGTCGTCGCATGTCGTAAACGCACAACAACGTCCCTTTTGGCGAAGTGCCGAGTGCCGGAATACGATACGTGTGGACGTCGTCGTCCTGATGTTTGCGAAGTGCCACTCCGATTCTGTGTCGAACGCCGGGCGATGCGTTCGTCGGCACAAGAATGCCGTGGTTCGTTTCCACTTTGGTACACGTCGCCAGCACATGATGCGACAGATTCGCTGAGTTCTTCAATTTCCCCGACAGCCAAAACACATTTCGACCGACGGTCAGTCTCTGCTTCCCGTGAAACGCGATTGTCGATGTCGCTGCAGATTGGTCGCCGAAATGATTTTCGGACGAAAAGACTTCCTTATCGCCAGTCCAAAACAGTGTTAGTGATTCAACATCGCCGAGATCATCCGTTCCCGCCAGTTGAAACTCAACGGCCGTCACGGCAACGTCAGTGGCATCCGCAACATCGATGATGATTCGCGTCAAAGGCCCGTGCTCATTGCGAATCAATATCGGATGAATCGGAGTCGATGACGTTGCCTGAATCGAAGCAGGCTCATCCGCCGTGCAGTACAGCAGCGCTGCGAGATAGATGGCGAAGAACGACAGTGCTTGTTTCATGTGACGTCTCTCTGTTTTTGACTTATACTCGACGCGGCATGAAATGAAGCCCGGCGAGCGGAGTGGCGTGAGCCCTCCGAGTCATCTGGGTGTAACTCGGTGGGCTAACACCCACCGCTCGCCATTTCACCGCAATGATAACCGCGCAAAGTATAGCAAAAATCCGAATCTGATGAACACCGTTCAGAACTCTACGATCGCACAAACGTAGATTCACGGGGAGCAGTGTAGCGGATTGCCAGATGCGGCGTTTCGATTCGCGTTTGTCCGGTGCCGAGTGACCGAACGCCGGCTTCAACAAGACCAGTGGTCAGCAGCGTGCGCTCGATTGGATATGGCGACTTGCCGGTCATGAAGGTCTCCTCAGCCTTTGACATCAACGACGCCGAGTACGTGACATTCGGATTTGGCGGCAAATAGAATAACGTTGAAAGCGGTTCGGCTTGCCCTTTGAGTCGGGCTGCGAAGGTGAAGTCACCGATCAATCCGTTCATCAACAACATCGTGGCTTTGACTCCGTCTGCGTACTCGTAGCGATATGCAACGGGATCCTTGACCCATTCGCGAATTTGATCCGAAGTTGGATAACGGTGACTGAATGTGTCAGGCTGAGCCAACGTCTGGCTCCGCGACAGGCACGCTTCGAAGAGCTTTGGATCCCAGCCTCCGTTGGCCCAATTGCTCGCGTCCATGGATTTCCACACGGCGTCACCGCGAAGAGCCTGCATGGCGACGACTCCGGTTTCTCCACCGCGTCGGCGTTCGGCCATGCACTGAATCATTTCCAATGCGTGAAAGTCGTAGCTGTCGATGCTGCCAGTCGAAATGCCAAGCAATTCTTCCACTTCCGCACCATACGGCATTTCGATCGCCGGCATTCGCCATGTAACGGGCAAAGAGGATCCCGCAGTGAACGCAAAATTCAGCTCGTGCGAAATATCCACCATCTCGCGAGCCCACTCCCAGTTCCATGATAGATGTTTGTCGTTGAAGACTGGCAATGCACGCCCGTCTTTGCGAAAGACATCCGTCACATGTTTGAAGAACTCGTAACGAGGGTACTTGGTCTGCTCATATTCAGACTTCGGATAATCCCCATGTTCGCCGATAATCAGCACGCCATCGACCGCGAGTTTGTCACCGCCGCAACGCAGCGTTTCGGCAATCGTTGGATAAATTGGAAAGCCAAATTCTTCCGATCGCTTGCGACTCAGGTCGCTGTCCGGCGTTTGATCGACATACGCCGCAACGACATCCAGTGGCGGGAGATGCCAGTGGCCGCCAACCGGATAACCCACCAGAAATCTCTCCGCCATGTGCCAGGCATGAGAGTGATATCGCCATTCCGTTGTCACCACCGCGAGTCGCTTGCGGTGAGCAGTCGGATTGTCTGCGGCCAACAA
>Ga0138256_10006939_pt1 | contig 11971 bp, 10 predicted proteins | sample KNB2016incub_MG_FD_105486 | JGI IMG/M metagenome (GOLD analysis project Ga0138256, IMG submission 105486) | Active sludge microbial communities from wastewater in Klosterneuburg, Austria - KNB2014incub_MG | ecosystem: Engineered > WWTP > Activated sludge > Unclassified | place: Austria...
TCCTGTGTCCAACCGCGCAGTTTGCGCAGGTATTTTAGGTTTTGACCGGCTATTGACATGGTGCAACTAATTTGATTAGCACAAATATACTAATTATTTTAGTTTCTCCAAATTTATTTTTTTGATTGCCACTGAAACACAGAAATTTAAGTATGCTTATACATTATTATCCACTACCTGCATTTGTACAATTTTTTAATTCCGTTCCTGTATTTTTGCAGCAAAACTTTATTATATGAATTATACACTGTTGATACATAATATCCTGCGCTGGGCAGTTTTATTGTTTGGTGTTTGGGCAGTTATAGCTGCTTTATCCGGAGTATTCTCAAAAAGAATGTATACCGGCAGCGACAATAAAAGCAGCCTGTTCTTTATGATCAGTTGCGATATTCAGCTTTTACTGGGACTGATCTTATACTTTACCGGTATGTGGTTCGAAAAAGTAAAGAGCGGTATGGGTGCTGTGATGAAAGACCCCACTGACCGGTTCTTTGCAGTTGAACATGCCATGATGATGATCATTGCCTGGCTGCTGGTACATGTTGGCCGCAGCATGGTGAAGCGGGCCGGTACCGATGCTCAAAAACACAAGCGCACACTAATTTATTTTGGTTTGGCGTTAATACTGATACTGGCAATGATCCCCTGGCCTTTCCGCCAGCCGGGTATTGCCCGACAATTTTTTCCCCAGTTTTAAAATGACCTGAACCTACATGGCAAAGCAAAAAGCAAAACCGGTTATCCTGATAACCAATGATGACGGCATTACAGCACCCGGTATCCGCAATTTAGTGGAAGCGGTAAAAGACCTGGGCAAAGTAGTGGTGGTTGCCCCGGATAAACCACAAAGCGGGATGGGACATGCCATCACCATCGGGCAGCCGTTACGCATGCATAAAGTTGAACTCTTTGGTGAAACAGAAGCCTGGCAAACCACCGGTACCCCTGTTGATTGTGTTAAACTGGCAGTAGATAAAGTGCTGCACCGCAAACCCGACCTTTGTTTAAGCGGCATCAACCATGGCGCCAATCATTCCATCAATGTGATCTACAGCGGTACCATGAGTGCGGCCATGGAAGCATCTATTGAAAGTATTCCCAGTATCGGATTTTCATTGCTCGATTACAGTGTGGAAGCTGATTTTACCGCCTCCAGGTTTTATATTAAAAAAATTGTAAGTGCCATCCTGAACAAGAAACTGGATAAACACCTGTTGCTGAATGTGAACATCCCTGCTGTATCGCAGGACCTGATCAAAGGCATTAAGATCTGCAAACAGGCTTACGCCAAATACAAAGAAGAATTTGATGAACGCAACGACCCGCATGGCAAAAAATATTACTGGCTTACCGGCGAATTCATCAACTTTGATAAAGCCAAAGACACCGACGTGTGGGCGCTCAAAAATAATTATATCAGCGTGGTACCCGTGCAGTTTGACCTCACCAATTACACTTTAAAAAAAGTGCTTGAAAAAAAGAACCTCTTCAAATGATATTTAAAAAAGACAATTTTATTTTTGGGTTTATCATGGGCTTAATTGCCCCGTTTTTAGGATTTGCGGTTTTTAAATATACCAAACTGGGGCCGCTCAATTATTTTGAAGCCCTGCAATATCTTGTTATTGAACCCGGGCACCGCCTGTTAACGGTCGCTATCAGCCTTTCCTTAATGGCCAATGCCGTGTTGTTCACCATTTATATCAATGCCCGTATAGACAAAACGGCTAAAGGCATTTTTGTAGCCACACTCATTTATGCTGTAACTGCACTGAGTATAAAAACTTTTGGGTAATAATCATTTACTTTTGGGTATGAAATATTACATCATTGCCGGCGAAGCCAGTGGCGATCTTCATGGCAGTAACCTGATCAAAGCTCTAAAAAAGAAAGATGCGGCTGCAGGTATACGCTGCTGGGGTGGTGATAAAATGCAGTCAGCCGGAGCCACGCTGGTAAAGCATTACAAAGATCTTGCCTTTATGGGTTTTTTGGAAGTGATCAAAAACCTGCCTGCCATTTTAAAAAATATCAGATTTTGCAAAGCAGATATTTTACAATACAAACCCACTGCACTTATACTTATTGATTATCCCGGTTTTAATTTACGCATTGCCAAATGGGCGAAGGAACAGGGTATCCCGGTCATTTATTATATTTCACCACAGGTTTGGGCATGGAAAGAGAACCGGGTAAAGCTGATCAAAAAATGTGTTGATAAAATGCTTGTCATTTTACCTTTTGAAAAAGATTTTTATGCCAAATGGAATTATGAAGTGGAATATGTAGGACACCCATTGGTGGAAGTAGTTGAGGAATTTTTGAATAATGAACAAGGAACAAGGAATATAGAACAAGGAAGTAAAAATACCATTGCGCTGCTCCCCGGCAGCCGTCAGCAGGAGATCCTGAAAAAACTGCCCATCATGCTGGAAGTTGCCAAACATTTTCCGGCCTATCAATTTGTTGTGGCCAAAGCACCGGGACTTGATGAACATTTTTATGCCGCACTGTTGGCACCTTATAAAAATGTATCATCGGTTGTAAATAAAACCTATGAGCTATTGGTTCTATCAAAAGCAGCATTGGTAACAAGCGGAACGGCTACTTTGGAAACTGCTTTGTTCGGTGTTCCGGAAGTGATCTGTTACAAAGGCAGCGCTTTCTCTTACCAGATCGCCAAACGCCTGATAAAAATAAAATACATTGGCCTGGTAAACCTAATCATGGATAAGGAAGTGGTAAAGGAACTGATACAGGATGAATTAACCGTTGAAAATTTAAAACACGAATTGAACCTGCTGTTGAGCGATGAAACGAAAAAACTGCAGTTACAGGAAGATTATACATCACTTAAAAACCTGCTGGGCAAAGGCGGCCATGCATCGGCCAATGCAGCCGAAAGTATTTATTCTTTTCTTACCAAACTACCACAATAATTTTATGGCCAGGATAATCATGGCCAGCAGGAACAATAATATGGAAAGCCTGTTAATACCATGCATGTATTTCACAAAAGTTGAATGAGGCCTGTTGGGGTCTTTTTTCTTCAGGTATAAATATTCGGCAATTTGATTGAGTACACCCATGATTTACATTTATTGTACAAAATTAGCACTTATAATTTTACCGAAAATAGTTGTCAGAAAAAAAGCCTATCTACCCCTAAATGCAGCAACCCCGCTCATGAACATTTTTAATCAAGGCAAAAAACCAGGCTGGCCCTACTGTTGTAGCTGATTTTGGCAGATCCTCTTTTATATTACTTTTTAATGCCGGGTATTCCCCCGCGTAAATAACCTGTACCTGCAGGTATATTGATATTGAAATATTGAATATTTCAGTAGAATTACTATCCCAAAAATCAGCGGAAAATGCCGTTTATTTCTTTATCGTATTTTTTTATCATAGGCTGTTCTTAAAACCATTAAGTGCCGAAAAGCCTTACCATGCTGCATTACAGGAATTACCGGTTCCTCCCCTTTGCTGACAAATCATAAAGATTATTGAAATGACTGATTAAATACTGATAATAATACAATTATAAAAGCGTTGATATATTATCCCTGATAAAATCTACTCAATCGCACCGTACCATTAAACTATGAACCAATCCATTATCAAATGAGAAGAATTTTATCTATTTTATTTTTACTGTATTCATTACAATCACTGGCTCAAAAAACCGCAGAACCTGCTGTTGCAATAAGGCCTTTTGATTCCAGGTTTCAATTTGTACATACAGCAACCGGGCAACCGGTAGATAACCTGCTTTGGGATGAAGCAGAACCGTTTGTCAATGGATTTTCAAGGGTATTGAAGGATACCACATTTTCCTTTGTCAACATGCAGGGGAAACTCATTTCCCCGGTAGTATTTGAAAATGCAAGAAATTTTTCCAATAAACTCGCAGCTGTTAAAAAAGACGGGAAATGGGGTTTTATCAATGGATCCGGAAAAACAGTGATCGCATTCAAATACGGGACCGTATTTGATTTTAACGGCACTGTTACTGTTGTTTACAATGACCGGAAATGGTGGCTGGTAAATAATAAAGGATCGATCATTAAACCATTGGATATTTCGGTTTGTTATGGTTTTACTAACGGCATTGCCAAAATAACAAAAGATGACCGGGAAGGAATTTTATATCCTGATGGAAAAATAATCTATAACGGGGCTAAACCCGGCAGCAATAACGCGGTTCCCTGGCAACCCAATACAAATAATATTGCTGTACCCTGCCCGGATAATATTGGTTTTGAACTTGGTGATTTTACAAACTGGCAATGTTATATTGGCCAGGTTGACTCAGTAGGAACTACCAATGTGGTTACCGTTAATCCTTCACCGCCAACCGCAAACAGGCATACCATTTATCCAAGATCAATTCCATCAGCCCTGGATCCGTTTGGATTATTTCCAACCAATCCACCGGATGGAAGCAATTTTGCGGTAAAACTGGGCAATACGGTTGTTGGTGCGCAGGCTGAAAGAGTTTCATACACCATACATGTTCCCTTAAACGACTCCAATTTTTCAATTAAATATAATTATGCAGTGGTGCTGGAAGATCCCGGCCATACCATTTGGACACAACCGAGGTTTACTGCACGGCTCCTGGACTCTGCCACCAATACCTATATTGATTGTGCATCCTTTGAATATATCTCTACTTCAGGGCTCCCGGGTTTTGAAGTATCACCGGTTGATGCATCTGTTATATTTAAACCATGGGCTTCTGTATTTTATAATTTACGGGGATATGGCGGACAAACACTTTACCTGGAATTTACCAGCGTGGATTGTGTAAGAAGGGGCCACTGGGGTTATGCCTATGTGGATGTGGAAAATATTTGCGGCAGCCCGATCAATGTACAATATGATTGTACATTTCCGAATATAACAACACTAACAGGCCCCCCGGGTTTTGAATTTTATAACTGGTGGAACCAGGATTATTCCATTTTACTCGGAACCGGCCAGCAGATAACACTGAACCCCGGTCCTACGATCAATTCGATCATCTGGCTCGAAATGATCCCTTACAACAATTTTGGCTGTAAGGATACATTGCTGATCAGGATAACCGGTGATTTTGATGCCCAGTTTGATATGTCAGCCGCAACAGGTTGTGCACCACAAACCTTTACGTTTTATAACAGGAACCTGCCATCGTTAACCACCCTCTGGGACTTTGGAGACGGAACTACTGGAACTGGCGATACGGTAACACATACTTATTCGGTACCCGGCTCTTATAATGTTACATTGAATGTAACCGTTCCGGGAGGATGCAACGGCTCGGCATTACACCTGATCACCATTTATCCAACACCAAATGTAGTGCAACCTCCCAACCAGGTATTATGTATAGGTGCGGCAACAAGCCCGGTTACTTTTACGGGTTTGCCTGCCAGTACAATTTTTACCTGGACCAATAATAATACAGCGATCGGGCTACCTGCAAGCGGTACAGGAGACATAGCAGCTTTTACACCAATCAACACGGGCAATACCCCGGTGGTAGCAACCATAACCGTTACACCGGTTCACTTGACCTGTTCCGGTACACCGCTGACCTTTACTATAACTGTCAACCCAAGGCCGAATGTTGTTCAACCCCCGGACCAGATCATTTGCAGGGGGGCAACAACAACTGCCATTAATTTTTCCGGGGCTGTTACCGGTACAGTTTATAACTGGACCAACAATAATACTTCGATCGGGCTGGCCGCCGGCGGCAGTGGAAATATTGCTGCTTTTACAGCGATCAATACAACCAATGCCCCGATTACTGCAACCATTACTGTTACACCTGTTGCAGCCGGATGTACGGGTATACCCCGGTCATTTACCATCAGGGTAAACCCAACACCCAATGTAGTTCAGCCGGCAAACCAAATTTTATGTAACGGGGCTGCAACCAATGCCATTACATTTACCGGTGCTATCGGCAGTACATCATACAACTGGGTAAATAATAATCCTTCAATCGGGCTGGCAGCAAACGGCAATGGAAATATCCCTTCCTTTACTGCAATTAATACCGGCAATACACAGGTAACTGCATCAATAACCGTTACTCCATCTGCATCGGGCTGCCCGGGTATACCGGAAACATTTACCATCACGGTAAACCCAACACCCAATGTGGCACAACCTGCTAACCAAACTTTGTGTAACGGTGCAACAACCAACCTGGTTACATTTACCGGTTCGGTAAGCAATGCCGCTTACTACTGGGTAAATAACAATACAACGATCGGACTTGGCGCAAATGGTAACGGCAATATACCGGCCTTTACTGCAGTGAATACAGGCAATGTTCCGGTAACAGCAACCATCACGGTAACACCGGCTGCATCCGGCTGTAATGGCACACCTCAAACATTTACCATCACGGTGAATCCAACACCCGGCGTGGTTCAACCTGCAAACCAAACTTTGTGTAACGGTGCAACAACCAATGCGATCGCCTTTTCCGGTTCTGTAAGCAATACAATATACATCTGGTCAAATAACAATACATCCATCGGGCTGGCAGCAGCGGGTAACGGAAACATCCCTGCTTTTACAGCTGTTAATACAAGCAATGTTCCGGTAACAGCAACGGTAACGGTTACCCCTTCTGCAGCAGGCTGTGCTGGAACAGCACAAATATTTACCATTACCGTAAACCCAACACCGGATGTTGTTCAACCGGCAAACCAAATAATCTGCAATGGCGCAACAACCAATGCGGTCATTTTTACCGGGTCGGTTAGCGGTACCATATTTAACTGGACAAACAATAATACTTCCATCGGGCTGGCGGCCGGCGGTAATGGAAATATTCCTGCTTTTACGGCGATCAATACAACCAATGTAGCTGTAACAGCAACCATTACCGTTACACCAACAGCTTCCGGTTGTGCAGGATTACCTCAAACATTTACCATTACTATAAATCCAACACCAGATGTCATTCAACCGGCAAACCAGAATTTGTGCAACGGGGCTACAACCAATGCGATCGTATTTAACGGTTCAGTAAGCGGTACCAACTTCAACTGGACAAATAATAATACATCCATCGGGCTGGCAGCAGGTGGCAACGGGAATATTCCTGCTTTTACGGCAATCAATACAACCAATGCCCCGGTAACAGCAACCATATCTGTCACCCCTTCTGCAATGGGTTGTACAGGTGCTGTTCAAACATTTACCATAACAGTGAACCCAACTCCCAATGTGGCACAAACGCCGGACCAGGTATTATGCAGTGAAGCAACAACCAATGCCGTCATTTTCAGCGGCTCAGTAAACGGAACCGTTTACAACTGGACAAATACGGCAACTACTATCGGTTTGCCGGCAACGGGATCAGGAAATATTGCTCCCTTTACTGCTTACAGTAACAATTATTCAGTTTCTGTTGCAACGATCCGGGTAACACCGGTAGCATTTGGATGTACAGGTCCGGAAAAATGGTTTACCATAACCGTAAACCCAACACCCAATGTATTGCAACCGCCAAACCAATCATTGTGTAACGGTGCAACAACTGATGCAATAGCTTTCAGCGGTGCCATGAATAATGTGGTTTACAGCTGGACCAACAGTAACACAGCGATCGGCCTGGCAGCATCAGGTATTGGCAATATTCCTGCATTTGCCGGAGTAAATACGGGTAATACGCCAATAACAGCAACCATTACTGTTACACCGGCTACCAGCCTTTGTACCGGGGCAGCAAAAACATTTACCATAACGGTACACCCTACTCCTTTGGTGAATGCCGGTATCGATACCAAGGTATGCCTTGGAAATTCGGTGCAGTTAACTGCATCAGGTGCCTCGCAATATATCTGGAGCCCGGCAACCGGGTTGAGCTGTACAAACTGCCCAAATCCAGTTTCCACGCCGGTTGATTCGATGCGTTATATTGTAAGGGGAGAAAGTGCATTTGGCTGTATTGCCTTTGATACCGTTTTGCTGAATATCATCAGGCCGTTTCAAATGCTGGTTTCACCAAATGATACCATATGTATCGGTGAATCTGTTGACCTGAACGCCAGCGGTGCAAATAGTTATATATGGTCGCCCGCACACGGATTAAACAGAACGGATATTGCAGCACCAACAGCAACCCCAACTGTAACAACCAATTACCGGGTTGTTGGATATGACGGGCACAATTGTTTTACGGATACCGGTTATATAAAAATCGCTGTAGGGCAAAAACCCGTTCTCGATCTTGGCCCCGATCATACGGTATCAACCGGTACCATCATCACATTTAACCCGGTGATACAAAACGGACCGATCGTTAACTGGTCATGGACGCCGGCTACCGGGCTCAGTTGTACCAATTGCCCTTCGCCGGTTACCACTGCAAAGGACAATGCAACCTATATGCTGACCGTAACCAATAATTACGGATGTACCAGTACAGATGTTATTTCTTTATTTGTATTCTGTAAAAGTGCCCAGGTTTTCATACCCAATGCGTTTACCCCTGATGGTGATGGTTTGAATGATATACTGATGGTTAGGGGTAAAGGGATCTTTGTAAAAACATTCCGCATTTTCAACCGCTGGGGTGAACTCGTTTTTGAAAAGACCAATTTCAATCCCAATGATACAAAATACGGCTGGGATGGAAGGGTTAGGGGAATTCCGGCAACCCCGGATGTATTTGTGTATACCGCGGAAGTGATCTGCGACAATTCAGTGATCTATACATACAAAGGGAACACCACCTTATTAAAATAATTTATCCTTATGAAAAAACTTTTAAAAACCGGGCTGGTAATTTTTCTTTTACTTGTTGCACATTTTGCAAAAAGCCAGGATATCAATTTTTCGCAATTCTATGAATTGCCTTTATTAAGAAACCCTGCCCTCGCCGGAATATTCAATGGTGATGTACGGGTAACGGCGGCATTCCGAAGCCAGTGGCAAAGCGTTACTGTGCCTTACCGCACAATGGGGCTAGGCGTAGAGTACAAAAAACCCATGAACAGGAATACAAACGATTTTTTTACTTTCGGGTTCCAGGTTACCAATGACATTGCGGGTGATTCAAGGCTCAGGCGCACACAGGTTTTGCCCGTGTTCAATTTTCATAAATCACTGGATTCAGAAAAAGACACATACTTATCAGCAGCTGTAATGGGTGGCCCGGTGATGCAGCGTTTTGATCCTTCGCAGCTGAGTTTTGATGACCAGTTCGTTAATGGCTCCTATAGCCCGGCAAATCCAACCAAACAGGTTTTTACCACTACCGGTACCACGTACTGGGATGCTGCCGTTGGATTAAACTTCAGCAGTATTGCGGGTGCAGATACCCGTTATTATGTAGCTGTGGGATTATTTCATTTTACAAAACCAAAGGTAGCCTTTCAAAAAGAATATGATATTGTACTGAATCCCAAATACGTGGTCAATGCAGGCTTATCCAAACCGATCAGTGCTGTAAATAAACTGACCGTTTATGCTGATTATTTTATGCAGGGAGGTGCCCGGCAGGTGCAGGGCGGGTTGTTACTGAGCCACGATTTTATTGAAGCGGAAGAAAACCAAAAGATCGCTTTTTCAGCAGGATTGTTTTACCGCTGGAATGATGCACTCATGCCGGTGATCAAACTGGACTATAACCAATTCGGGATCGGTATCAATTATGATGTAAATATCAGTAAACTGAAAACCGCATCCCAGTTCAGGGGAGCCTATGAAGTAACGCTTTCCTATAAAGCATTCCGCAATAATTATAATTCATCGGCTGATAAAGTGAGGTGCCCCGGTTTCTATTAACCGTAAAAGCTGCGGTATTTAAAGGTTATACGTAGTGGCCATTTCCTTTAATTCCAGGATATTGGCAACACCCAGTTTTTCGAATAACCGGGCCTTGTGTGTACCAACTGTAGACGTTTGAATATTCAATGCATGGGAGATATCTGTTACCGTTTTACCCTCAAGCAGTAATGTTACAATTTCAAATTCCCTGGGTGAAAGTTCGTTGAACGGGTTGGCCGACTTTCCCGAAAAAGAATCTTCGGCCAGTTTTTCGGCCAATGATTCACTGATGTATTTTTTACCATTGAGTATGGCATTGATCGCACGGGTTATTTCTTCCAGCGGTGATTCCTTTGATATAAACCCGTAAGCTCCTGCTTTCATGAAACGCTTGGCATAAATATTTTCGGCACTCATCGAAAACATCAGCACTTTGGCATCCGGGTAAGTGATATGAATGTATTCCATCAGCCCGAGTGTATCCGTATTTGGCATCTGTATATCAAGCATGATCAGGTCATATTTTGATTCCTTCAGTTTGGCAATCGCCGTTTCTCCATTCATGGCTTCATGAATTTCTGAAGGATTATAAATATCTGATAAAAGTATTTTTATACCCGAACGTACAACCATGTGATCATCAACTAGCAGGAATTTTTTCATTTTCGGTATAACGATTTTTCTTGTAATTATAAATTTAACCTGTACGTAATATGAAGGTAGAATATTTTCGACAGAATAAACGGCAATTCAGCTTTAATTTGAAATGCGTGGCCCTGCAGGCACTACATCGTAAATACCACTAGTGTAATTACGTAAATTGCATACGTATATTTCCTTTATTTAAAAGGACCCACCTGTATGTGTTGAATTTTTTAATCTTGAATTGCCAGGGATAGCAAATGTGATTGTATAATATCAAAGTTTTCCCAGGGAATGAAGTGACCGGCACCGGGTATGATGTGCACCTGCACAGCGGGGTTATTGACCAGTTTATTTTTACCGTAATCCACATTTTTTACCGGTACCCAATTATCGGCTTCACCATGAATAAAAGTAACCGGCAATTTCAATTTTTCATACCCGCTGTCGATCCGGTATAATTCTTTCTTAAAATAAATGATCTCGTTGTTTGATGGGCGGAAAGCGCCGGGCATCAACAGGCTTAATGGAGTATGCATAAAAAGATACCGCCAGTATTCTTTCGGCTCATGTGCCGGTGATATAGAACCTGATAACAGGGTAAGCGAAGCAAACCTGTTTGGCTGATCCTGGGCCATCTGAACAATGACGGGTGCGCCAATGCTGTGGCCGATAAGATGCACCGGTTTTTTATTATCCTCTTTTTCAATGATGGCATTGATCATTTTTGCCTGTTCCGCTAAATTACGGGCCCTTCCAAAATCGCTGTAACCAAATCCAGGCCTGTCGATTGAAATGATCCTGAAATGCTGTAAGAGTATGGTATCCTTCATATACATTTTAAATGCATCCCAGCTTCCCGGGGAACCGTGTACAAAAAATAAAGTTGGATTTGTATCAGACCCTGATTTTGTATAATGCAAGGTAATATCATCTACAGTTGTGTAATGAAAACTGATGGATAAACCCAGCTTATCAAATTCTGCTTTTGCTTTGCTGTCGCTGATCCTGAATTTCATGCAGCTTTGGGCAAAAATGATCCAGCATGCTGTAAAAAACAGCAATCCCCGTTTCAGTTTCTTATTGGTTACTGTATTCATCTGTTTTTAAAGCCGTTTAAAACTGTTTCAGGTTTTTTACAACAGCATTATTCTCCTTAAACATCTGCATACCTTCCTTAACAGTTAGATACCTGAACCCCCTTTTGCGGTTTTTAATGCTGATGGTACACAACAGTTTAAAATGCCGGGCAATTTCCTTCCAGGCAAAAAACAGCGAATGGCCGGGATCATAAATATGTGTGGGCTCGCTGCCGGCACCGTTAAGTTCTATGATCGAGAAATTTTTTCCTGCTTTAAGGTCTTCAAGATTACTGTACATAATATCCAGGCGGCCAAAATAAAATTCAGGTATCTGTTTACAAATGCTGTCGAAGGTATTGGTAAATGCTTCATCAGCCCAATGGCTCACATCAATAAACTTGGCACCCCTTGCATGATTTCCGTATGGCACCAAATTCTTTATTTCGTCCTTTGCCAAAACCGCA
>Ga0138256_10006941_pt1 | contig 11970 bp, 8 predicted proteins | sample KNB2016incub_MG_FD_105486 | JGI IMG/M metagenome (GOLD analysis project Ga0138256, IMG submission 105486) | Active sludge microbial communities from wastewater in Klosterneuburg, Austria - KNB2014incub_MG | ecosystem: Engineered > WWTP > Activated sludge > Unclassified | place: Austria...
GCTGCTGTTCCAGCCGCCCAGCATCACGTAGTCGGAGGTGGCGCCGTCTGGCTGCACGCGGTAGCCGATCGCCACGCAGACGTCATCGCCGCGATCGGCGAAGGTGCCGGGATAGCCGGGCGCCGCCAACTCGTTGCCGGGCTGGACGATCCAGTCCTTCGCCAGGCCGCCTTCCGGAACGACCTTGACCGGTTCGGCCGCACCCGCCGCGGCCATGCACGAGGCCAACATCGTTGTCACCACGATACGTCCAAGTACCTGTTTCATCATCGATCCTCCCTTCCTGCCCAGTGTTTCGTTCAAGCGGCGCAATCCCCGCAGCACCCGTTGCCGTTTCGGCCCACTGCGATCAGGCCATGGCCTCGGGCTTATTTCCGCGGAACGCGTTCGGCGTACTGCTGCTGCCGATATACATTCTCCAGCGCATGCCGGTTCATGTCGCTGCGCTTGGTCATGTCCACCTTCACCTGTTCCAGGAACGCAGTGAGGTCCTCGATCTTGCATTTGCCGCGCAGGGTGGCGGCATCCACCGACTGCTTGCCCGTGAAGGTCATGGTCGCCACCGTGTCTACCCTGATCGGCGTGCCGACTTCAGGCCGCGGGGCGAACTTCCACGTCTGGAGGGCGGCAACCGATGCCTGCGAAAACGCGTCCCAATAGCCTTCGACAGCCTCACCTTCACCGCTCCGGCTCGACCATGCCTTGAGCAGGGAGAAGTCGCTGGTGCTGCCATCTGGCTGGATCCGGTAACCCACCGCCACGCAGACATCGTCGCCGGTCTTCGCAAACGCACCCGGATAACCTGGCGCGGAAAGCGTGGTGCCCGGCGCGAGCGTCCAGTCGCTGCGGATGCCGCCCTCGTTGGCGATGCGCACCCTGTCCTGCGCATGCACGCCGGATGCCAGCACCAAGGCTACTGCGATCAAAATAGTCTTGTTCATCGACATGTTCCTTGTTCCTCTTTTCCCGGTTCACGCAATCCGAAGCCGAACGGCATGTTCCGCATCGGACGAGAATGCCAATGAACACCCTGCCGAATCAGGCTGTCAAGCGAGCCCTATTCAGAGTTCCCCCAACCCCGTGGCGCAGCCGTCATCGCCGATTTCCAGCAGGCGCAGGGTGTTGGTGGCGCCGCGGGTTTCCATGTGCTCGCCGCTGGTGAACACCACGCGGTCGCCGGGCCGCAGCAGGCCGGCATCGACCAGCAGGCGGATGCTGCCGCGGGCTGCTTCGCGCGGGGTCTGGCCGCGACTGTCGTAGTCCATCGGGAACACGTCGCGCATCAGCGCCATCTTGCGGCGCGCCGGCCCATGGCGGGAGAACGCGAAGATCGGCACCGACGAACGGAAGCGCGACAGGAAGCGCGCGGTGCCGCCGGATTCGGTCATCGCCACCACGCCGCGCACGCCGATGTGTTCCGACAGGAACATCGTGGCCATCGCGATCGCGTGGTCGGCGCGCTCCAGGCCGCGACGCGCCTTCTCGAAATCGACATCGGCCACGAACTGTTTCTCGGCGCCGACGCAGATCCGCGCCATCGCCTCGACGGCCTTCACCGGCCAGTTGCCGGCCGCGCTTTCCTGCGACAGCATCACCGCGTCGGTGCCGTCGATCACGGCGTTGGCCACGTCGAGGACTTCGGCGCGGGTCGGGATCGGGCTGTCGACCATCGACTGCAGCATCTGGGTCGCGGTGATGACGACCTTCTCGCGCGCCACGGCCTCGCGGATGATCTTCTTCTGCAGACCGGGCAGTTCGGCATCGCCGATCTCCACGCCGAGATCGCCGCGCGCCACCATCACCACATCGCTGGCATCGACGATCTCGGTGAGGTTCTCGATCGCTTCGGCGCGTTCGATCTTCGCCACCAGCGCGGCGTTGCTGCCGTGCGCCTTGGCGACGCGGCGCGCCTCGTTCATGTCTTCGGCATTGCGGCAGAACGAGACCGCGATGAAATCGACGTTCATCCCGGCCGCGACCATGATCAGTTCGCGATCCTTCTCGGTGATCGCACCCAGCGACAGGCCGCCGCCCTGCTTGTTGAGTCCCTTGCGGTTGGACAGGAAGCAGTCGTTGAGGACGGTGGTGACGATGCGCTCGCCTTCCACCGCAGTCACTTCCAGCTGCACCACGCCGTCGTCGAGCAACAGTACGTCGCCCGGCACCACGTCGCCCGGCAACTCGAGGTAGCTGACGCCGACCTGGGTCTCGTCGCCGGGCGGGACATCGAGGCTGGCCACGAGGTCGAAGCGGTTGCCGGCCTTCAGCGCGACCTTGCCATTGGCGAAGGTTTCGACGCGGATCTTCGGGCCCGGCAGGTCGGCGAGGATGCCAATCTCGCGGCCGATCTTCAGCGCCATCGCCCGCACCGCTTCACCGCGCGCCACCTGCGACGACGGATCGCCGTGCGAGAAGTTCAAGCGCACCACGTCCACGCCTGCGCGCAACAGTGCTTCGAGCACCTCCGGCGGATCGGTGGCCGGCCCGAGGGTGGCGACGATGCGGGTCCGGCGATGGTGCGGGATGGCGGCTTGCTCGGTCTTGCGTGCGGTCATGGGCGTGCTCCTGAGGCCGCGAACGCTAGCACAGCGCAACGACCGGCGATGGCTCGCCGGACAATGGAACGACTTCAGCTGCGCGCTTCCAGGGCCGCGACGGCGGGCAAGGTTTTGCCTTCGAGGAATTCGAGGAAGGCACCACCGCCGGTGGAGATGTAGGAGACCTCGCCTTCGATGCCGTACTTGTCGACCGCAGCCAGGGTGTCGCCGCCGCCGGCGATCGAGAACGCCGGGGATGCCGCGATCGCGCGCGCGACCGCTTCGGTGCCGTGGCCGAAGGCATCGAACTCGAACACGCCGACCGGACCGTTCCAGACCACGGTGCCGGCCTTGGCGATCAACGCCGCATAGACCTGTGCGGTCTGCGGACCGATGTCGAGGATCATGTCGTCGGCGCCGACTTCGTCGATGCGCTTGATCGTCGCCGGCGCGTCGGCGGCGAACGCCGGGGCCACCACCACGTCGAGCGGCAGCGGGATGTCGGCGCCGCGTGCCTTGGCATCGGCCATGATCTGGTTCGCGGTGTCGATGAGGTCCATCTCGACCAGCGACTTGCCGACGCCATGCCCGAGCGCGGCGATGAAGGTGTTGGCGATGCCGCCGCCGACGATCAACTGGTCGACCTTGCCGACCAGCGATGACAGCAGTTCCAGCTTGGTGCTGACCTTGCTGCCGGCAACGATGGCCAGCAGTGGCCGCGCCGGGCTGGCCAGCGCCTTGTCGAGTGCGTCGAGTTCGGCCATCAGCAGCGGCCCGCCTGCAGCCTGTTTCGCGAAGCGGATCGCCCCATGCGTCGACGCCTGCGCGCGGTGCGCGGTGCCGAACGCATCCATGACGAACACGTCGCACAACGCGGCGTATTGCTTCGAGAGCACTTCGTCGTCTTTGCCTTCGCCGATGTTCATGCGGCAGTTTTCCAGCAGCACCAGCTGGCCGGGCTGCACGTCCACGCCATCGAGATAATCGCGCAGCAACGGCACCTCGAAGCCGAGCAACTCGGACAGGCGCGCAGCCACCGGCACCAGCGAATCGGCCTCGCTCCACGCGCCTTCCTTCGGTCGGCCGAGGTGCGAGGTCACCATCACCGCCGCGCCCATCGAAAGCGCAAGCTTGATGGTGGGGATCGACGCGGTGATGCGCTGGTCGGAGGTGACCTTGCCGTTGGCGACGGGCACGTTGAGATCCTGGCGGATCAGCACGCGCTTGCCGGTGAGGTCGAGGTCGGTCATGCGGACGATGGACATGGCATTCCTGTGGGGGACGAAGGCCTCCATTGTCCCGGCCGCGCGCGGTCGCCGCAAACGGCGCTCAAGCGGCTGGCTTGCCCCGCAACAGGCTGAAGGCGAAGCCCGCAACCAGCAGCGCGCCGGCGACCAGCACGCCCCACAGCAACCAGCGCTTCCAGTCGGTCGGCGGCTCAAGCGGCTGCAACGCAGCATCGCCCGCGAGCAATTCACGCTTGCCGAGCGTAGCGGTCGCCGGTTGCCAGTCGCGGCCGCGTTCGACACGCAAGGCCTCGACCAGCTGCGGCAACGGCGCATCCTGGCGCGATGCGCGCGCGCTGCCGGCGAACAACGCGAACGGCGGGCCACCTTCGGCGAGGAACACCACGACCTCGGGTCGATAGCCGAGACGCAGCACCGGCGCTGGCCCTTCGAATGGTTCACGTGCGAGCAACCGCCAGTGGCGATGACGCAAACCACTGTGCAACGGCTGCGGCGGCGAACTGCTGGCCTTGCCGCCGCTGTCGATGCGATAGGCCACCCACGGCGATGCCGCGGACCGCCACGGGGATTGATCATCGTCGCGGCTTTCCAGTGTCCAGCCGCGCGTGCTGTTGCCTACCGATACCACGTCGGTCGCTTCGGCCGGGAAACGCCCATCGAGCACGAACTCGAACGCAAGTCCGTCGGGACCTTCCACGCGGCGCCCCTGCAACGCTTCCCACTGCAATGCCGGCGCGGCTACGCTCCCGACCCGCTCCGCGGTGACGCCGGTGACTTGCAGCGCAGCGGCCTGCGCCGACTGCGGCAGCAGGCGCAGGTAGCGGGCCTGCACGGCCGGCAAGACGATGCGATCCTCGACGATGCGCTGGCCGTTGTTCAACAGCTGCACCAGCCGCGCGTCGGCGTCGATATCGCGCCATTGGCGGAGGTCGTCCGAGGCACTGACGCGGTAGCCGCGATCGAATGCAGCCGCATCCGACCAGGCGATGCGCAGCGCCGTCAACGGAATGCGCAACTGGCTGGCATCGATCACGAAACCGCCATCGCCCGTCGCGGCCGTTGCGCTGGGGGGACCACGCAGTTCGACCCGACGCAGGCTGCCATCGGTGGCGATTTCGCTGATGGCGGCGATGTCGCGTACGGGGCCGCCGGTCTCGACCGGCAACGGGAACCACGGCACGACGATGCGCGCGCCGGCCTGCGCCAACGGTGCATCGGCAGGAAATACCGCGGTCGCCACCGGCGTTCCCTGCGCATTGACGACGACGAGATCCTGCAGTCGCGGCGATTGCAGCTGCCGGTACACCTCGCGGTCCAGCACGACGCGATATGCGCCGCCATCGTCGCGTTCCAGCGCGAGCGGCCATTGGCTGGCGTAGTCGTCGCGCGTGGCGGCGAGGGCCACGAGCGGCAGCAACAGCAACCAAGCGATCTTCTTCATGCCGCGGTCTCCTTGGCGTCGGTATCGGCATCGGGATCCGCATCGACGCTGCGCGGCGGTGCCGGCGCCAGATAGCCGACCACCGTGCACAGCAGGCCATAGGCGATGAACGAGCCGATGCCGAGCATGTCGCCCAGATTCTGTCGATCCACCAGCACCAGCTTGGCCAGCACCACGCCCATCAGCACCGCGCCCGCCAGCCACAGCATGCGTTGGCCACGGCGCGAGCCGAGCACCCAGCCGATCACGCCCAGTACGCTCCACACCACGGTCAGGCTGGTCTGCGCCAGGCTCGACGAGATCAGACCGTCGCTCCATGGCACGCCGCCCCAGTGGTGCACGGCATGCAAGACCACCGAGGTGATCCACGCGAACGCGAGGCCGGACAGCATCACGATCCGCGACGATGCCAACTTGCCACCCACCGGCACCTGCCAGCGCAAGGCCAGGACCAGCACCGCCAGTTGCGCGAGCTCCATCGGGTTGAGCACCGGCAGCCACGGCAGCGGCGCGGCGGCGCCGGGCACGAACAGCGACACCAGCCACCACAGCCCCAGCATCACGAACAACACCGCCAGCAAGCGACCGCGCCAGCCATCGAAGACCTCGCCCAACGGCATCGACAACCAGCGCCAGCGAACCAGCGCGAGCGCCGCGACCAGCAGCCACGGCAACGCGATCAATGCCGCATGCCAGCCATCGCCCATGCCCTCGAATTGCCCCGGCAGCCAGCCCAGCAACAGGCTTGCGACAAGCGGCCACACCAGCCACCAGGTGAACTGCGCGGCGGATGCGAGCCGATGCTTGCCATCACGCAGGCATTGCAGGCTGCGGATGCCGAGCGCCGCGTACACCAGCCACGCCCATGCGCCATTGCCGGCGAACGGTTGCCCGTGCGCGCTGCTCTGCCACAACGCCAGCGGCACCGCCGAGGCCAACGCCGCCAACGCGGTCAAGGCCAGCGCGCTCGCGGGTCGACGCCGGTGCACTTCCGCCGCCAGCCAACCGGTCAGCGCGGCGAATGCGAGCAGTGCATCCGGTTCGTCGCGATGGCCGAGGAAGGTGAAGATTTCATGGACGCCGTTGCCGATCCACCAAGCCAAACCCCAGCCGTAATACAACGCCGCGATGTTGTCGTTCTGCACTTTCCGATACGCCCACGCACTGGCGAAGCCTGCCAGCGCGATCAGCAATGCACCCATGAAGGTCGCGTTGGCGATCGGCGCCGTGGCATCCACGGCCGGCGCGAAACGGGTCGCGGTCATGCCGATCAGGAACGCCACCGCCGCGGCCAGTTGCAGGCCCGCGCCCGCAAGCTGCGGCAACAGTCGCTGCTGGCGCAGGCCCAGCCAGCAGAGTGCCGCGCCCTCCAGCGCGAACACGCAGGCGGTCGCCTGCGCCGACAACGCCAGCGGCACCGCCAGTGTCGCGAAGCCGACCGCAAGCAACGCATGCGACTGCACCAGCACGTCGTAATCCTTGCGCCGACGCAGCCACCACGACAACGCGGCGTACAACGCGCCCAGCCCTAGCGCGCAGAACGCCAACTCCATGCGCCGGCCTTCCATCAGGCCGGCCTGCAGCGAGAACGCGACCAGCGGCATGCCGAACACCAGGCAGCCATCGATGAGATCGCGGCGACCTGCGGGCCGGCGTCGCGCAAACAGGATCGGGATCAGCAGATACATCGCGAAGAACAACACCAGGAACGGCTGCGTGCTGGCGTATTTCTGCGGCGAATAATCGAACACACCCCAAGCGGTCGCGATGCCGAAGGTGAAGGCGAAGCCCAGCAGGTTGAGGATCCGCCAGGCCTTGTACCAGGCGATGCCGACGATCGCGGCGTTCAACACTGCGTAGTACGAGAACAAGGCGACGTGGTTGCCGCCGCCGGTGGACAGCCAGATCGGCGCCAGGAAGCCGGCGAGCAACGCGAACACCGCCAGCGCCTTGGCATCCTGCAGCACCGCGAGCACGCCGGCACCGGCGACCAGCACGATGCTGATCGCGAAGGCCGCGCCCGCAGGCAGCATCCCGAAATTCTTGAACGCGGCGAACACCACCAGCAACAGCACGCCGATCGCGCCGCCCTGCAGGCTGAGCGCGAACACGCGATTGCTGTCGCGCTTGCGCCACGCAAACACCAGTGCGGCCAATGCCGCAGCGGCGACGCCAGCAAGCTTCAACTCCGGTGGCATGCTGAACCAGCCCTGGTCCGCGCCGTACTTCAGCAGCGAGGCCACGCCGGCGAGCAACACCAGCATGCCGATCTTCACCGGCACGTTGCCCACCGTGAACCAGCGTTGCACCGCACGCAGCGCGATGGTCGCGATGCCGGGCGTTGAAGGCTGCGCGGGTCGTGGGTTCGGAATCGTGCGATGCAGGGGTGCGGGCGATGGCGTGGCTGCCGCTGCAATCGGTTCGCTGACTTGCGAAGCGGCGGGTGCCGCCTCGCGTACCGGCTGCGCCACTGGCGACTCGGGCACCGGCGGACGCGGTGCTTGGGGTGCTGGTTGCGTTGGCGGCGGCGCGGGCTGCCGCACGAGGTCGGCCAACGTCGGTTCCACCGGAGCAGGCGCGGCAGGCCGACGATGGAGTGCGGCGACCTGTTGTTCCAGCGCGGCGACGCGCTGCTTCAACGTCGAGACCGACACCAGGGCGATCACCAGCAGCACCGGCACCGCGAGTACCACGAGGACCAACAGCCCGATCACGCCTTCCATGCCTACCCCTCGTCCCGCAGTGCCGGCAGCCTCGGCGAAGCCCACCGAATTTGCAACATCGCGTCAGGCCGCTCCACGCCAAGCGTGCGTGCAGATACTCCGGAAACGACACGGGCGCCCTGGGGCGCCCGTGTCGGAAATTGCAGTGGCGACGTCCTGTTACGCAGCGACGACCTTGACCATTTCGAGGCACTTGTTGCTGTAGCCCCATTCGTTGTCGTACCAGCTGATCAGCTTGACGAAGGTGCTGTCCAGCGCGATGCCGGCCTCGGCGTCGAAGATGCTGGTGCGCGCATCGCCGCGGAAATCGGTGGCAACCACCTTCTCGTCGGTGTAACCGAGGATGCCCTTGAGCGCGCCTTCCGACTGCGCCTTCATCTCCGCGCAGATCTCGGCATAAGTGGCCGGGGTTTCCAGTTCAACGACGAGATCGACCACCGACACGTCTGAGGTCGGCACGCGGAAACTCATGCCGGTCAGCTTGCCCTTCAGCTGCGGCAGCACCACGCCGACCGCCTTGGCCGCGCCGGTGCTGGACGGAATGATGTTCTCGAGGATGCCGCGCCCGCCGCGCCAGTCCTTGTTGCTGGGGCCATCGACGGTTTTCTGCGTCGCGGTCGCCGCGTGCACGGTGGTCATCAGGCCGCGCTTGATGCCCCACTTGTCGTCCAGCACCTTGGCCAGCGGCGCCAGGCAGTTGGTCGTGCAACTGGCATTGCTGATGATCGCCTGGCCGGCGTAGGACTTGCAGTTCACGCCATGCACGAACATCGGGGTGTCGTCCTTCGACGGCGCCGACAGGATCACCTTCTTCGCGCCGGCGGCGAGGTGCTTGCTGGCGCTGTCCTTGTCCAGGAACAGGCCGGTGGATTCCAGCACGACGTCCGCGCCGACCTCGTCCCACTTCAGGTTGGACGGATCGCGCTCCGCGGTCAGGCGGATGGTCTTGCCGTTGACGACGAGCTGACCGTCCTTCACCGACACCTCGCCCTTGAAGCGGCCGTGCACGGAGTCGTAGCGCAGCATGTACGCCAGGTAGTCCGGTTCCAGCAGGTCGTTGATCGCGACGATCTCGATGTCGTCGCCGAAGTTTTGCACCGCCGCGCGGAACACGCAGCGCCCGATGCGACCGAAACCGTTGATGCCGACCTTGATGGCCATGGAGTCTCCTGGCGGATGGTTCGTGGGGAAGCCCCCATTCTACCGAATCGCCCCTGCCCGTCGGCAGCGGTCATAACGCCATCGGCCATGCCGGGCTATCCTCCCGGCATGGCCACTTCACGCACATTCCGCTTCGTCGCCGCCTTGCTGTGCATGGGCGCCATTTCCACCGCGGCCGGCTGGGGCCAGCTCGGCCACGGACTGGTCGGCGAACTGGCGCAACGCCACCTCGACCCGAAGGCCCGCGCCGAAGTCGCGGCCCTGCTGGCCGGCGAACCCGACCCGACCCTCGCCGGCGTGGCCTCATGGGCCGACGACATCCGCAACAGCGAACCCGAACGGTTCAAGGCTACCTCGCGCTGGCATTACATCAACGCCAAGGGCGGCGGCTGCGGTTTCGACTTGGCCCGCGATTGCCCGGACGGCAACTGCGTGATCGGCGCCATCGAAACCCAGCGCGCGATCCTGGCCGATCGCCACCAGCCGATCGAGGCGCGCCGCGACGCACTGAAGTTCATCGTCCACTTCATCGGCGATGCGCACCAGCCGATGCACGCCGGCAGCCGCACCGACAGCGGCGGCAACGGCTTCCAGGTCAGCCTGCGCACGCCGATCGAACCCGAGGCCTACGCGCGCAGCAAGTACGTGGACGGGGTGATGGGCACCAACCTGCACTCGGTCTGGGACTACTACATCCTCGCCGGTCGCGGGCTCGGCCTGCAGGCCTATTCGGACAAGCTCGATGCGCTGCCGTGGCCGCCGACTCCCGCACCATCCGCATACGACTTCATGCCGCTGGCCTGGGCCGGCGAATCCTGCCGGCTGATCGACACGCGCGGCATCTATCCGCCGGAAGACAAACACACGATGGACAGCGCGTATCTCGACGCGATGCGCCCGCTGGCCGAGCAGCGCGTGCGCCAGGCGGCGTGGCGGCTTGCGCAGCTGCTGAACCAGACACTCGGCGAAGCCGCCGCGCCGTGAGCAACACCGACCTGCTACTGGCCGCGCTGTTCTTCGCGGTCGCGATTCTCTATTCGTCAGTGGGCCATGCCGGTGCCAGCGGCTACATCGCGTCGATGGCGCTGCTCGGCTTCGCGCCCGAACAGGTGCGTCCCACCGCGCTGGCGCTGAACCTGCTGGTCGGCGGGATCGGCCTGTTCCGCTGGTGGCGCGGTGGCCACGTGCGCTGGCGCAACGTGCTGCCGTTCGTGCTTGCATCGGCGCCGGCGGCATTCCTGTCCGCGCAGATCACACTGCCGAAGGAAAGTTATTCGCTGCTGCTCGGCATCGTGCTGCTGGTCGCGGCGATCGGAGTGTTCCGGCATGCGTCGCGCGCGGAAAGCGAAGACGCCGCGGCGCGTGGCCGTGACGTGCCATGGCTCGCCGGCCTGCTGGTCGGCGCGGCGATCGGCACGTTGTCCGGCCTGACCGGCACCGGCGGCGCGATCTTCCTCACCCCGCTGCTGCTGTTCGCACGCTGGATGCCGACCCGCGAGGCCAGCGGCGTCTCCGTGGCCTTCGTCTGGATCAATTCGCTCACCGGACTCGCCGGCCTGCTGCATTCCGGCCAGTCGCTGCCGGCGATGCTGCCGTGGTGGCTGGCCGTGGTCGCGATCGGCGCGCTGATCGGCACCCAGCTCGGCTTGAAGTGGTTGCCGGTGCGGAGCCTGCGCCTGGCGCTGGGCGTGGTGCTGCTGATTGCTTCTGGCAAGTTGCTGTTCGCATGAGCCGGCGTTCCGGAATCAGCAGCCCTCTTCCGTGGGCTTGGGCGGCTGCCAGCTGGCACTGAACGACGTCAGCATCCGCTCGTAGGCGTTGAACTCGATCGGCTTGGCGGCCATCGCCTGTTTGGCGGAGATCGGCTTTGGCTTGGCTGAGGGCGTGCTGGCCGGCGCAGGCATCGGCTTCGGAACGGCGACCGCAACCGGCATCGAATCCGTCAACAAGATGTCCAGTCGCAGGCCCTTGAATGCCGTGCTCCCATCTGCGGCGCGAGTTTCCTGACCCATCTGAATGCTGCCGGCCTTGCCATTGCGCAGCACAATCTTCGGCGAAGCGACCTCTCTGACGAGTTTCGGACCGGCGACCAGCCCGCTCCCTTCAACAATGCGCAGATCCAGCGCCAACGAAGGCTGGCCAGCATGCTGCATGCGCGTCACCGTGCCCTCAATTGCATATTGTTTTCCAGCTTCGTCGCTACTGACCGAAAACGGCACGCCGGCATCGGCAAACGCGCGCAGCTGCACGGGCGCGCCTTCGTCGACGCGCAACGCGATGTCGGCCGCGATCTTGCCGGCAGGCACCGTCGAGCTCGACGGTTGCGCGGGCTGCGCGGCCCACGCCGTGTAGCCGGTAGCCAGCAACAACGCTACGGCGGTGGCGCGACCGAGCGCGCGACGGCGCATGGAGTGCAATGGCTGCTTGAGCATTTCGATTCTCTCCTTGAGCGGATGGGACTGGCCCCAATGGCAACCCAGCGGAAGCGCTGCGGTCGCCAGTTGGGTCTTGAGCATCGCCTCGCCATAGGCGCGACGGGATTGCGGGTGGCGTGCGATCACGCGTGCGTCGCAGGCCAGTTCCTGATCGTCGCGAAAGCGGCGCGCGGCGACGTGCAGCAACGGGTTGAACCAGAACAGGCAACGCAGCGCGGCGACGCAAGCATTCGCCAGCAGATCGCCGCGCGCGATGTGCTCGCGCTCGTGCGCCAGCATCAGCGCGCGTTCGTCGATGTCGTAGCGGGACATCGCATCGGCCGGCATCACGATGCGTGGTTTCCACACGCCGATCACCGCGGGCAAGCCTGCTACCGCATCGGCCAGCAACAGGCCATCGCCACGATCCACGATGCGGCCAAGCCC
>Ga0138256_10006943_pt1 | contig 11969 bp, 12 predicted proteins | sample KNB2016incub_MG_FD_105486 | JGI IMG/M metagenome (GOLD analysis project Ga0138256, IMG submission 105486) | Active sludge microbial communities from wastewater in Klosterneuburg, Austria - KNB2014incub_MG | ecosystem: Engineered > WWTP > Activated sludge > Unclassified | place: Austria...
CGCCGGCCAGATCTTCTGGGAAGGCAAGGAAGTGCAGGTCGACAACCCCGCCCATGCACGCCAGCTGGGCATTGGCATGGTGTTCCAGCATTTCTCGCTGTTCGAGACCCTGACCGTCGCCGAAAACGTCGCCCTCGCCCTGCCCGGCAAGCCGGCGCTGGACGAACTGGCGCAGCGCATCACCGACGTGTCCGAGCGCTACGGCCTGCCCATCGACCCACGGCGTCACATTCATGCGCTGTCAGTGGGCGAGCGCCAGCGCGTCGAGATCATCCGCTGCCTGCTGCAGGACCCGCGCCTGCTGATCATGGACGAGCCCACCTCGGTGCTGACGCCACAAGCGGTACGAAAGCTGTTCGAAACCCTGCGCCAGCTCGCCGCCGAAGGCTGCGCCATCCTCTACATCAGTCACAAGCTCGACGAGATCCAGGCCCTGTGCCACACCGCTACCGTGCTGCGCGGCGGCAAGCTCAGTGGCGAATGCATCCCCGCGCAGGAAACGCCTCGCTCGATGGCGAGCCTGATGATTGGCAGGGAACTGCCGCGCTGCGAGCACGGCGCCGCGAAAGTGGGTGGCGAAGTACGGCTGGCCCTGGTCGGGCTGTCGCATGCCTCTGTCGACCCCTTTGGCACCGACCTGCAGGACATCCACCTCGAAGTCCGCGCCGGTGAAATCATCGGCATTGCCGGGGTATCGGGCAACGGCCAGCAGGAGTTGCTGCGCGCCATCTCGGGCGAGGAAACGCTGGCGGAGAGATTCCCCGTGCAGATTTGCGGTGTCGAAGCCGGCCGCCTCCCCCCCGGCCAGCGGCGCAAGCTGGGGCTGTGCTTCGTGCCCGAAGAGCGCCTTGGTCGCGGCGCCGTACCCGGCATGTCGCTGGCCGACAATGCCTTGCTCACCGCCGCGCGCCGCCAGCAGCTGGTGGCGGGCGGCTTTCTGCGCTTCGGGCGCGCACGCGCCTTTGCCGAACGCTGCATCGAGACCTTCAACGTCAAGTGCGGCGGCCCCGACGCGGCGGCCAAGTCACTGTCGGGCGGCAACCTGCAGAAGTTCATCGTCGGGCGCGAGATCCTGCAGGCCCCCGCCCTGCTGGTCTGCGCCCAGCCCACCTGGGGCGTAGACGTGGGCGCGGCCGCCTTCATCCGCCAGTCCCTGATCGATCTGCGCGATCGCGGCTGCGCGGTGCTGGTGATTTCGGAAGAGCTCGACGAGTTGTTCGAGATCTGCGACCGCATCGCCGTCATCGCCAAGGGCCGTCTGTCACCTACCCGCCCCACTGCCGCAACCAGCGTGGAAGACATCGGCGTGTGGATGAGCGGCATGTGGCCCGGCGCCAGCACCGACGCCGCAGACACGCCGGCGGAGACCCTGAATGCTTGAACTCGAAGCCCGCGCCGAACCGTCGCGCCTGATGTCCTGGCTGTCGCCGTTGCTGGCGGTGGTGCTGATGCTCGGAGGCGGCCTGCTGGTGTTCTCGGCACTGGGGAAAGACCCGATCGAGGGTTTTCGCGTCTTCTTCCTCAACCCGCTGAAGGATGTGTACAGCCTCTCCGAGCTGCTGCTGAAGGCCACGCCGCTGATGCTGTGCGCCATCGGACTGGCGATCGGGTTCCGGGCCAATGTGTGGAACATCGGCGCCGAGGGCCAGTTCATGCTGGGTGCGGTGGCGGCCACCGGCGTTGCACTGTATTTCGATGGCTCGGAAAGCGGCCTGCTGCTGCCGGCGATGGTCATCGCCGGCGCCCTGGGCGGCGCAGCCTGGGCGGCGATTCCGGCGCTGCTGCGCACGCGCTTCAACGCCAACGAGATTCTGGTGTCGCTGATGCTGGTGTATGTGGCCCAGCTGTTCGTGTCCTGGCTGGTGTTCGGGCCGTGGAAGGACCCGGACGGATTCAACTTTCCGCAATCCAAAATGTTCGGCGACGCCGCGCTGCTGCCGGCGCTGCTCGACGGCACCCGTCTGCACTACGGCTTCATGCTGGCGATCGCGGTGCTGGTGGCGGGTCATGCCTTCATGAGCCGCAGCTTCGCCGGGTTCCGCATGCGGGTGGCGGGCGAGGCGCCCGAGGCCGCGCGCTACGCGGGCTTCTCAACCGCCCGCATGATCTGGACCGGCCTGCTGCTGGGCGGCGCCGCCGCCGGGCTGGCGGGCATGGCCGAAGTGGCCGGGCCGATGGGTCAGCTCACCGACAAGGTCGGCAGCGGCTACGGCTTCGCCGCGATCATCGTGGCCTTTGTCGGCCGGCTCAACGCCTTCGGCATCTTCCTCGCCAGTCTGCTGATGGCGCTGCTGTACATCGGCGGCGAGCAGGCGCAGCAATACCTCAACCTGCCCAGTTCGATCTCGATGGTGTTCCAGGGCATGCTGCTGTTCTTCCTGCTCGGCGCCGACGTGCTCATCAACTACCGCCTGCGGCTGCGCCGCCGTGCGGTTGGTGGCAACTGAGGGAGGCCGGGATGGACGCGAGCCTGTTTACCTCGATGCTGTTCGCCACCGTGGTGGCGGGCACGCCGCTGATCATCGTCGCGCTCGGCCTGCTGGTCAGCGAAAAGGCCGGGGTGCTGAACCTTGGCGCCGAAGGCATGATGGCGATGGGCGCGGTCGCCGCCTTTGCCGTCACCCACCACAGCGGCAGCCCCTGGCTCGGCGTGCTCGCCGGCATGGGCGCCGGCATGATGATGGCGCTGATCTTCGGCGTGCTGACCCTGAGCCTGATGGCCAACCAGGTGGCCTCCGGCCTGGCGCTGGCGATCTTCGGCGTCGGCCTCGCCGCCTTTGTCGGCAAGCCCTACGAGGCGGTGGCGCTGCAGGCGGTGCCACCGATCCGCATCCCCTTCATCGCCGACCTGCCGCTGATCGGCCCGGCCCTCTACAACCAGCAGGCGCTGGTGTATTTCTCGTGGGCGCTGTTCTGGGGCCTGCTGTGGTTCCTTTACTGCAGTCGCGCCGGGCTGGTGTTGCGCGCGGTGGGCGAAGCGCCCACTTCGGCACACGCAATCGGCTATCCGGTGATCCGCATCCGCTACCTGGCGGTGCTGTTTGGCGGCGCCATGGCCGGCATCGGCGGGGCATTTCTGTCGGTGTTCTACACGCCGATGTGGGCCGAAGGCATGGTCGCCGGGCGCGGCTGGATCGCGCTGGCACTGGTGGTGTTCGCCACCTGGCGGCCGCTGCGGGTGATGATCGGCGCCTACCTGTTCGGCGGCGTGATGATCACCCAGCTCTTCATCCAGGGCTCGGGGCTGCAGATCGACTTCCCGTCGCAACTGCTGTCCTCGCTGCCCTACTGGGCGACCATCGTGGTGCTGGTCGTCATCTCACGCAACGCCAACACGATCCGGCTCAACTCACCGGCATCGCTCGGCAAGCCCTATCGACCCGACGCCTGAGCCGCCCTGCGCACTGCAATGGCGGGCTGCTGCGCGGGCCACAAGCGCCCTCTCCGGGCCACAGCCTCACACCCGGATACTGGCCCGTTCGGCGATGCGGTCGCGCCAGTCCTGCAGGTGGACGAGACCCTCGTGGCCGGGCCTGAACTTCATCAGGCCGCGGGCAAATTCGATCGCACAAAAGGCCGTGATGTCGGCAATGGTGAAGCGCTCGCCGGCAACGAAAGGCTGTCGTGCCAGCTCGCCATCGAGCCAGCGCGCCACCTCGCGCACCTTCTCGCCCTGCGAACGGCCAAAGTCCGGAAACTGCGGCTGCTCCAGCGGTGCAAGGCCGGGATGGGTGTGGCGGATGCAGTTGGCGATCGCGCCGAACAGGTACAGCTCCATGCGCCGGTCCGCCATCTCGATGAAGGCGCGCTCGTCGAAGCGTTCGCCCATCAGATTGGGTTCGGGGTACAAGCCCTCGAGATAGGCACAGATGGCGCGCGTTTCGCCCAGCATGCGGCCGTCGTCCAGTTCCAGCACCGGCACCTTGGCCAGCGGGCTCTTGGCGCGGAAGTCGGCGCTGCGATGCTCGTCGCGGCCGATCTCCACCATCACCTCGGTGATGCCGCTGATGCCTTTCTCGGCAATGAACATTTGCACGCGGCGCGGATTGGGCGCTCGCGGCGATAGGTAGAGCTTCATTTCGACCCCTCCATCTCGTCTTCTCCTCCCGGCTTCGGGTGCAAATCCGGCGGCACCAGCATGGCAGCGGCCGAAAGGCGCATGATCCGGCTGAGTTCACGGGGGTGCAAGCCACATCAGCAATTTCGTATAAGCGCTATCCAGTGCCAGGCCACGGCCGCAGCGGCAGGGACGCTAAACTTCGAAGCACATGGGTCGGCTAGTCGTCCGCTCCCGGTACAACAATCAACAGCCGGCCGCAGCCCTGCGTAACGGCAGACCTCAGCCATACCAACCCGGAGAATCGCATGAGCTACGAAATCCGTTCGATCCTTTACGCTTCCGACCTCACCCCGCGTTCGCCGGCGGTGTTCCGCCACGCCGTCGGTCTGGCAATGAAGTTCAACGCCAAGCTGCACGCCGTCACCGTCACCCTGCCTTCGTCCAGCCTGCCTTACGAAGAGTTCATCAGCGAAGCCAAGATGGACGAGATCAAGCTCGCCGGCCACAAGAAAGCCGAAGCGCTGCTGCGCCATCGCATCGAGGTGTTCAGCGAGGCCAACCCCGACCTGGACGTCAAGAACGTGCTGGCCAGCGTGCGGGCGCTCGAAGGCGACGCTTCGCGCCGCATTCTCGACGTCGCCAAGCACGTGCTGGCCGACGTCATCGTGATGGGCTCGCGCGGCCACAGCACGATCGGCGAGCTGCTGCTCGGCTCGGTGGCGCACAAGGTCACGATGAAGGCCGACATTCCGGTCATGCTGGTACCGATCGACCGCTAAGTACCGAAAGCCTCACCCACCGCCGGGGAGCGTGCCGCAAGGCCGCTCCCCGGCGGTCGTTTACGCCTTGGGCGAGACGACGCGGCGGCCGCAGTCCGACAACAGGCGACGCAACCAGCGATGGCCGGTGGAGTGATGGTTGCGCTCGTGCCAGAGCTGGTAGAAACGCATCGGCGGGAACGCGATCGGCGAGGGAATGATCACCAGCGCCAGCAGATTGGCGTAGAACTGCGCGAAGTGGCGGGTGGTGGTGAACACCAGGTCGGTGTTCTGCAGCAGATAGGGGGCGGCGGTGAAGGACTGCACCACCAGACGCTCGTCGCGGTTGATTCGCATCGATGCCAGCACGCCGTCGATGACCCCGCGCTGGCTGATGGAGTACGGCATCGGCACCACGTGGGCGGCGCGCATGTAGTCCTCGGTGCTCATGCCTTTTTTCGCCAGCGGATGGCTGGCCCCCACCAGGCACACGATCTCGTCCTCGAGCAACATCGACAGGTGCATGCGGTTTGGCGGCTCGGGCCAGTTGCCGATCACCACGTCAAGGTCGCCTTCGGCCAGCGAGCGCTCGAAGTCGAAGTTCGGCCCCAGCGCAAGCAGGCTGAGGCGCGCATGCGGTGCATCACGCCGAAAACGCTCGGCCACGCTGGCGACAAACACCGGCGCCAGGTAGTCGGGCGCGCCGATCCGGAACTCATGGCGGGTGCTGTGCGGCTCGAAGGACTCGGGCGAATCGGTCATCAGATCGATCTCGGCCAGCGCGCCCTTGGCATGCGACATCAGCGCCAGTGCCCGCTCGGTGGGCACCATGCCCCCCTTCTCGCGCACCAGCAGCGGGTCGCCAAGGATGTCGCGCAGGCGCTTCAGCGCCGCGCTGACGGCGGGTTGCGACTGGTTCATGCGCAAGGCCGTGCGCGATACGCAGCGCTCGGTGATCAGCAGCAAAAAAATGCGTATCACATATGTGTCGAGCGGATCGTCACTACGCCTCAAGCTCATGGTGTATCTCCTTTTGTTGTCGTTATGAAGCTGCGGGCAGGACGGGCTCGAGCCCTGAAAGCGAGATAACCAGAAGCATATATCACTTATAAAGCTATAAGCGATTCGATAACAATTGTCGGGCTTACACTGCGCCTCACACCCTCGCAGCCTAGACGGACATAACAAGGAGACAACAGCATGGGACGCCTCACCACCCACGTACTCGACACGGCCAATGGCAAACCCGGTACCGGCATCGCAGTCACCGTTTATCGCCTTGATGGCGAGCGCCGCGAAGTGGCCCGCACCGTCACCAATCATGACGGCCGCTGCGACCAGCCCCTGCTCGAAGGCACGGCGCTGGAGCCTGGCAAATACGAAATCATCTTCGGCGCGGGCGACTACTTCCGCGCCCTGGGCCAGAACCTGCCCGAGCCGCTGTTCGTCGATGAAGTCGCGCTGCGCTTTGGCGTCGCCAATGCCGACCAGCACTATCACGTGCCGCTGCTGGTGTCGCCGTGGAGCTACTCCACCTATCGCGGCAGCTGACCCTCAATCCTGATAGAGACAAAGACAATGGAAGCCTATCTGCTCGACTGGGCCAATCTCTTGGTCCGCTGGGTACACCTGATCGCCGGCATTGCCTGGATCGGTGCGTCCTTCTACTTCGTGATGCTCGACACCTCACTGAAGCCGCCCAAGAACCCGGCGGACGCCAAGCGCGGCGTGTTCGGCGAACTGTGGGCGGTGCATGGCGGCGGTTTCTACTGCAGCCAGAAGTTTCTCACCGGCCCCAAGGGCGAGCCGCTCACCCACGATCTGCACTGGTCGAAGTGGGAGGCCTACAGCACCTGGCTTTCGGGCATGGGCATGCTGGCGATCATCTACTGGATCGGCGCCTCGAGCTACCTGATCGACAGCAAGGTCATGGTGCTGTCGCCAGCCGCCGCGATTGGTATCTCGATCGCCTTCCTGGTCGTGGGCTGGGTGATCTATGACATCCTGTGCCGCAACATGGTCGGCAAGGACGGTGCGCTCGCAGCCATCGTGTTCGTGCTCGTCATGATCGCCAACTACGCACTGCATCAGGTGTTCTCGGCCCGCGGCGCCTACATCCACGTTGGCGCGATGCTCGGCACGATGATGGCGGCCAACGTCTTCTTCCACATCATGCCGGGACAGCGCCGGATGGTGGCGCAGATCCACGCCGGCGAGAAGGTCGATTCGCGCCCCGGCATCATCGGCAAGCAGCGCTCGGTGCACAACACCTATTTCACGCTGCCGGTGCTGATCATCATGATCAGCAACCACTACCCGATGACCTATGCCAACCAGCACGGCTGGCTGGTGCTCGGCGTGCTGATGCTGGCCGGCGTGCTGATTCGCCAGTTCTTCGTGCTGCGCCACCGCGGCCAGGTGAAGTGGTGGCTGCCGGCCGCCGGCGTCGCACTGATCCTGATGCTGATGGTGCTGATGGCGCCCAAGCCGGTCGATGCCAGCGGCGACAAGGTCAGCTACAGCACCATCCGCCAGACCATGGACAAGCGCTGCGTCAGTTGCCACGCCGAGAAGCCCACCTTCGAAGGCTTCGCCGAGGCGCCCAAGGGCGTGATGCTGCAGACGCCGGAACAGGTCACGCAGCACGCCGCCAAGGTGGCCGAGACGGTGGCCAGCGGCTACATGCCGCTCGGCAACCTGACCGAAATCACCGACAAGGAACGCGAAGAGATCGCCGTCTGGTTCGCCCAGGGCGCGCACACCGCCGATTGAGTCGCCAAGAAACCAACAATCCCGGAAAAGACAGCCATGAGCACTCAGACCACAGCCGCCACCGATCACCGTACCAACGCCTCACCAAGCGCCCTGGACGAACTTTCGAAGCTGCCGCAGGACGCCTTCATCGCCCGCCTCGACGGCATCTTCGAGCATTCACCCTGGGTCGCCGAGCGCGCCTGGAGCACGGGCCCCTTCGACAGCATCGACGCCCTCCACGCCGCCATGTGCCTGGTGGTCGACGCGGCCGAGGCCACCGAACAACTTGCCCTGATCTGCGCCCACCCGGAGCTGGCAGGCAAGGAAGCCGAGGACGGCACGCTGACCACCGCCTCCACCGGCGAGCAGCGCGGCGCCGGTCTCGACCAGTGCAGCAAGGAAGAACTGCAGCGCCTGCGCCAACTCAACCACGACTATCGCGCGCGCTTCGGCTTTCCCTTCGTGGTCGCCGTCAAAGGTCTCAGCCGCCATCAGATCATGGATCAGGTGCAGGCCCGCCTGGCCAATGAGCGCGACACCGAGTTCCGCGCCTGCCTGCGCGAGATTGGCAAGATCGCCCGGTTCCGGCTCGATGCAATGTTCGCCTGAACCAGAATCGACGACACTGCCAACGTCAACCTACTGGCGCTGACCTTCCAACTCACCTGATCGCCCCATCCGGATCAAGACCATGACATCGACCGCCCCCTACCCCCGCGATCTGATCGGCTACGGCAAGAACCCGCCGCACGCCAACTGGCCCGGACGCGCCCGCATCGCGGTGCAGTTCGTCCTCAACTACGAGGAAGGCGGCGAAAACTGCGTGCTGCACGGCGACCCTGGCAGCGAACAGTTCCTGTCCGAACTGTTCAATGCCGCCAGCTACCCCGAGCGCCACCTGACGATGGAAGGTATCTACGAGTACGGCTCGCGGGTGGGCGTGTGGCGCTTCCTGCGCGAGTTCGAGCGTCGCGGCCTGCCGCTGACCGTGTTCGGCGTGTCGATGGCGCTCGAGCGCCACCCCGAACTCACCGCCGCGTTCAAGGAGCTCGGCCACGAGATCGCCTGCCACGGCTGGCGCTGGATCCACTACCAGCACACGCCCGAAGAGGTCGAGCGCGAGCACATGAAGATCGGCATGGAGATCATCGAGCGCCTCACCGGCGAGCGCGCGCTGGGCTGGTACACCGGTCGCGACTCGCCCAACACCCGGCGCCTGGTGGCCGACTACGGCGGTTTTCTGTACGACTCCGACTACTACGGCGACGACCTGCCGTTCTGGACAGAAGTGCAGAAGACCAATGGCGACACCGTGCCGCACCTGGTGGTGCCCTACACCCTCGACACCAACGACATGCGCTTCGCGCTGCCGCAGGGTTTCTCGCACGGCGATGAGTTCTTCGAATACCTGCGCGACGCCTTCGACGTGATGTACGCCGAGGGCGAAGAGCGCCCGGCGATGATGTCGATCGGCATGCACTGCCGCCTGCTGGGTCGCCCGGCACGCTTCAAGGCCCTGCAGCGCTTCCTCGATCACATCGAGAAGCACGACCGGGTGTGGGTCTGCCGTCGCGTCGACGTCGCCCGCCACTGGATCGAGCATCACCCGTTCAAGAAATAAAACCGCTTTTCCACTGCCTGGCCTGCGATACCGCGGCCGGCCCCAGCCCACCCGAACCCACAGGAGATTCTCCATGGCCAGCCACACCCCCGGCGCCCCCGTTTTCGCCGCCCCTGCCGAACTACCCGACTGGGCGCTGCGCTCGGTCGACCTCGCCAACCCGCGCCTGGGGGCAAAGACGCTTGCCGCCTCCGACGACTTCTTCGCCGAAGTCGCGCGCATGCTCAACCCCGAACCGGCCCAGTTCGTGCCCGGCAAGTTCGACATCAACGGCAAGTGGATGGACGGCTGGGAGTCGCGCCGCAAGCGCGTCGCCGGTCATGACTGGGCACTGGTCAAACTCGGCGTCAAGGGCGTGATCCGCGGCTTCGACGTCGACACCAGCCACTTCACCGGCAACTACCCGCCGGCCGTCTCCATCGAGGCCTGCGTGTCCGACTCCGACGAAGTTGACGCCCTGCAGTCTGCAGACTGGACCGAGATCCTGCCGGCCTCGCCCTGCGGCCCCAACAGCCACCACATCCTCGAATGCGCCAGCACCGAGGCCTGGACCCACCTGCGCGTCAACATGTATCCGGACGGCGGCATCGCCCGCCTGCGCGTCTATGGCCGGCCGGTCGGCACGCTCGCCGCCAAGGCAGCCAGCGGCGCACAGATCGACCTGATCGCGATGGAAAACGGCGGTCGCGCCGTGTCGTGGAACGACGCCAGCTTCGGCTCGTCGGCCGCTGCGCTGCTGCTGCCGGGACGCGGCATGAACATGGGCGATGGCTGGGAAACCCGCCGCCGCCGCGAACCGGGCAACGACTGGTGCGTGCTCGAGCTCGGCGCCCCCGGTACGGTCGAGAAGATCGAAGTCGACACCGCCTACTTCAAGGGTAACTACCCTGACGGCTGCTCGGTGCAGGCTGCCTACGTCACCGGTGGTACGGACCGCTCCATCACCACCCAGTCGATGTTCTGGCACACCCTGCTGCCCGAGCAGAAGCTCGAGATGGATGCGATCCACACCTTCAGCAACGAAGTGGCCAAGCTCGGGCCGATCACCCACGTCCGCTTCAACATCTTCCCCGACGGCGGCGTGTCGCGCCTGCGCCTGTGGGGCAAGGTCGAATCGAAGTAAGCCTGTGCCATCGCTCCCGCACCGTGCGCCGCGCGCGCTGCGGGAGCGATGCACGCCGCAACCTTCACCGCGCTCCACGCCTCAACAACAGAGAGCCCGCCATGTCCGCACACCCCGCCCTAACGCTAGAAGTGCAGCCCCTCACCCGCGAAGCCTTCGCCCCCTATGGCGACGTCATCGAAGCCAGCGACGCGGTCAAGCACTTCACCATCAACGCCGGCAACACCGAGCGCTATCACGATCTCGCCAACATCGAACCCGGCCCCGACGGTCGCGTCATCGTCTCCCTCTTTCGCGGCCAGGCGCGCACCCTGCCCTTCACCGTGCACATGATGGAGCGTCACCCGCTCGCCTCGCAGGCCTTCATCCCGATGTCGGGCAAGCCCTACCTGGTCGTGGTCGCCCCAGCCGGCGAAGCGCCCGGGGTTCAGGATCTGAGAGTCTTCCTCGGCCGCGGCGACCAGGGCGTCAATTACGCCACTGGCGTCTGGCATCACCCGCTGCTCGCGCTCGATGCGGTGTGCGACTTCCTCGTCGTCGATCGCAGCGGCCCCGGCCACAACTGTGACGAAGTGCAGCTCGAAACACCGGGCGTGATCGCCGCCCGCGCCTGAGCGGCGCGCGGCAGACGCATCGTTTGCCGCGCAGGCCCTCCGCCACCGAGCGTACATCCGCCATGCTGCCCTCCGAGCCCTACGCGGCACGCCCTGATCACTTCAGCGCCGAACAATGGCGTGCACGCGTCGACCTCGCCGCCTGCTACCGGCTCGCCGCGCGTCGGGGCTGGAGTGACCTCGTCTACACCCACATTTCGCTGCGCCTGCCTGGCCGTGACGATGCGTTCCTGATCAATGCCTTCGGCCAGACCTTTGACGAGATCACCGCTTCCAGCCTGCTGACGATCGATTTTGACGGCAAGGTCATCGACGACAGCGCGCGCGTCGCCAACCCCAGTGGCTTCGCCATTCATGGCGCGGTGCATCGCGCCCGCAGCGACGCCCACTGCGTGATCCACCTGCACACCGATGCCGGTATCGCCGTGTCCGCGCTGCGCGATGGTCTGCTGCCGCTGTCCCAGCACGCGATACGCTTCTGGAGCGACATCGCCTACCACGACTACCAGGGCCTGGCCTTCGATGCCAAGGAACAGGCCCGGCTGGTGGCCGAGCTTGCTCACCACCGCGCCATGATGCTGCGCAACCACGGCACGCTGACCTGCGGTCGCACTGTGGCCGAAGCCTTCGTGCTGATGGATACGCTGGAAAAAGCGTGTCGCATCCAGCTCACGGCCATGGCTGCCGGCCCGGTGGCGTTGCCGCCTGATGAGGTGCTCGACCTCAGCCATGCCCAGCTCACTGCCGACCCCGAACCCGAAGGCGCGCTCGAATGGCCCGCCCTGCTGCGCGGCCTGATGCGCACCGAGCCCGACTTCGCGCGCTGAATCCGGACACTGATTCCGGACACTGATCTCGCGCCCCAATCGCGACCGCCAGACGGCACGCTCGTGGCACTGCGTTGCCCGCGCCGTGCCGTGACGTGACGTGACGTGACGTGACGTGACGTCAACCCTATTGATTCATCCCTTACAGGAGCCCCTCATGCCCACCCTGCACATCGAACTCTTCGAAGGCCGCAGCCCGGAAAAGAAACGCG
>Ga0138256_10006946_pt1 | contig 11965 bp, 7 predicted proteins | sample KNB2016incub_MG_FD_105486 | JGI IMG/M metagenome (GOLD analysis project Ga0138256, IMG submission 105486) | Active sludge microbial communities from wastewater in Klosterneuburg, Austria - KNB2014incub_MG | ecosystem: Engineered > WWTP > Activated sludge > Unclassified | place: Austria...
GAGATTTAAAATCGGCCCCAAATCGAAGATTTATTTTCTTTCCAAAAAAATCCCGGGATTTCTTATCAATATATTCCTGATGCAATTGAATTGAAGATTCCGTGTTTGGATCTGAAGATTCCAGATGAAGATTTGTACCGTCAAAGTTTATAGGTTTTACTGTATTAAAAAGCGGAGTTAATAAGAATGATTTTTCTTTACAAACATCATCAACAAAACTTTGCCACTTTTGAGTTATAGTCTCTAAATTAAGATCTGATTGAATACCTGAAAGCGATTCTTTAATCGGAGGAACAAAAGCCTCAACTTTTGGAGTTTCAACTTTTCGTTCAGTTCTTACCGGAGTTTTTTTTTCTGGAGTAACTTGTTTTGCTGGATATTCTATTGTTGATTTTTCTTTTGCAATATTTGATTCGCTACTTTTAATTTCAATTGTACCACTTTCTAATCCCAAAATGATTTCCGAAAGTGTTGCTGATTTTTCCAATCCAACAAGATTTGTAAGTGCAATTTCTATTTTAAGCTTTTGATTGTTTGAATATCTTAACTCTTGCTGAAGCTTACTTAAGTAATTTAAAATTCTTAGTAAATCACCTTTAGAAAAAGTTTGAATGTAGTTTGCATATTTAGTCCGATAAACTTCAGCAGTTTCTACAAGTTCAGTTCGCTCTGTTATGATTACCGAAAGAATATTTCTAAAGTGCTCAAGCAATCCATCAGTAAAATCAATAAAATCCCAACCGTTTTGATAAATCTTATTTGTTGTTTGAAATACAATGTTAAAATCTTTTTCTAAAACCGCATCAGAAATTGTAAAGAATAAATCATCATCAATAAGATTTAACATTTTTGCTACAGTTTCGGAATCAATCTTTTCCCCGCAAAAAGATATTACCTGATCAAACAAACTTTGTGCATCCCGCAATGCACCATCAGCTTTTTTTGCAATTAGTGTAAGTGTTTTATCATCGATAGAAATATTTTCTTCTTTTGCTATGTTGCTCAGTGTTTTCTTTATCGTATCAAGTTGGATTCTTCTAAAATCAAATCTCTGGCATCGAGAAATAATTGTAAGTGGAACTTTATGAATATCAGTTGTAGCAAAAACAAAAATTGTATGTGATGGTGGTTCTTCTAATGTTTTAAGGAATGCATTGAACGATTCCTTTGTTAACATGTGAACTTCATCGATAATATAAATTTTGTACTTTCCTCGAGTTGGAGCATACTTTACAGATTCTCGAAGCGTTCTTATTTCATCAATGCCACGATTTGAAGCGCCATCAATTTCAATAATGTCCATCGTTTGAGAATCATTGATTGATTTACACATTAAACATTCATTGCAAGGTTCAAAGTCTTTTGGATTTTCACAGTTTAAAGCTTTTGCAAGAATTCTTGCGGTTGTTGTTTTACCTACTCCACGCGGACCAGTAAAAATATATGCGTGCGCAATACGATTACTTTTAATTGCATTTTTTAATGTTGCTGTAATGTGTTCCTGTCCAACAACATCTTCAAATTTTTGCGGGCGCCATTTTCTTGCTGTTACTTGATATGCCATAATTCCTAAATAATTTCTTTGCTTAAATAATCTACTAATTCTTCAAGATATTTTTTATCTGTTTCGTTAAAAGAATTATACTCTGTGCTATCTAAATCTAAAACACCAAAAAGTTTATCTTGTTTGATAATCGGAACAACAATCTCTGATCTCGATTCAACATCACAAGCAATATGTCCGGGAAATTTATCTACATCGGGCACAATAATCGTTTCTAATTTTTGTGCAGCTGTTCCGCAAACTCCAGACCCAATTTTAATTTGTGTACAAGCAACTTTACCTTGAAAAGGACCAAGATAAAGTTTTGTTCCATCATAAAGATAAAATCCAACCCAGCTAATTTTGTTAAATGTTTGTTTTAATGCTGCTGTAAAATTAGAAAGATTAGTAATTAAATTATCTTCTTTCACTAAAAGATTTTTAATTTGCTTAACCAACAAAATGTATTGTTCATCAAGAGTTGCGATTTTATCTACAAAAATCAATTCAGACATTACTTTTTCTTTTTTTGTTTCACAGATTTTTTTACAACAACTGTCTTTTTAGTTTTCATATCAGGAAAAACATAAGGTATTGCTTCTTCCAACTTTGCAATTGGAATTATCTTTAATCCTTCTTTAACTTTTTCTGGAATTTCCTTTAAATCGATTTCGTTGTCTTTAGGAATCAATATTGTTTTAATATCATTACGTTTTGCCGCAAGAAGTTTTTCATTCAATCCGCCAATGGCAAGAAGTGAACCAGTAAGCGTTATTTCACCGGTCATTGCAATGTTGTTTGAAGCAGGTTTGCCGCTTATAACAGAAAGCATAGCCATTGCCATTGTAATTCCTGCACTAGGTCCATCTTTCGGAATTGCGCCTTCTGGCAAGTGAATGTGAATTTCTTTTCCTTTAAAGAAGTCAGGATTCAATCCAAGCTGCTTAGCCTTAGATCTTAAGTAACTTAAACCTGCGTGTGCAGATTCTTTCATTACATTTCCAAGCTGACCTGTAAGAGTCAACTTTCCACCACCATTCATCATCGTAACATCAACTGATAAAATTTCGCCGCCAACACTCGTCCATGCTAAACCTGTAACACTTCCAATCTTGTTCATCTTGTTGTGTCTGTGCGATCTAAATCTTGGAGTCTTTAAATAATCTTCAATCTTTAGCTCATCAATAAAAAATTTATTTGATTTTGTTTTCTTACCGTTATTTGATTCTTTAAGTACAATATCTCTTGCAATTTTTCTGCAGACAGTCGCAAGTTCTCTTTCAAGATTTCTAACTCCAGCCTCACGAGTATATTCTGTAATTACTTTTTTAATTGAATCATCAGGAATTGTTACATTTTTATTTTCAATTCCGTGCGCAATTAATTGCTTTGGAAGTATATGACGTTTTGCTATTTCAAGTTTATCATACTCAAGATAACCAGGCAGTTCAATAATTTCCATTCTATCTTGCAAAGGAAGTGGAATATTGTATCGTACATTCGCTGTTGTGATAAACATAACCTGGCTTAAATCATAATCAACTTCAACATAATGGTCATTAAAAGCATTGTTTTGTTCAGGATCTAAAACTTCCAACATTGCTGATGAAGGATCACCACGGAAATCCATACTCATTTTATCAATCTCATCTAAAAGTATAACCGGATTTATCGATCCAGCTTTCTTCATAGATTGAATGATTTTACCTGGCATTGAACCAATATAAGTTTTACGATGACCACGAATTTCAGCTTCATCACGCACTCCGCCTAAACTAATACGCACAAAATTTCTACCAAGTGCACGAGCGATTGATTTTCCTAAAGAAGTTTTGCCAACTCCGGGAGGTCCAACAAAACATAAAATTTGTCCTTTCATATGCTGAACTAGATTTAATACAGCAATGTGTTCAATAATTCTTTCTTTAGGTTTTTCTAATCCAAAATGATCTTCATCTAAAATCTTTTGTACGTGTTTTATATTCAAATTATCTTTTGTACGATTCGACCATGGAATATCAACAAGCCAATCAAGATAATTTCTTATCACTGTTGATTCAGGTGACATTGGCGGAGTTTTTCTAAGCTTGTTAAATTCTTCAAGAGCTTTAGTCTCAACATCCTTCGGCATTTTGCACTGAATAATCTTTTCACGAATCTTTGCAAACTCTGGAGATGAATCTTCATCTTCACCAAGTTCATCCTGCAATATTTTTATTTGTTCTTGTATGATAAACTTGCGCTGTGTCTTTGCAATATTTTCCTGAACTTTATTATCAATCTCTTTTTCAATTTTTAGTATATCGATTTCGGAATTAAGAACTTTTATTACTTCATAATATTGTTCTTTAAGTATATACTTAGAAAGGATTGCCTGCTTTACTTCAATAGATTGGTTAATGTTTGCAGCAGCATAAAAAACTTTTCTATCGGGTTCTTCAATGTTGTCAAAAGCTGCAATCGTTTCGTTAGGAACGTTACGGCTAATCTTTACATAATCTTTAAAGAGTTGAGACATTTGTCTAACAAGCGCATTTGTTTCGTGATCATTTGGAGTTTCAGGAATTATCACTTCAATCTTTGCTTCAAAAAATTCTTTTCGATTTGTAAACTCAACTATTCTTGCTTGTAAAAGTCCATCTACCAAAATTTTTAGTAAACCATTTGGAAGTTTTAATATCTGTACAATTTTAGCGATCGTTCCTTCAGGATAAATATCTGCCGAGGATGGATCTTCTATACTTGATTTTTTTTGTGTGGATAAAAAAATGTATTTAGTATTATCAACTGCAAAATTTGCTGCGTTTATTGATTGTTCGCGTCCAACAAGAACTGGAAAAATCATATATGGAAAAATTACAATATCTCTTAGTGGAAGTATTGGCAGAACACCAGGAATTTCATCAACTAAATTATTTTCTTTAGGAACTTTTGTTATCTCAGATTTATCGCTCAATTTCTCTCCTTAGTTTCATCATTTTTGTGCCCAAATATACCCAAATTGAAATGTGCTAACAAGGAATGGAAAATGCACAATTTAGCGTTGTGATTTGAGGTCGCTATATTTGCAAAAACAAAATAAACATTTATGATTAAAGACATTTTAGAAATAGCCGGAATAGCCGGTGAAATAATTCGCGAAGGATTTGGGAAGAATTTTCAAATCGAATATAAAACCAATGAAAAAAATCTTGTTACAGAAATTGATAAGAAATCTGAAAAAGCAATTATGGATTTCATATCTAAAAAATATACTACACACAATATTTTAACTGAGGAATCCGGTGAGCACAAAAAAAACTCAGATTATTTGTGGGTTATTGATCCGATAGATGGCACAACAAATTTTGCACATGGTTTGCCAATTTTTTCTGTTTCAATTGGTGTGATGAAAAAAAATGAAATAATTGCCGGAGTTGTTTACGATGTTATGCAAAATATTTTTTACTCAACTGAAAAGGGAAGCGGAGCTTTTGCAAACAATAAAAAAATTAATGTTAGTAATAACAATAAAATTGGATTGGGAGTTTTAGCAACTGGATTTCCATACAATGTTGCGGATAATCCAAATAATGCTTTTGAAAGATTTGAATCTCTAACCAAGCAAGCAAGAGCAGTTCGTAGATTAGGTTCTGCTGCAATAGATTTTTGTTATGTTGCTTGCGGAGTTTTTGATGGTTTCTGGGAAGTTGCACTTCATCCGTGGGATTTATGTGCAGGTAAATTATTAGTTGAAGAAGCTGGCGGAATTGTAACAGATTTTGCAGGAAATGAAATTGATATTTTCACTCCACAAATTTTAGCAAGTAATAAAAAAATCCATCAACAAATGATTGATGGATTAAAGATATAAACTGCAAAGTCATTGCAAGCGAGTCTTTAAGTGAAGCAATCTGTGTAATAAAAATTTATTTAATGTCACACTTCGATTTCGCTCAGTATAACTCAAGGTAGCAACTCAATCTTTGTACTGTCATCAACAGCATTCCAGATTTCCTCAATATCAATATTGTCCACTGCTACACATCCATCAGTCCAATCTTTTTTATCATAGATAAACGGTAGCCAACCGAGATAATTTGGTTTACCGTGAATCATAATATCTCCACCAGCAGAGTATCCATTGCTATCTGCTCGTATTAAATCATTATTATCTGGATATGATATATGAATTGAAAGATGATAATCACTTTCGGGATTTCTGTAATCTAAGATATAATTTCCTTCTGGCGTTTTAGAATCACCTTCGCGTTGTTTAGAGCCAACTGGATTTTTCCCAAGACCAATATCATAACTTTTTACTATCGAACCATTTTTAATTAGAAAAAGTTTTCGTTCTGATTTTTTTACTAATACTTTATCAACCTTTGGAAATTTTTCTGCAAGTAAGGCTGGAATGTATTGATCAATTGAAAAAAGGATTGCTGCTAAAACAACTAATCCTAAAAATATTTTTAATAGCATTTTTATAAATTTATTTTCGCAATTAATTGCCACGACTTTTAAGTCGTGGTTTAGTTATAAAAAAATATAAAATGGCTTTAGCCAAATTTATAAAGAATATATGTGCTAAAGCCAAAAAGTTATAAGTATGTAACCAGGAGCTAAAGCTCGTGGCAATAGATTTTTATTTTCTAATTTATCGGAACAGATTTATCTAAACTCTGATACATTTGTTCGATCAAATCTTTATAACGTTCCTCAACAAATTTTCGCTTTACGCTAAGCTTTGGAGTTATCTCGCCGGATTCAATCGTAAATGGTCTATCGAGTAAAACAAATTTTCTAACACGTTCATAATTTGCAAGTTTTTTCTGGAACTGATCCATTTCTTTATCAAGCATCTTATAAATTTCTTCATCACGAACTAAATCTTCAACTTTATCATAAGGAATTTTTCTTGCATCAGCATATTCTTTTACAGCCTCAAAATCAGGAACAATTAACGCAGTTAAAAACATTCTTCGGTCGCCTATCAAAACAAACTGATCAATGTACTTACTTGCTAAGAACATTGATTCTATTGGATTTGGTGCAATATATTTTCCTGCAGAAGTTTTAAACAAATGTTTCTTTCTATCTGTAATCAACAAAAATCCATCAGCATCAAACACACCGATATCGCCTGTGTAAAGCCAGCCATCTTTAACTGTTGCATCAGTTTCTTTTTTGTTTTTGTAATAACCCTGCATAATGTTAGGACCTTTTGCAAGTATTTCTCCATCTGAAGCAATTTTAACTTCAACTCCAGGAAAAGGTTTTCCGACAGATCCGAATTTGTAATCATCAACTCTGTTTGCAGAAATTACCGGTGATGATTCTGTTAATCCATAACCTTCAACAATGATAATACCGATAGCTTCAAAAAATTCTCCAAGCGCTCTTGGTAAAGCTGCACCACCGGAAATAAAGAATCGTAAATTTCCTCCGGTTTTTTCTTGTAGCTTTTTATAAACAAGTTTATCTGCAAGTTTATATTGCAAAGAAAGCGTTAAAGGAATTTTACCTTTCTTCTGTGCTTCTTTATATCGTTTACCTGCATCCATTGCCCAATAAAATATTTTTTGTTTTTTCTCAGGTTGTGATTCAACATTCTTAATAATCTTACTATGAATTCTCTCAAACAATCTTGGAACAGTTGTCATAATTGTTGGTTTTATCTCAACAAGATTTTGTGCAACCGTCTCTATACTTTCTGCATAACAAACTGTACACTTTGCTGAAAACGCAGTATAGTATCCTGCCATTCTTTCAAAGATATGACAGAGAGGTAAGAAAGATAAGAAAACATCTGTGCTTCCAATAGGAAAACAATCAAGTGCTGCCTGAACATTTGATAAAATATTATCATGAGTTAATACAACACCTTTTGGTTCGCCTGTTGTACCTGATGTATAAATAATTGTGCAAACATCATCAGGTTTTATGTTTGTAAGATTATCTTTTAATAAAGATGAATGCGATTTGCTGTAAGTTTTTCCCAACTCCTGAACTTTTGTAAAAGTCATCAAGTCTTTATTCTTATCATCAAAATCTTTTTCATTTAGTAAAATGATAAATTTTAAATACTTACATTTATCTCTAACTTTCATTACTTTGTTTAACTGGAATTTTGTAGAAACAATTATTCCTTTTGATTCCGAGTTATTTAAAATAAACTCAACAGATTCCGATGTAAGCGAGGGATAAAGCGGAACATCTACCGCACCTAAACTTAAAATTGCCATATCGCTGTAAACCCACTCGGGTCGGTTTTCTGAAATGATAGCAATCTTATCATCTTTTTTTATTCCCAACGATGCAAGACCAAAAGCAAAAGAATCCGTTTCTTCTTTAAATTGATCATACGTAATCCCAACATATTTTCCGTTAACCTTATGTTTGATAACATAATTATTAGTTTCTTTGCTGTACTCTTCGGTAAGATGCTGATAAAGACGGGGGACTGTGGTCAAGAAATTTAAATGAGCCATTTTTTTTCCTCTCTCCTTTAAGTGCTGGATTTCTTCCCCTGAAAACCAATTTAGTTTAAGATAGCTACATCTTTTACCAACTGACAATAATGCCGTTAAAATTGATAAACATTTTCTTGTCAGCAAATAATATTAACAACAAAATAATATCAAAAAGTTTAATTGCAAAAAGGAAAATGCTATTAATGTAGGGATCGATCTCCCGATCGATCCGAAATAGATGTGGCTGAAGCCGATAATTATTCGATAATCTTTTCAGTTGACTAAAGTCAACTGCAATAAATAAGAATTGATAAATAATTGGAACAAAAATTATCTATTGCAGTCAGCTTTAGTTGACTGAATAAAGTGAAAATAATATGAATGGCTTTAGCCACATTAAATTTTCTTTCTTCTAACCTCTCGCTTCTAGCTAAAAAACTTACTAAGTTTAACTAAACAAAAACGTCTTTTGGGATAAGACCTAAATGAAACTAAAATATTTTCTTTTCCTCTGTCTTTCATTGTTAATTTTTAATTCTTCATTGTTAATTGGCACCGTGCGCTACGTTAGCAAAACCGGCACAAGCCAACCGCCTTACACAAGCTGGCAAACTGCGGCTTCAAGCATACAGCTTTGCATTAATTACAGCAGCAACGGTGACACAATTTATGTAGCAAATGGAGTTTACCACGAGTCTCTTGTTGTAGATAAATACCTGTGGGTTATTGGCAGTAGTATGGATAGTACTGTTATTGATGGAACCGGCCTTAATGATGTTACTATTGAATTTCAAACTGATGGTGGAGCAATAGAACTATTTACTGTTAAGGGTAAGGGTGGGGGGACTATTAATACAATGTGTATATTATTAGCAGATACTTATGTTTCTCAATGCAAGGCATTAAATTCTAGAGATGGTGTCGGTACTGTAATCTCTTCACCAGTTGTTAATAGTTGTATAATAAGTAATGTAGTCCAAGGATATGTTTCTGGGGGTATTGACACTAATAGTTATTCATCAATAAAAAACTCGGTAATCTACGTAAATAATTCATACAGTGATGGAATTGAAATTGATGGTGGTAAGGCAGATATTTATAATAATCTGGTTTTAAGCAGGAATTCAAGTCGTGGAATAAGGTCGGGTTTGTTCTTCGATGTAATTGCAATTTACCAAAAAAATAATATTGTCTCTGGATTTGCTCGCAACATAGATGCATTTGCAACGGATACAGCAATAGCAGAAAATAACATTTCAATCTTTGCCAGGGAACGAGGGTTTACAATAAATTCTAAAACTGATATGCGAAATAATATATCAGTATATAATAGTGTGGGAGTAGTTGGGCCAACTAGTACAAATTCAGATTATAACCTGTACTGGCAAAACAATACAAACACTACAAGTCCATTAGCAGAACACGATATTGTAGCAGACCCAATGTTTGTTATCGATACAATTCCTGTTTATGGTGGTTCTTATGATTATCATCTTCAAAAATATTCACCTGCAATAGATGCAGGTGATCCAAACATTCTTGATGTTGATGGAAGCAGAAGCGATATTGGTATCTTTGGCGGTCCTTTAGGACAGAAATACACTTACCAGGATTTAGCACCAAAACCACCAGGAAACTTAACTGCATCAATGGATTCTGGTCTTGTTCATCTAAAGTGGAACAAGAACACAGAAGCAGATCTTTTCCGTTACAGGGTTTATCGTGATACTGTTCCTGACTTCATCTATGATACAACAAAAATAATTGCAGTACTTTCAGACACAACCTTTTATGATGATCCTCCGCAGAAATTTATTTCAGGCAATTACTATTACAAAATAACAGCAATAGACAGCGCATATAATCAGTCACCTGCAAGTGAAGAAGCACACATAAACATAACCGGAATACCGGAAGCCCCGCCAATAGTTGTAGAACATTATAATCTTTTACAGAATTACCCAAATCCATTTAATCCAAGTACCACAATTCCATACAGGTTAAAAAACCCGGGTTATGTAAAAGTAATGGTTTACAATCTACTCGGGGAATTAGTGCGAGTGCTTGTAAACAAATATCAGAGTGCAGGATATTATGAAGTGTTATTCCATCCCACCGCAACAGAACGCCAAAGTGCAGAAGGCAAGATAGAATTTGAAACAGGCTACGGAGATATAGTAAGCGGAATCTATCTTTACCGAATCGAAGTAATTGGCGAAGGCAACATTCCCGTTTTTACAGATATGAAGAAGATGATGCTGGTGAAGTAATTTTTCCTAACTCCTCCCCTTAGCCAAAGGGGAGGTTGGGAGGGGTTAAAATTCAATTCAAACAAATTCCTCTCAAATTTCTACTATAAAAAACAGCAATTAGAATTTTTTCGTGTCGTATCGTGACAATACCAAACAAAGTCATGGAATGATCCGTGACTTCCCATAAGAGAAAACCGTATATTTCCTTCGAAATTGAACCTGCATTTATACATATTACTTCGGCAAGTATTCAAATCACATCGGCATTTATAAATAACGCTCCGGCAAGTATTAAAATCGCTCCTGCTCTTATAAATATTGCTCCTGCCACTTTCAAAATTCTTCCTGCCATTATACTTATTGCTCCTTCCAATCTTTAAATTTTTACTATGTTTCTTAACAAAAACCCAAATTGATAATCCCGCCCAAAAGCAGTAATTTTTCATCAATAATTTTAAATTTTTAGGATACAAAATGTCTAACGCATATTTCAAAGTACCACAACCAATAAATGAACCGGTAAAGGCCTACAAACCTGGCAGTCCGGAACGAGAAGAATTAAAGAAAAAACTCACAGAGTTAAAATCAAAACAAATAGAAGTGCCGCTTATTATTGGCGGAGAAGAAGTTAGAACAGGCAACACCGAAAAGATGGTTATTCCTCATAATCACAGCCACGTTCTTGGTGTTTATCATAAAGCAGGTAAAAAAGAAGTTGATTTGGCAGTTGAAGCTGCTCTTGAGGCTCGTAAAACTTGGTCAGAAATGCCCTGGGAACATAGAGTTTCTGTTTTCTTAAAGATCGCTGATTTACTAGCTGGACCTTGGCGCTCAACAATAAATGCGGCAACAATGCTCGGTCAATCAAAAACAGCTTATCAAGCTGAAATTGATTCTGCTGCAGAGCTTGTTGATTTCTATAGATACAATTGTTACTTCATGGCTCAGCTAATGCAAGATCAACCATATTCTGGCAACGGAATGTGGAATCGTTTAGAATACCGTCCTTTAGAAGGATTTATTTTTTCTGTAACTCCATTCAACTTCACATCTATCGCAGGTAACTTGCCAACAGCTCCGGCAATTGTTGGTAATGTTAGCTTGTGGAAACCTGCATCAAGCGCAGTTTACTCTGCTTACTGGCTAATGAAGTTATTTGAAGAGGCAGGATTGCCAAAAGGAGTAATTAATTTTGTTCCCGGTTCTGGTGGTCAAGTTGGAACTCCTGCATTCACAAATCCAAACTTAGCTGGTGTTCACTTTACTGGATCAACAGAAGTATTCCAGAATATGTGGAAAACCATTTCAGAAAATCTTAAAAATATGAAATACTATCCGCGCATTGTTGGCGAAACGGGCGGTAAAGATTTTATTTTCGTTCATAACTCTGCAGATGTTGATGCTCTTGTTGTTGCAGCATTGCGCGGCGCTTTTGAGTACCAGGGACAAAAATGTTCTGCTGCATCAAGAATGTACATTCCAAAATCTTTATGGAAAGAGTTTAAAGGAAAGTATGTTGCTGAAGTTGGAAAAATAAAAATGGGTAATGTTGAAGACTTTACAAACTTTATGGGAGCTGTAATTGATAAAGGTGCATTTAAATCAATAACTGAATATATTAAGTACGCAAAAGAATCAAATGAAGCAGAGATAATAACAGGCGGAAATTTTGATGACTCAAAAGGTTATTTTATCGAACCAACAACAATTGTAAC
>Ga0138256_10006947_pt1 | contig 11964 bp, 11 predicted proteins | sample KNB2016incub_MG_FD_105486 | JGI IMG/M metagenome (GOLD analysis project Ga0138256, IMG submission 105486) | Active sludge microbial communities from wastewater in Klosterneuburg, Austria - KNB2014incub_MG | ecosystem: Engineered > WWTP > Activated sludge > Unclassified | place: Austria...
CGCTCAACGATATAAAGACAATCAGCCGACTCGTTTTTTGCTGTCCAGTTCAGAAATACTTTTCCTGAGTTATAAATGGTAGTATAGTTTGCAATAGTTCCATTTATGTTGGCATCAGCCATTAATACAGGTTGTGTAGTTGCTGTTTGTGCTGTAGCAGAATGAAGTGTCACAAGCATCAAAAAGAAAATAATTGCCTGCACAAAAAACAAGAACTTGATTGCTGAACCTTTTATGCCATCACGATTATAATATCTGCGAGGTTTTGAATACATGGCAAATCGGTTTTCACGAACCATTTTGTAAAAGTCCATTGTGTTGTTCATCGTTGTATCTTCCATAATGATATATTTTTATAAGTGAAATTTACGTTTTATATGAGCAGTAGTTTTTGTAATTTCTGATAAAACATTACATTGTAATACATCTGCACATTTTCTTTTCATATCCGCTTTTACGCCCGATTTGTATCTGGGTTACACTTTTCATTAAATTGAGTTGGTTTTGCTTCTTGATAGAGCATTTTATATTGCTTTTATTGATGTGCTTAAACGGGTTATCAGAAAAGTATATTTATTATTATATAAATGAAATAGATTAATAACGGGTTTCAAGGGTACCAGGACATTAACATGCAAACTGGAAATTTTTTTAAAAAAGCTAAAACCTTGCAGTTTTTTTTACGTAATAAGGAAGAGTCTTTAAAAAAGTTAATCATAAGCTTATATGGATATATTAAGAAAAACAATAAAGAAACTTAGTGACGAAGAGTATCAGGCATTGTTGCTTCAGGTATCGGGCAAGAAGAAAAACAAGCCTTATTATGTCTTAGAAGCTACACGCAACGACAATCATTTTGATGATACAGAAATGATGAAGCAACTTCAGGTTAATCCAAGTGCTTATTATACATTAAAATCCCGTCTCAATACAAGAATAGCAGAAATCCTTTCTAAGAAAGTTGAAAACCCTATTCGTGAATTGATGGAAGAAGTAGTTCGTGTTCCTGCAACTCTTTATGGAACCAACCGCGATTTCTCTATCAGAGCTTTAAAAGAAATTGAAAAGCAACTGAAGGAGTATGATATGAGTAATGAGTTGATTACAGTTTATAAAACACTTGCATTGTTGCACATTCATCATGAAGACTACGAGCATTACAACAAGCTTTACAATAAACATGTTGCCTATGCATTGGCAATTTCAAAAGCTGAGCAAATATTTTTTCTCTTCTTTAAAAAATTAGGGGCCTATCAGTTAACACTTGACCCTGATACTTTAGAAGAAGTTATTATGATTAAAAGGAAGATTGCCAATATTGCAGAAATGTATGATTCACATCGTTTGTTTGTATTATACAATATTGTCAGAATCTATTACTTGTGTTCATTGCCATCAAAACGACAGGAGTTAAAATCCCTTGAACTTGAAATAGAAAATATTTTGAAGCGTATTAATGAAATATTTGATGCATTTCCGATAGATACACTCTATAGTAACATTAGTCCTTTGGTAGATATACTTCACTATGAATACTATCAGAAAATCCAAAATCAGGTTAGAGCCGATCATTACCTGAGCAATGGAATAAATGACACTATTATTGACTGGAGTGAGAAAACTGCTATGCACTTTTTTATTATCCAGTATCTGAACTCTCGAGTTGAAAAGTTTCTGGTTGATGGTGAAATGTACCGATTGAATGAATTTAATCAGACAATTGAAAAAACATTTGACCTCAATATAAACGAACCGTATCATTATATTTCTTTTAAGAAATACATTGCTTTATGTAAATTTTATAGTAAGGATTACCAGGGTGCAGCAAAAACTATTTACGATTTAAGAAATAATATTTCTTTAAAGCAGTTCACACATACCGATGTTGACAGCAAGCTTTTTCAAGGTTTGTGCTATTGTCTGATGGGTGAAGATAGCCTGGCACAACAAATGATTTCAAGCATTAAAAGACAGATTGCCGATTTTGAACATGAGTTTGAGTCAACCACAATATTTATAAAGATTCTTAAAACAGCATTAAAGCCTTCGGACTTCAGGAGAAAAATTGTGCGCATCAACGAATTATTGATTAAGTTTGAAGAAGCAAATAATTGTGATAAACCAATTCTGAAGTATATTAAAATTGATGATACATTGATTCGGAAAATGACAAATCCAATTAAAGATTAAAAAAACAAAGGCGGCAGAAATTGCCGCCTTTGTTTTTTTAATTTGTTGTGAATAATTTCTACTACTTTTATCAACTGATAGTATCAAATGGATATTGAAAAATTCAGAAACTATTGTTTGTCGAAACAAGAAACAACAGAGAGTTTTCCTTTCGATGAAGACACATTAGTTTTCAAGGTTGCCGGAAAAATGTTTGCTTTAGTTTCATTAACAGAAAAGCCCATGACGGTAAATCTTAAAATGAATCCGGAAATTATTTTAGAGTGGCGTGAACATTATTCTGAAATTACACCTGGCTTTCACATGAACAAGCAATATTGGAACTCTGTGGAATTTAACAAATCTATTCCTCCTTCTGAATTAAAATGGCTTATTGATCACAGCTATTCTGAAGTGGTTAAAAAATTACCCAAAAAAGTACGCATGAGGTTTGAAGTTTAATGTCAATCAGAACTTAAACTTTTTTATCATCAAAATTTATTATAAGCCGCTCAACAGGTTTGTTATTTTTTATGTGCTGCTCAACTATTTCATCAACATCCGATAACTGAACATTACCATAAAAAATACCTTCGGGATAAACAACAACCGATGGGCCATAGTCGCAGGCATCTAAACAGCCCGACCTTTGCGCACGAATAGGTATGGACAATTGTAATTCTTTAATTTTTTTCTTGAATGCTGCAACCAGTGCAAGACCATGCACTTCACCGCAACATTTGCGTTCACCTTCTTTGCGTTGATTGGTGCAAATAAAAATGTGTTTTTGAAACCTCATAATGCAAATTAAACTAATTGTGTTCAGAATTCAAACTCAATTAGTCCAATTCAAATTCAATGCTTAATTTTGCTGTTAAATATTACGGTGTATGAACGACATAGCAAAAAAGATAATTGATACAATGCAATCGCATATGGACAAATCCATTTCGCATCTTGAGACTGAATTGGCAAAAATCAGAGCTGGTAAAGCAAATCCACAGATGCTCGAGTCTATTCATGTTGATTATTATGGTTCGCAAACACCATTACATCAGGTTGCCAATGTCAATACACCTGATGCCCGTACTATTGTAATACAACCATGGGAAAAGGGTATGTTAGGTCCAATTGAAAAGGCCATTCAGATTGCCAATCTTGGATTTAATCCGCAGAATGACGGTTCTATCATTCGTATTGCAGTGCCGCCATTAACAGAAGAAAGAAGAAAAGATTTGGTTAAACGATGTAAAACCGAAGGAGAGAATGCTAAAATAAGTTTACGTTCAATCAGAAAAGAAGCCAATGATGCAATAAAGAAAGAATTGAAGAAAGGCATTACTGAAGACGAAGCTCGCGAGGCAGAAACTAAAATTCAGTTAACTACCGATGGCTTTATTTCAAAAGTTGATAAACATCTTGAAACAAAAGAGAAAGAAGTAATGACTGTTTAATGTCTTGTAAAAAGGAGTAGGTTCAATTACTCCTTAGGTGCCTGAGAGATTTCGTCTAACTGTTTTTTAATTCGTTTTATTTCCTCTTTTGCATGATTGATTTTATCTTCAAACTCTTTGCGTACTGCATCAGCATTTTTAGAACGAGCAAAAAAACCAAGATTATTTTCCCAGGTATTAATTTCTCCTGTAAGTTGATTAATCTTATACTTTAAATCATTCTTTTCATTACCCGGTTTGCCACTTCTAAAAGATGGTTTATGTCCAGTTGTAAATCGCTCTTTGTTATGTTGTCTTATTGATTGAAAGTGTTTGTCAATCACTGCCTTGAATTTTGCATAAATGGTGTCTTTATGTTCAAGCGGCACCATACCAATCTCACTCCACTGCCGTTGAAAATCTTTTAATTGATCAATAGTCTCATCAATATTTTCACCGAGTGTAAATTGTTCTACTTTTTCAATAAGCGCGTTTTTCTTGTCGAAGTTTTCTTTATAGTCAGATTCAAGAGAAGTGTAATGCGCATTTTTTCTTTCAAAAAATGCATCGCAGGCTTTTCTAAACCTTTCCCAGATTTTCTGATTGTTTCTGTCACCTGCAAATCCGGTCTTTTTCCACTCGGCCTGAAGTCTTTTAAGCTCCTCTGTTGTTTTTTTCCAATCGGTATTTTCTATTAATGCTTCTGCCTGAATACATAATTCATTTTTTAGTTGCAGATTGGCAGCATGTTCTTTTTTCAATGATGTGAAAAAATCATTTTTTCGAACAAAGAATCCATCACACAAACTTCTGAACTTAGCCCAAACCTCATCGTTAGATTTCTTGTCGGCAAAGCCAACTTTTTTCCATTCATTCTGAACTCCAACAAGCATTTTGCTTTTCTCCATCCATTCAGAGGCTTTCAGGGGCTCGTCTTTAAGTAACTCTTCAGTTTTTGAAATAAGTTGGTTTTTTGCAGCTAAATTTTCAGCATAGCGTTGCTTTAACTGCTCAAAATATTCTTTTCTGCGTTCATAAACTTTATCACTTGCAGCTTTAAATCGTTCCCAGATTTCATTGCTTTTATCACGTCCTACATGACCGGTTTCGCGCCACTTGCTTTGTAAATTATGCAATGTCTGTAGTGCTGAATTTAATGATGATTCATTAATCAGATCTTCTGCCTTTTCGCAGAGTTCAATCTTAGCTTCAAGGTTCTTTTTGAAATCAAGCTCTTGAAGTTCGCGGTTAATTTTTATGTTTTCATAAAATTTGTCTGTGTAAAGCTTGTAGGTCATCCACAAATCATTCAACTGACCTGAAGGAACAGGTCCTGTTGCACGCCATTTTGCCTGTAGTTCGTGAAACAGATCGAATGCACGTTGCATGTTTTCCTCATTTTGAATAAGGCTTTTCATGGCAACAAGTATTTCCTGCTTTACATTTAAATTATTTTCTCTGAGTTTTTCCTGTTGCTCTGCATATTCAGCTTTGCGTTTGTTGTATTTTTTTAATGCTGCCAGAAAACGATCGTCTGCTTGCGTATAGCTAAATTTAAAATCATCTTTAACACCACCTTCTTCTAAAAAGGTTGACAGTGCCAGTGCTTTTTCTGAAGATTGAATTTGTTCAAATGCATTCTTCAATGCATTGATTTTATTTTTTACAGCAGCAACATCACCATCTGCAAACCCTTCAGCAACTTTAACAAGTTCAGCCTTGGTTAAATGATTGTAATTTTCTTCCTGCTCAGGCAATGTTTCAAGATGTTCTTCGGGCAATGCTGCAAGATGCTCCTCCTGCATAGGTTGTGTAATAGATTCATTCTCCGATTGAATTCCACCTGCTTGCTGATTTTCTTCTGCAAGAAAATCATTGTTTACTTCTGTCATGGTACTAATTAAAATTAAATAATAATCAAACAATGAAGCCTTCCTTTGGAGAAGGCTTTATCTGACTACAAATGTAAAACAAAATACCTGTTTAATGCAAGAAATTATTGAGCTAAAAATCGGTTTTTTGTTTTAATATTAATTCAATATAGATGTATAAAAACCATTTTGTCTTATCCTCGTATAAAAAATGGTAAATTTGGAGCGTTATTGAATTATGTTAAAACAGAGCTTATCACAAAAACTTTTACAAAAGCTTTCACCTCAGCAAATTCAGCTGATGAAGTTGCTTCAGTTGCCCACCATGGCACTTGAACAGCGGATAAAAGAGGAAATGGAGGTTAATCCTGCATTGGAAGAAGGCGCTCCCGAAGATGTGGACGAAGATGTACAGCAGGATGAGGACGAAACCCCTGAACTGGAAGAAGGCGTAGAGGAAAATGAAGGTGATGAAAATAAAAAAGACGAATTTGACAATACTGCTGATACGGACATAAAAGACAGAACAGATGATGATTTTGATGTTGATGATTATATCACTGACGAAGATATTCCTTACTATAAAACCTCTGCCAATAACACCTCGCCTGATGATGAACGAACAGAAGTGCCGTATGGTTCGTCTGTAACTTTTCAGGAAACATTGCTTGCGCAACTTGGAATGGTTGCCCTCAACGACAAACAAATGCAAATGGCAAAGCACCTGATTGGAAGTTTGGATGAAGATGGATACTTGCGCAGAGATTTAAATTCTATTGTTAACGATCTTGCATTTACACAGAATATTGAAACTAATGCCGATGAACTTTTACAGGTTTTGCAAGTGATTCAAACATTTGACCCGCCTGGTGTTGGTGCACGTAATTTGCAGGAGTGTCTTCTGCTTCAACTGCAACGAAAACCTAACAGCAAATCGGTTAACAGAGCAATAGAAATTATTAAAAATTACATGGATGAGTTTTCAAAAAAGCATTTTGAAAAAATTGCCCGATTGATGAATATTCCTGACGAATATTTGAAACAAGCCATGAATGAAATCTTAAAATTGAATCCGCGCCCTGGAGGAGATATCTCCGCAGAAACAAAATCTGTTCAGCATATAGTGCCTGATTTTATCATAACAAACAACGTGGGTCAGCTTGAGTTGATGCTCAACTCCCGCAACGCTCCTGATTTGCGAATTAACCGGGAGTACAATGAAATGATGGAGGGCTATGCAAAGAGTAAAAAACAAGATCGTTCGCAGAAGGAGGCTATCTTATACCTAAAACAAAAAATTGACTCAGCAAAATGGTTTATTGATGCTATCAGACAACGTCAGGCAACACTGCTTCATACCATGCAAGCTATCATGAACTATCAGAAAGAATATTTCCTGGAAGGTGATGAACGACTATTAAAGCCAATGATTTTAAAAGATATTGCAGAGGTTGTTGGGCTTGATATCTCAACTGTTTCACGAGTTGCAAACAGCAAATATGTACAAACACCTTTCGGCACATTTCTGATAAAAACTTTTTTCTCGGAAGGTATGGCAACAGATTCGGGCGAGGAAGTGAGTACAAGAGAAGTGAAAAAAATTCTGTCTGATGCTATAGAAGGAGAAGATAAGAAAAAACCTTTGCCGGACGATAAATTGGCAAAAATTCTAAAGGACAAGGGTTATAATGTGGCACGCAGAACTATTGCCAAGTATCGCGAGCAACTAAACATTCCTGTTGCAAGGCTGCGAAAAGAGTTTTAAAAATGTTGAACCGTTTTTTTTCAATCATTACTTATCTGACTCATCCTTTAATAATACCTATCTATTTATTACTTATACTTTTCAATTCGGACACCTATCTATCTTATACACTTTCACCTGCATTACAGCGAATAATTTTAGCAGCAGTTTTTATCCTCACCTGTCTGATGCCTTTTTTAACATCGGTATTGTTACTTAAAAAGCAAGGGGTTAAAGGTTTATTGATGGAGGACAGACAAAGTAGAACAATACCCTATTTTTTAACACTAGTTTATTATATTGCCTGTTATTATTTTTTGTTGAGACTTCCGGTTTCATCTGTTATAAAAATTCTAATTCTGGCAGCAGCATGCTGTATCGCACTTGCATTTATAATTAACTTTTTCTGGAAAATAAGTATTCATCTCATTGGTATAGGAGGAATGGCAGGTGCTTTTTATATACTTACAGTTTTAATGGGTAATGAGTTTCTTCTTCCTTTTATATTAGCACTTTTATTGGCCGGACTTACTGCAACAGCCCGCCTATCTCAAAATGCTCATACACATTCACAACTGTACGTAGGATTCATAGTTGGTTTTGCTTGCGAGTATCTTTTTATCATGTGGTCACTCAGTACATAATTTACTGTATTTATAATAGCATGATATATTGTTTTTAAAGATGAAATGATTCTGAACTAAAACAGAAAAGCTTTAACTTTAATAGTTTGGCATAACAGTTGAATTTAATCTGTTAAATTAGAAAGTGAGGTTTATTATGAAAAAACTATTTACTACTCTCGCCATCTTAAGTTTAGCTGTTATTGTGCAAGCAGCTCATCCTTTTCAGTCAGCTTTGGCCATAACTTCTGTTGATAGAAGTCTTTTGACTGTATCAATAGACAGAGCACCATTTAGCAATGCTTCAACAAATATTTATTCTGATGGATTGCGTCCAGGAAACCATTTTATTAAAGTGATGCGTCTTGCAGGACATCCACATCATCCTGTCTATATCACTGTTTTTTCCGGATATGTATTTATTCCCGAAGCATCAGAAGTGATGGCAGAGGTTAATCGTAACAGATTTCGTATAACCGGAAGCAGACTTTTTGAATATGCACCACAGGTATATGAAGAGCCGCATTATTATCCACAACATCTTCGTTGCGAAGTGGATGACTATGAGTTTAGTCAAATGATACAGTCCTTAACCAACTATAATTTTGAAAGTACCCGCATGACCGTTGCAAAACAGTTGGTCAATAATAATTATTTCAACTCACGTCAGGTTGGACGATTAATGCAGCAAATGACATTTGAGTCGAGCAAACTTGAATTAGCAAAATATGCCTATTCTAAAACATTGGATAAAAACAACTACTTTTTAGTTAATGATCAGTTTAGTTTCGAAAGCAGCATTACCGAGTTGACAGATTATATTGCATTACGCAACTAAAAGAAATAAATAAATTACAGTGAAAAGGTGTCAGAAACGGCACCTTTTTTTATTCGTCCATTTTTAATTTTATATCGTCCTTAACTAAAAATGCCGATGGGTAATAGGCCTGAAGCTCTTTTAAGCTTTTTTGTGCATCAAGTCGTGTACGAAAATCGCCAACTCTTAATTTAAAGTTGGGCTGCTGGTATAGTACATAGGCAGCCGTTTGCGGATATAGCTTTATAAACTCTGTCCTTAACTCATAGGCTTTGTCACGTTGTGACCCAAAATAAAGTTGAATGCGGTAGCCTTGCGAAAAGGGCTTAGCCATATTATAGGCAATATGTTTTTTTATAAGTACATGAGTCAGGCTATCATCACCGGTCTGTGCCTTGGTTTGAACATGAAAAAGAATGCAACATATAATTAATAGGACATTCCTTACAATTTTAATCATGGCTTCAATATTACAGATTAAACATAAAACTTGCAGTAAAAACAGCTTAAAATTGAATAACAAGGTCAAAAAAAACATAAAAGACTGTTATTTAGACTAAATTTTAATTTGAAAATTTTATGAATTAAAAAAGGTAAGTTATAAATTTGCGCGCTCCAAACTGGAATTTTACGGAATTATTGCAGTTTGACTAATTTATAAATTGATACGAAAACAAAAACAATTTATGCACCAAAAGCTCACTAATAACCTTCTTGTCAAATGTAAGGGGTTGTTTTTTATGCTCCTGATATTGTCATTTTCAATAGGAGTTAAAGCACAGGATGGTAAAGCACTTTTTGATGCCAACTGTAAATCATGCCACGCAATGAATGATGTGGTAATTGGCCCTGCACTAAAGGATGTGCATAAAAAATTCAGTGCTGAGTGGCTACATAAATGGATAAAGAACTCACAAGCATTAGTAAAAGCCGGTGATAAAGATGCCGTAGCAGTTTTCAATGAGTTCAATAAAATGGTCATGCCTAATCAGAATCTATCTGATGCTGAGATTGATGCAGTTTTGGCCTATATTGGTAAAGAGAGTGAGCAGGCACCGGTAGCAGCTGCACCCACAGCACCTGCACCCGGAACAGTTGCAACTGAAAAAGATAACTCTACTTTGTATTGGGTGTTAGCTATTATCCTGATATTAATTGCATTGGCAGCTACACTCAATAAAGTTAAAAAAGGTCTGGAATATGCAGTGCGTGAAAAAGAAGGTATTCCTCATCCACCTCATTTAGCACCAAAAGAGGCACGTAGCTTATGGGTTAGCAAGAATAAAAAACTGATTGCAGTTGTTTTATTGCTTTTGGTAGTTTTAGGTAGCGTTAAAGGGTGGTATGCATTAAAAGATATAGGTGTATATACCAACTATGAGCCTGAGCAGCCCATACACTTTTCGCATAAGCTTCATGCCGGAGATAATAAAATAGCCTGTCTTTATTGCCATAGTGGTGCAGATAAAAGCCGTCATGCCAATATTCCTTCAGCAAGTACTTGTATGAACTGCCATAAATATGTTAAAGAAGGACCGGTATATGGCGATAAGGAAATCAAGAAAATTTATGCAGCCCTTGATTGGGATGGTTCTAAATATGGAACTAATCAAAAGCCAATACAATGGATTAGAGTACACAGTTTACCGGCTTTAGCGTATTTTAATCATGCTCAGCACGTTAATGTTGGAAAAATCGAATGTCAGACCTGTCATGGACCTGTGCAGGAAATGGATGTTGTGAAGCAATTCTCACCATTGACCATGGGTTGGTGTATAAACTGCCACCGCGAAACAGAAGTTAAAATGGATGGCAATGGCTATTATGACGAAGTGCATAAAACATTAGCAGCCAAGTATGGTAAAGATGCTAAACTTACAGTTGACAAAATTGGCGGTCTTGATTGTGCCCGCTGTCACTATTAATCAAAAACACTAAAAGCTGTATCTGTTCATTCAAATAAAAAACAGTCGGCCACAAACTTTTTAAATAATATATGGAAAAACGATATTGGAAAGGTGTAGAAGAACTCAGAAATGATGCAGAGTTTGTTCGTCTTAAAAACAATGAGTTTTTTGAAGAAATCCCTGTGGATGAAGTTCTTGGCAAAAAAGCTGAAAGCAAAGATGCCACACCACGCAGAGATTTTCTCAAATTTTTAGGTTTTGGTGTTGCAGCCGCTTCAATGGCAGCATGCGAGGCCCCTGTTCGAAAAACAATTCCTTACCTGATAAGTCCCGAGAACTTAGTTCCCGGAATTCCTAATTATTATGCCTCAACTTTTTTTGATGGTCATGATTATGCAAGTATCGTTGTAAAAACTCGCGAAGGTCGTCCAATTAAAGTTGATGGTAATGAGTTGTCGCCACTTACTAAAGGTGGTGCCAATGCAAGAGTACAAGCTTCGGTTTTGGATTTGTACGATAGCGAAAGAATTAAAGGCCCAATGGCAAAAGGCAAGGCTGCAAGTTGGGATACTGTTAATAAAGAAATAAAAGAGAAACTGGCTGCTGCTAATACAAAGCAGACAAAAATCCGTATTGTTTCTTCAACCATCATTAGCCCAACAACAAAAAAGGCAATTGAAACTTTTACCACAAAATATCCTACTGCTAAATTGGTAACCTATGATGCCATATCACAGTATGGAATAATTAAAGCACACCAGTTAGCATTTGGAAAGGCAGCAACTCCGAGTTTTAGCTTTGACAAAGCTGATGTAATTGTAAGCTTTGGTGCTGATTTTCTGAATAACTGGATTGCACCAATTGAATATGCACGTCAGTACGCACAGACAAGAAAGTTAGATGATGGCAAAAAAACCATGTCGAAACACATTCAGTTTGAAGCAGCCCTTTCTTTAACAGGTAGCAATGCTGATAACCGATATAAATTAAAGGCAAGTCAGACAGGCAATGCTTTGTTGTCATTATTTAATGCAGTAGCCTCTAAAGCAGGTGCTGCAACTGTAAGTGCAGGCAAGACCGATGCAGATGCTGCTATTAACAGTACAGCAAATGAACTTTGGAATGCAAAAGGTAAATCATTGGTTGTTTGTGGCAGTAATAATGTAAACGATCAATTAATTGTTGCGGCCATTAACAACTTGCTTGGTAATTATGGCGCCACAATCAGTATAGCAAAACATAGCAATGTACGACAGGGAAATGATGAAGCTATGGCTGAACTATTACGTGAAATGAACTCAGGAGCAGTGGGAGCTGTAATTTTTTACAATGCAAACCCTTTGTACAACTATCCTGATACTACAGCATTTACTTCTGCATTAAACAAAGTATAAGTAAAA
>Ga0138256_10006948_pt1 | contig 11963 bp, 12 predicted proteins | sample KNB2016incub_MG_FD_105486 | JGI IMG/M metagenome (GOLD analysis project Ga0138256, IMG submission 105486) | Active sludge microbial communities from wastewater in Klosterneuburg, Austria - KNB2014incub_MG | ecosystem: Engineered > WWTP > Activated sludge > Unclassified | place: Austria...
ATGGAATCCCGGCGATGTTACGGAGGTGAAAATTTACTATGACATGGTGGGTTCGATTCCGGTTGATTACACCGTGTCGTTTAACATCTGGATTAATAACCTTCAACCATTGCTTTCCGATTCTTGTGCCTTCGATTCCTTATACACTATTAACCTGAATCCCTCCACTGCCGGATTACTTACTGAAAATGTTGAATCACGGATTTCGGTGTTTCCAAATCCGACTAACCGTGCAATTCATGTGATCGGTACAGGAATAAAAAATATCCATTCGATAGAGGTGCTCAATTATCTCGGTGAAAAAATTATGACGGAAAATTTCGATGCCAAAAATCATATCGATCCTATTCGTATTGATTTAGAAAATTTTCAACCCGGAATATACTTTTTGTCATTGTGTGAGGATGATCTGCATGTAATAAAAAAGATCCTAGTCGTAAAATAGACACTTGTTGTGATTATTCTCCGGGATATTCAAGGCAAATCAGAATCGCTTGTTCGCTGTGGTACCTTTAATATTTTAAAAATTTTGCAAAGCGGATTTTGTTCGCAGATTTCAAGCGAAGGATGTACGTTCCTCTTTCCAGAGAATTCACATGAATTACCTCCGTGTACATTTTCTCGTACACTACTTTACCGCACACATCCATAATCTGTAGTTCATGAAAGTGTTCGGAATTCGATGACTGTGGAATGTGCAATTCATCACTTGTCGGGTTTGGATAAATTCCAACAGTGCTATTTTCCACTGACTGAATTTCAGTTGTTTCACAATAGGAAGTATATTCAATGTAATTATTCAGACCATACTGACATGTCCTTCCTCCAAGATTAAATCCATTGTACACATAATCACAGCCAGAGCCATATACATTGGGAGAATTGATAACCGCAAGATAATCGGAATTGTATCTTGCAATATAGATCTTACCATCCGGTCCTATTTTAACAGACCCGAAACTTGCCAATGAAATAGGAATAGAATCAAGGATAACTTTTGAGTTTACAATCAGGTTGGAATCGTTGCTGGAGAGATCAAACTGATAAATGTAATTGTAGTCCCCGGAAGAAAAAGAAAATGCTTTCCATGTAGAGCCGTACAATTTTGAATTATCGGGTGAAAAGGATATTCCAAATTCGCCCCTGCTAAAAGGAAGATTAATTGGATTTGATATCACTCCACTTAATTTATCAAAATCAAATATGGCGAGAATATTACTTGGATTGTTTCCGCCAACCCCGTTTGCATTGAATGCGATCTTATTTCCATTTGGCGAAACCTTTATTTCTCCCCTTGCATTGATATTTGAAGTACAAGGTATGTGTGCAGGGCCAACAGCAGAAAGCACTGGGGTTAAAGAAATCCCTGAAGATGTAACAAGGAAAGCAAGAAAATTATTCAATCCGTATTCATGCGCGATTAACCAGATATCTGATCCATTGCTATGATGCGTCGCGGCAATTTGCTCGGTGACATTATAATTTGTGAGGGTGTTGTTTTTACTTATCACATCCCCCAATCCACTATTAAGACTCATGTCCACAACGTGGTACTGAAGTGTAAGTGAACCAGAAGCCTGGATTTTTGTTGTCACAATATAATATTGCGAATTCGATTGCGGTTTGGGAATGATTAGTACCTGACTCAGTGTTCCCGAAGTAGATATTAAGTAACCATTCGGCATTGCAAGATTTAATTTATTCCAGACAGTATCTGAGTTTGTATAAAACTGAAGCTGGCCTTGATCATCACTTATTGATGAAACACCTTCGAAACCGGTGTTCTCTCCCGTTAGAATTGGTTGTGGATCACAGTTTTTAAAATCGATTCCGGCACGATTACCGAATTGCCAAATATGCCCGTAATTTTGACCGAACGATAATGTTGTGAGAAACAATAAAATTATTGTGTAACAATTTTTCATAAAAATATCTCGCTCTAATTTCCTTGTTTTGAAGAGGAAAAGATAATAATTATTTGCTAGTTGTGTTTGTTTATGCCGACAGATATTAATAAAACACTCCGATCGTGAAAACATTAACAATTAGAACTGGAAAAATTGGGGAGGAATGCTATTTGCGTAAAATGGGATCTAACCAAATCACTTTTTGAAACGCAGTTTTTTCTCTTTTAAGGCCGCTACTAATTTAGGAATTACTGTTGGGCCAACGCCATGAAGGGCCAGAAGTTCCTTCTCTGAATATTTTGATAGTTCTTCAAGCGTTTTGATACCCTCACGCTCAATCGCTCTTCGAGCCGGAGCCGAAATCAATGAAAGAAATCCGGATGTAGGTTTACGTTCTTCCTCGCAAAAAGGGCAAATCGGGCAATCACTGCTTTTGTAATAGCGATGCCCTTTTTCACAGGTGCGGAGATTCTTTTCCGATTTCACTTGAACGTCTTTATACAGTCTGCAATCCTCTTTGCAATTTATGAAACAAGAAATAGGATCCGAATAAAAAACCGATAATTATAACCATAAATAGCATCCCTGGCTGGAATCCATTGACAGCAATTAGGGAATAAGTTGCGCCAAACAAATCAAAGAATAATCCCGCATATGCCCATTCTTTTATTCTTGGGAAACCGGGAATAAGAATAGCAATAACTCCCAGGAGTTTTGCTACACCAATGAATGGAACAAAGTAAGCGGGATAACCTAGATTTCCAACGAAACTCAACGCTTCCGGTTTGCTCAGCGCATCCGGTATTGCAGAGAATACCATGAATGCAGAAAACAAAATGGTAACGATCCAATAAATAGTTTTTACTTTTCTCATCTGTTCTTTTTAATGTGTTTAGAAAATAAAATTAATATTTGTTATTTCATTCTTTCAAAATTGAGCAACCAGTGATTTCCATATTTATCAGTAAGACCTCCAAACAAAGCTCCCCAGAAAGTATCTTCGAGAGGATGCGTTGCGTGTCCTCCGATGGCAAGCTTTTGGTAGCAATTTCGGATTTCCTCTTCTGAGGAACATGTCAGCGAAAGCGAAACAGAATTTCCCTTTATCAAACCCTTCTCTCCAACCATGTCCGATCCCATCAAAACCAGTCCATCCCTGGTAAGTGTCGAATGAAGAATACAATCTTTCATTTGCTCCGGCATTTTTTCGGAAAGTGGTGATTCGCCAATCGTTTGGAAATAGAGTTCGCCTCCCAGGCATTCCCTGTAGAATGTCATGGCTTCGCGGCAATTTCCGCTAAACGTTAAATAGGAATTAATTTGTGTCATGTATCCAATTTGCATTATGCTTCCATCAGCCTTTTAATATCAAATTTTTTCATCTGGAGGAAAGCGTTGGTGACTCTTCCTGCTTTGGCAGGATCACTCATCAATTGACCAAGAACGGATGGAATAATTTGCCAGGAAACTCCGAATTTATCTTTCAGCCAACCACATTGTTGTTCTTCTCCGCCTTCAGTAAGTTTGTTCCAATAATTATCGATTTCTTCTTGCGTGTCACAACTGACCTGGAAAGAAATCGATTCATTAAATTTAAAGTCCGGACCTCCGTTAAGTGCGGTGTAATTTTGTCCGTTGATTTTAAACGCAACCGTCATGGCGGTCCCGGGTTCCTTCTTATGGAATTCGTAACCTTCTTTTCCAAATCGACTCACATGATCAATTCTTGAGTCTTTAAAGATTGAGGTATAGAATTTCGCTGCTTGTTCAGCCTCGCGGTCGAACCACAAACAGGGGGTGATTGGATGATAGCCCATGGAATTGAGGATTGGGGATTTAGGATTGTAGATTGAGGATTGTAGATTGAATTAATCAGAAATTTGCTTCTGTATATTTTTTGAAATTGTCGAGAATCGCTTGCCATCCGCTTCTTTGCATTTCGATTGAATTTTCAGTTTCGGCATCAAACGTTTCTACAACTTTGGTTTCCTTGTCCTTTGCGGTAAAATTGATTTTTACTTTGCGGCCATCGCCCAGGATATATCCAATTACCTCGTGCATTTTTACATCCGTGTACTCACCACCGAAATCAAATCCAAAACTTCCGTCCTTTGCTTCCATTCTGGAAAGGAATTTTCCACCCACGCGTACATCATTTTCTGCATGTGGGGTGTGCCAGTCTTCAGATGCGGCGCACCATTTCGTTATGTGCTCAGGACTTGTCCAGAATTTCCACACTTTGTCAACCGGTGCTTTTATTGTGTTCTCTACAGTGATCGATTCAAATTTTGTTTCCATTTTTTTAGGGATTTAGATTTATAAAATTACCCATACAAAGATGCATCCTGTTTTTCCTGCTTTGGGTGCGTAAAAACGACATTTCAAGGGGTTGATTGCGACACGGTTTCTTCTTAGATTTGGTCCGTGAAAAACGTATCCATCCTCATTCTGGAAACTTCAGTTATTGAAGCAATCGCAGATCCCCATTACATGTTCAAGGCTGTAAATCAGTTTTTGGTGTCTTCCGGCAAACCTCCATTGTTCGATGTGCAGCTCGTCGCAATCACTAAAGAAGTAAAGTTAGAAAACAGTTTGTATACTGTACACGCCGAGAAATTATTAAAAGATGTACACAAGACTGATTTGATTTTCATTTCTGCGATCAGCGGTGATATTCTGGCAGCTTTAAAATTAAACAAAGATTATATGCCCTGGATTGTGAACCAATACAAAAACGGTGCAGAAGTTGCGTCCTTGTGCATCGGTGCTTTTGTGCTTGCTGCTACCGGTTTATTGAATGGGAAAAAATGTTCCTCGCATTGGAATGCAGCGAATGAATTCCGCACGATGTTTCCGGAAGTAGAACTTGTGGATGGAAGTATACTCACAGAAGAGCAGGGGATTTATTCAAGTGGTGGAGCCAATTCATATTGGAGTCTGTTACTCTATTTGGTAGAAAAATATACGGATCGCGATACTGCCATCCTCGCTTCTAAATTTTTTGCTGTTGATATCGATCGTGATAGCCAGGCTTCCTTCATGATGTTTAAAGGTCAAAAAGAACACGATGATCGGGAAATCTTGAAAGTCCAGGAATTTATTGAAGAAAATTATCAGGAAAAAATTACAGTAGATGAACTTGCCGCCAGAGTTTCAATCGGTCGAAGGAGTTTTGAGAGAAGATTTAAGAAGGCTACAAATAATACTGTTGTTGAATACATGCAACGTGTAAAAATTGAAGCCGCTAAACGCAGCTTTGAATCCAGTAGAAAAAATATCAATGAAGTGATGTTTGATGTTGGCTATACCGACACGAAAGCATTCCGGACTATTTTCAAAAAAATAACAGGACTAACACCTGTGGAATACAGGAACAAATACAACAAACAGGGAATGGTGGAGTGATTGGATTTTGTGTTAAAATGGAATAGATGAAATCGCGTTATTCTCTATTTAATCAGCTTTCTTATTATGTGTCTGTTGTCAGAAATTAATTCCAATAAATAAAATCCGGGCGATAGGTGACTTGTCAAGAGTTGTGTCTCCGATTGCATTGTTTCGCTCATTATAATTTTTCCACATTCATCTACTATTCTTACGATTACTTGGGGCGATGTAGAAAATTCAGGACTCAGCTGAATATTTAATTCATTACCTAACGGGTTTGGGAAAACAAGTAGATCGTTTCCCGAATATGATTCTGAACCATCGCTTAAAATTTCTCCTGGACAAACTTTCAAAACCCAATAATCGCCTAACAAATCATACCCAAGGGAAGAATTGTAACCGCCTACTGCCGGGCCATTATCTAAACCGAGTATAACATAACAACTATTAATTGTTGGATACACATACGTTGCTTCATCGTGCCCGGGATTAAAAATTGTTTTATCCCACAATCTGTCACCGAGTGAATCAATCTTGATCACCCAGGATTGTTCAAGTCCCATGTTTGCATCGGTCTGATCACCATTGGCCGTATCGTTGTATGTGGTGACGCCAAGTAAATATCCCCGGTCAGGTGTTTGGTATATACTTGAGAATTCATCTTCATTATCTGTAGTACCATAGTCTCTGTTCCATTGCATAATTCCCATTGAATCAATTTTCACTACCCAGTAATCTTCCCAGCCCTTGTTCGCATCTGTTTTGTCGCCACTGATATCTCCATTGGTGTGCCCACCAAGAATGTAACCATTATCATGAGTAATCTCGCTTGTGAGTAACATGTCATTCCCATCGGATCCAAAATCTTTATCCCACAAAACAAGACCAGCCGAATCCGTTTTAACTGTCCAATAATCAATCATCCCTTGCACAGGCTGTGTTTTATCTCCGCTAACCGGTGAGCCCGATTGACCTGAAATAAAATATCCGCCATCCGTAGTTTCCTTCGCGCTTACCAGGCGTTCATAACCTGTTCCTCCATAGACTCGGTCCCATTGTTTCACACCAAGTGAATTGGTCTTGATGATCCAGAAATCTCCGACTCCCCAATGCGCTTGCGTTTTATCTCCGCTGATTCCCGAACGTGAATTACCTCCAAGTAAGTATCCGCCATCCATAGTTTGTTGCACAGAATGGAGTTCATCATCCATGGACCCGCCAAAATCCTTATCCCATTGAATGTTGCCTAAAGAGTCTAGTTTTACAATCCAATAATCCATCCCTCCACGTGTATTCTGAGTTTTGTTGCCGCTAATTGGAGAATCAGAAGAACCGCCGATCAGAAAGCCTCCATCAGAAGTGGCTACCATTGAAGCCAAGTTATCGTCGCCGGTACCTCCAAGCGCCCGCTCCCAAACTCTTTGACCAAGTGAATCAATCCTAACTATCCAATAGTGCCAGAAGTTAATTCGAGGCGATGGAGACAATCTGTTTCCGCTGCTGTCTGAAAGTGATTTTCCTCCCAACAGATATCCATGATGTGGCGCTTGAATTCCTGACATCAAAACATCCCATGCAGTGCCTCCATATCTGTAATCCCAAACTCTGTTCCAGGCAACTTGAGACTGGGCGCTGATAAAAAGTATGAACGTGAATGTGAACGATAAAATAATTTGTTTCTTCATGCGCAGAAATATTGAATGAATGATTGAACTCTGTTGATCCTTTTCCTCATCGTATCGTAAGCAAGGGTATACATGCATTAAAAAGCATTTTGATAAATGAAGATAGGTGTTTCATTGTTTTATAAACTCCTGCCTATTCAAAATACAAGGGATTCATGGCAATACAACAAGCCCAGATATAATGATCAAAACGCAACTCAGAAATAAATAAAGGGCAATCTAAATGTAAAAACATCGTTTGATTGTTTATGCCCTGAATTCAATTCAGAAAATTTTAGTGAAAGTATAATAAAGCATTGGGTTTAATGACCTGAACCATTCTCTTGTCATCATGAATTATCATTCTCTTCATGCTGAATCATGAGAATAAACCTGGAGAATTTCCTCCTCAACTTCAATTTCCATTTCAAAATGAAATCCAAGTTTCTGAAGCAAGCCAATCGATTTTACATTCTCCTTTAACGTTGTGGCAAGGATTCTCGAATGAACTGGATCACTTTTCGCGGCATCAAGAACAACAGAAGCAGCTTCATAAGCGAATCCTTTTCCGGAATATTCAGGAAGAAATGCAAATCCAATATCATGAGAATCGAGGTAGTCGCGTTTGATAAAAGTAATTACGCCAACCGGTATATTCTGGCTTTTCAGTCGAACAACCCAGTATTGAATATTTGGGTTACTCATCAACTTTTGAATGTATACTAATCCATCCTCATTTGTCTTGATTTTTCTGTCGCCAATAAATTCAATCCATCCGGGAGTATTCACGAGAACCCGGACAAATTCTACATCTGAAAAATTGAGCGCGTCCAATAAAAGTCGTGGGGTGATGAAATTCTCTTGCATAAAATTCTGTTGATGCTTCTCCGAATTACGTAACTCAGTGTGTGTGGCTTTCAATCTTTGAATGATAGTCAAGGTACATGGGTAATGCTGCAGAGCCATACCATGTGAAAAGTTCGGATTCCAATAAGTGTGCATTGATCGCAGGGTCAGTGCTAAGCAAATTCTTCGCTTCTTCCATTGTTTTTACGTTTAAAATAAACAAGCCCCGATAAGCCTTTTCATTTTTTACAAATGGCCCGGCGACAATCAGCTTGCCTTCTTTTGCGAGACGCCCAATGTTGTTCATGTGACCTCTGAATAAACTATCTGTACTCTCTTTACTCTCTGTAGTATTGGTTCCGGTCTTCAATATCACAAATGTGTATTGCTTCATTCCGTATTCATCAGCACCCAATGAATCTGCTAAGGCTTTATCGTAAATGTCGCTTTTTGTCTGCGCAATGGAGTTTAGTGCACCGTTCAAAAGGATTAACATGAATATAATAATTCGCTTCATTGGCTGTTTAGTTATTAATAACAGTAATTCGTTTCGTGATCTTGAAATCGTTCCCGATAATTGTGAGAAAATATAAACCGCTCCTTTGATGAGGAAGTGAAATGGATACTGAACTTTCCATTCCATCGGTTATTTTCGAATACACAATTCTGCCCATTATGTCACTTACCTCTATTTGTGTTATCATTTGGGTAGATTGTAAACTGAATGAACCGGCATTCGGATTGGGATAAACAATCAATTTTTCAGATGTTCTGCTTTCAGCAATCGCTGTTGGAATTGAATTCAAGCCCAATACAAAAGCACTCCTTGTATAATCAGGATCAAAGAAATCAGTACCAACATTAAAAGGATGACTTGTTGTCGTTCCAACTAAAAAAGTTCCGGAGCTATTGATAAACAAATCATGCTCAAGATCAATAGCAGTTCCTCCAATTATTTGCTGAGAAAGGATGTCGCCGTTTGAGTCGTAGTTTTCAATCAGAATGTCATTATAACCCAAGGATTCCAAGGTATCACTGCCGCTGACAATTTCATTGGTAAAATCACCAATCATGACAATCGTGGAATCAACAATTTTCACATCATCGACGATGTCATTGCCGGTAATATTATCATGAAGTTTTTTTGCCCACAGACGATTCCCTGTGGAATCGAAGCACGCTAAATAAGAGCCATAAAAAAAAGGGTCATTGTGTCCTATCGATGAAAAACCATTTGAGAATCTCAGCATATCACTGTTGTAAGATCCTCCGATTACAATTTTGCCTTCCGCTAAACACCCCATCGTATTGATGTTCGTGAACTCTCCAAAAGTAGGGCTGTAAACATATCGCACCCAAAAAGCGTTTCCATTTGGCGAATATTTTACAATGAAGGCGAGAGAATTACACGGGCTGGGAAAAACAAATGGAATGGTATCAAAACTTATCGAACTTGTCGGCTTTAGAGTTCCTGCAACAAACACATTACCCTGTGTGTCTGACTCTATGTGTAAACCTCTGTTTGAAACTCCGTTTCCGCCGCTGGTTTGTGTCCAAAGATGATTTCCATTTGAATCAAATTTAGTTATATAAACACCTGTGGAGTCTCTCCCTGTGATCAATATGTTGTTTTGAGGATCAACTGCAATTCCTTTTTTTCCAATGTCCTTTCCCGGAATACTGTTTCCCCAAATCTTAGCTCCGGAAGAATCCAGCTTAAACAAAGCGACCCCTTCCTGTCCCGCTAATTTTAAAGAATCGCCAAACAAATAGAGATTGTCCGTATAATTTATCCCCGTGACAAGATTTCCATCGTTATCAGTTTTGAGTGTCAGCAAGGGTGTGTCGGAGTTTACAGTGTTCTCATTCTCTGCAATTGATTTCAACCAAAGGAGGGAGACATTGTAATTGAATTTTGCAAGGTATACACCATAGCTGTTCCGTGCGTACAATGTACTTCCTGAAAAATGAACACTGTCTTTAAAAATGCCAATTACATAAAACGATCCGTCTTTCCCGTCTGCCATCCGTTTGAATGCATAAACATCTTCATTCCCTCCACTTGCAGCAGCGCCTAAACTATAGGACTGGCCATAAGAAATATACTGAAAGAGCATGAACACAAGGGTGCAAAGTGGCTTCATGGTTACACTCTCGATTGCAGGTTTAAAATTATCTCTGCTATTTGGAATTGAAAACTTCTCTTAGAATGAATTCAACGTGCGACATTAATTCAGCATTTAGAATTGTAGAATCTTATTTAACAACCACAAAATTTTGAGTGTTAAGCGATCCCGACGTTTGCACTGCGATTGAATAAAGACCCGCAGGAAAATCAGTTACGGAAATGATCCTGGAGAATTCAGAGAAAGAATTCTTTTCCGAACAAGTGAAAACTTCCGCACCGGTAGAATTATAAATTCGAATGTTATAATCTCCGATACTACAATTTTCAACACTCAATATCAACTGATGACTGACGGGATTAGGATACAGGGCAAAAGACTTATTATTCCGTGATGGAATTGTTGTAAGAATTCCATTGGGTTGCACCCGGGTGGCACAAATGTTATCTCCATTTTCTTTCCAAATGGCAGTGACACTTCCGGTAGTTGATGATACCAAATTGTAGTCCGCATAATAAGGTAAATTATTCACATTGATCACAACACCATTTGTATGCCAAACAAGCGAACTGTCAGGACGAACCTGCTGTGCACGAAATGTAGAATTGACTATATATGTTCCCACAACATTCGATCCGGCACCAACAACTTTCGGGCTGGGTGAATTACTAGGAAGATCGGATAAAAGTATCCCATCGGGCGACCATTGCGCTGTACCACTTGTGTCTAATTTCTGCATATATATATAATAAAAGTTAGCACCGGGCCGACCATCATTCCAAATCGCATAGATAGAACCATCATGCATGATCATATCCGGATTCTCCTGGGTTCCGCTCGCGGAACAAACAGTAATTGGTCCTCCCCAGGACAAGGTTCCATCTGGTTCAATTTTAGTAAGAGAAATGTCCAGACTGGGATTGTTCGCCCAAATAACATAGGCATTCGTATCACTGTCACACACCACTTTCCATGGAGAATTGTTTCGCCCTCCTACTGTACCACATATATCCACTGGAGACGAAATTGTTGAATTTCCGTCAAAATCAATATGACCTACATAAATATGTGTCCCGATTCCCCCGGTGGAAGCAGCGATATAAAACCCGCCAAAGTTATCCGATGCAGTCTGATAATAATAACCATTACCATAGTAAGCAGTACTGTCGAGAGGCCATCGAAGATTTCCATTGAAGTCGATCCGATTATAAGAAAAATAAGTACTGCCTCCGCTCTGTGTTAAACCAAAAGTAACGGTCGCTCCACTGTCGTTCGGAAAAATATCAAGATTGTCAATGCTCACATAAATTATGTTTCCTTGTTTATTGCCCACAACAACCGGTTGTGCCCATTGTGAACTTCCATTTGCATCATAATAGTTACAATACAATGTATCACCCCCTATACCAAATCCACCTTGAACCCAGGATAATAATATTCCATTTTGCCATGCAATTGCTTTCATCAGCCAAACTTCTTTGGCATTTTCCTGAAAAAACAATTGTCCATTCGCTGCCCACTCCGGATTTCCAAGTGAGTCCATGTGTTGCCCATAGATCGCAGTGCCCGTGAGTCCATTGCGTTTGTCCAGCCAGAATGAATATGTTCCTCCGAATCCATCACCAAATGAACTGACCGAAGATTGGGCTCCGGTAGCATTGCAAACAAAATACGTTTGTGATGAGTCGGAATTGAATTGTGCACTTGCGATATATGATGAGCAAGAGAATAGGAAAATTGCGATAACATGAAGTAACTTTTTTTTCATTGGATTGAATTAAAAGAGGTTAAAATATCGGTTGCTAATCAGCGACAGAGTATTCTTCAATGCCAGAGAACAGAGTTCTCACAGTGGAAATATCTCAATTTCGCTACAGTCCGAAGATACAAATTTTTCACTGGTAAATGAATATTCTCTCTGTCCCGGTTAAATTTAAACTTGCAGGTTCCTGATTTTTTTTCGAATGGTTTGTTTGTCGGTATTGGTATTCGCCAGTTCCATGGCTTTTTCAAAATTCAATTTTGCTTTGATC
>Ga0138256_10006949_pt1 | contig 11963 bp, 12 predicted proteins | sample KNB2016incub_MG_FD_105486 | JGI IMG/M metagenome (GOLD analysis project Ga0138256, IMG submission 105486) | Active sludge microbial communities from wastewater in Klosterneuburg, Austria - KNB2014incub_MG | ecosystem: Engineered > WWTP > Activated sludge > Unclassified | place: Austria...
CGGCCGCCGAACGCATCGCGCCGCGCCGCATCCAGGCTCGCCGCGTCGACGTCCACCAGCACGACCCGGTAGCCTGCGGTGTGGAACGCGCGACCGATGGCCCGTCCGGCGCCCCCCGCGCCGCCGGTGATCACCGCCACGCCGACGTCGCCCGGCGTACCCGCCGTGCCTGGAACCTGCGCCCGAGGCGTCATGTCTGCCACTAGAAGGCCCGCTTGAATCCGAAGTAGCGCTCTGCGATCAGGTTGCGGCACATCTGGTCGTTCAGCGGGGCGAAGACGTAGAGCCGGTGATCCCGGTAGTACCGCTGCATGGGACTTGCCGTGTCGAAGCCCGCGCCGCCCATGATCTCCATGCCCACGTCGGCCGCTCGCTTGGCAACGTTGGACGCGGCGAGCTTCACCATCGAGCTCGCAACGTCGACCGGCGCGCCTTCGTCGTCGAGCCACGCCGTCTGGAGCAGGAAGGTCCAGGCCATTTCGAGCTCGGTCGCCGCATTGGCCAGCATGTGCTGGACCGCCTGCAGCTCCGACAGGGTCCTGTTGAACGCCGGGCGCGATTTCGCGTACTCGGCGGCGTACCGCAGCGCGCCCTGTGCGATACCCAGAGCCACCGCTGCCGCGTTGATCCGCTCCGAATTCAGTGTCGCGAGCACCTGCCGGAAACCGCTACCTTCCACCCCCAGAAGGTTCGCCTCCGGCACGGCCACGTCGTCGAAGAAGACCTGACAGGTGTCGTAGCCGTTGATCGCGAAGGTGTCGACCTCCCGGGCCGACAGCCCTGGCGCGGCCGCCGGCACCAGCAACATCGAAACCCCCTCGGTCTTGCCCTCCGACGTGCGCGCCAGCACGACGTAGAAGTCGGACGTGGTCGCGCCGCTGATCCACATCTTCGAGCCCGTGATCCGGTACATGCCGTCGCGCTTGACGGCGCGCGTCTTCATCGCCCGCAGGATATCGGTTCCTCCGGCGGCCTCCGTCAGGCAGAAGGACGCCTTCGTCCTTCCCGCGGCCAACGGCTCGAGGAAGGTCTTCTTCTGCTCGTCGTTGGCGTTGTCCTTGAGCAGTCGCGTGACCATGAACTGAACGACACAGAACACGGCCATCGACGTGGCCATGTTCCCCAGCGCCCGCAGCGCGATGATCTGTTCGGTGTTGCCACCGCCACTTCCACCAGACTGCTCGTCGACACCGAGACCCCAGACCCCCAGTTCGGCAAGGGTTGCATGGAGATCCGCATCGAACGTCTTGGCGGCATCGAGCGCCTGGACCTTCTCGAGAGGGGAGGTCCGCCCGATCGCCTTGACCAGGGAGTCCTCGAACATGACCTGCTCATCGGTCAGACGAATCATCTTGGTTGCACCGGTTTGACTTTGACGGCGTCGATGTTATATTAACTAACGTACGTTAGTCAATGATCGACCAGAAGTACGCAGGCGTCACGATGAACTACAAGACGATCGAGTTCGAGGTCAGCGAGCACGGGGTGGCACGCCTGACGCTCAACCGTCCCCAGGTCAAGAACGCCATGAACGGGGAGATGTACGACGAGGCGCGGGCGGTCGTCGCGGCGGTGGACGCCGATCCGGCGATCCGGGTCCTCGTCCTGGGCGGCGCGGGTGACGCATTCTGCTCAGGTGGCGACTTCCAGTACCAGCAGAGCCAGCGCGGCCGCAAGCATGCCGACCGCATCGCCGAGGCGAGCAAGCTCGCGCTGTGGCTGCGAGAACTCGATACGCTGTCCAAGCCAGTGGTCGGACGCATCAACGGCCCGGCCTACGGCGGGGGCGTGGGGCTGGTCTCGGTCTGCGACGTGGCGGTCTGCGCCACAGACGTGAAGTTCTGCCTGTCGGAGGTCGGCCTCGGCTTGCTGCCGAGCATGATCTCGCCCTACGTCGTGAGAAAGATCGGCATCTCCAACGCGCGTGCGGTGTTCCTGAACGCAGTGCCGTTCACGGCCGAGGAGGCGCGTTCGATGCGCCTGGTGCATGAGGTGGTCCCGCGCGGGGAACTGGACACGGCGACCGCCAGGCAGGTGGCCCGCTTCCTGCGATGCGCGCCATCGGCGATCGCGGCAACCAAGCGGCTGGTGGACTACGTCGATCGTCACGGCTACGAGGAGAACTTCCATTACACGGTCGACCGGGTGGCCGAGATGTGGTCATCCGACGATGCGGAAGAGGGGATCAGGAGCTTCCTGGAAAAGCGCAAGCCCGCCTGGTTCGTGGCGCAGGAATAGGGTACCGGCATGCCGCCGCGGGCGTTGACAATTCGCGCGATTCCCGTAACATACGAACGCTTGTTAGTCTGCATGGCCGAGTGCCCGGCGCCGACGAATCCCCGGAACTGGAATGGCAGCATCCCGAACGCACCTGACGGACGAACAACGCCTCGTCGAGCTCGCCGAGTGAGTTCGGTCTGGTTGGAGATCCGCAATGTCTGACTTGCCCGCATCCGTCACGCTGCACGAGGAAGGGCCTCGCGAGGGGTTCCAGATCGAGTCGAGCGACATCCCCACGGCTCGAAAGGTGGCGTTCATCGAGGCGCTGGCCGAGACCGGGGTGCGCCAGATCGACTGTGTCTCGTTCGTCAACCCGCAGCGCGTCCCGGGCATGGCGGACGCCGCCGCGGTTGCCGCGCAGATCCGCAAGCGTCCGGGCGTCCGTTACACGGGACTCTGGCTGAACACCCAGGGACTCATGCGTGCGCTCGACACGCCGCTCGACATCGTCGGCGCGATCCGGCTCACCGCCTCGGAGACGTTCTGCGTCAGGAACACCGGGATGGACATTGCGCAGACGGTGGCGGAGCAGCGCCGCTGGCTCGACGTCTACCGCGAGAAGCATGTGCCGGTCGAGTGGGGCTACGTGATGACGGCGTTCGGCTGCAACTTCGAGGGCTACGTCGATCCTGGCAAGGTGGTGGCCATGGTCGGGCAGGTGCTCGATCTCGCGGCCGAGTCCGGCGTCTCCCTGCGCGGGGTCTATCTCGCCGATACGGTCGGCTGGGGCACGCCGCTGTCGATCGAACGTGGGATCGGCGCCGTCCGCGAGCGCTGGCCCGAGCTGCCTCTCGGCCTGCACCTGCACGATACGCGCGGCACCGGCCTCGCCAACGCCTACGCCGCGCTGCGTCTTGGTGTGCGGCAGTTCGACACGACCTGTGGCGGCCTGGGCGGGTGCCCGTTTGCCGGACACAAGGGCGCCGCCGGTAACATCTGCACCGAGGACATGGTGTTCCTGTGCGAGGAAATGGGCATTGCCACCGGGATCGACCTCGAGCGGCTGATCGAGTGCGCCCGCATGGCCGAGGAGATTGTCGGACATCCGCTTCCGGGCAAGGTGATGCGCGGCGGCAGCCTCGCGGCGTTCAAGCGCCAGGCGGCGGCTCGATGAGCGGCCACGAGCATCTGTTGTCGCCGGTCGCCGTCGGCGCCTGGCGGCTGCGCAGCCGCATCGTGATGGCGCCGATGACCCGCTCGCGAGCGGGCGCCCGCGGAGTCCCTACTGCGCTCAACGCCATCTACTACGCACAACGTGCCGGCGCCGGATTGCTCATCGCGGAGGCCGCGCAGATCAGCCCCGAGGCGCAGGGCTATCTGCGAACGCCGGGCATCCACGACCGCGAGCAAGTCCGCGGCTGGCGGGCCGTCACCGATGCCGTTCATGAGCACGGTGGCACGATCGTGCTGCAGTTGTGGCACGTCGGCCGCTGCACGCATCCGGAGAACCGGATGCCGGGCGCGCGAGGCGTCGCGCCGTCGGCGATCGCCGCGCCGGGGCGCATCTTCACCCCGGGCGGGATGCTGCCGATGCCGGTGCCCGAGGCGCTCGACCGCGCGGGCATCGCGGCCACCGTCGCCGACTACGGCCAGGCGGCGGTCAACGCGCTCGAGGCCGGCTTCGACGGCGTCGAGTTGCACGCGGCCAACGGCTACCTGATCGACCAGTTCCTGCACTCGAGTTCCAACCTGCGCACCGACGAGTACGGCGGTTCGGTCAGCAATCGCTGCCGGTTGCTTCGCGAGGTGGTCGCCCGGCTCGCCGACTGCGCTGGCGCCGACCGTGTCGGCGTCAGGCTGTCGCCCTTCGGGGCGTTCAACGGCGCGGTGGACGAGGATCCGGCGAGCCTGTTCGCCGGTGCGATCGAGGACCTGAACGGGCTCGGGATCGCTTACCTGCACGTGATCAATGTCGAGGTGAGCGGCGACCGCAGCGCCGCGGGCGCGTCGATCGACGTGGTGGCATTCGCGCGGCGGCACTGGAAGGGTCGTTTGATCGCCGCGGGCGGCTACACGGCGGACGCCGCCGAGCGTGAACTGGCTTCGGAACGGGCCGACCTGGTGGCGTTCGGCCGCCCGTTCATCGCCAACCCGGACCTGGTCGAGCGAATCCGCTCGGCAAGGCCATGGGCCGAGGCCCAGCGCGCCACCTTCTATACCGAGGGCGAGGCCGGATATACCGACTACCCGACCGCCAGCCAGGCGGTCGTCATCTAGCGTTCATGAACCCGTACCCCGACGACAGGGGTCGAACCGAGGAGATGTCGATGTTTCACCGAGCAATCAACCAACGGCCGTTCCGCAAAGCCTTCGGGCTCGCGAAGCTGTGCGCGCCCGTCGCTCTCGTCCTGGCTGCCGCGGCTTCGCACGCGCAGGAAACCGTCAAGATCGGTGGCATCTTCGCGCTGTCCGGCCCGGCGAGCTTCCTCGGCGTTCCCGAAGAGCGCGGATTCCGGATGAAGATCGACGAGATCAACAAGGCCGGCGGCCTCAACGGCAGGAAGATCGAAGGGATCGTCTACGACACCGAGGGCAACACCACCAAGGCGGCGCAGCAGTTCCGCCGGTTGGTGGAGTCCGACAACGTGCTGGCCGTCATCGGACCTTCGAGTTCGGGCGAGAGCCTCATCGTCGGCCCGATCGCCAACGAGCTGAAGGTGCCGACCGTCACCCACGCGGGCACCGAAAAGATGACCGTTCCGGTGACGCCATGGGTGTTCAACACGCCGCCGACCGACCGGGTGGTGGCGGCACACCTGCTCGGGGTGTTCAAGAAGCGCGGCATCACCAAGCTCGGCCTGATGACGGCCGCCGACGGCTTCGGCCAGTCGGGCGCCAATGTCGTCAAGGAACTCGCGCCCCAGTACGGCGTCCAGGTCTCGCGCCACGAGGAATTCAATCGCCAGGACGCCGACATCACCGCCCAGGTGCTGCGGGTGAAGGACTCCGACGCACAGGCCATGCTGGTGTGGAGCGCGTTTCCCGCTCCGACCATCATCCTGAAGAACGCGGCAGCGGTCGGCTTCAAGAAACCGATCTACAACAGCTTCGCCGCGGCGAGCAAGGACCTGATCGTCCAGGGCGGCGCCAGTGCCGAGGGCACCTACGTCTCGTCGATGCGCCTGCTCGCGCCCGACACGCTGGCTGCGGACGACCCGATGCGCGCGATCGTCAACAAGATCTTCAGCGACTACAAGGCGCGCTACAACGAGGCGCCCGCGACCTTCACCGCGCACAGCTACGACGCGCTGCTGATCATGGAGGCTGCGGCGAAGAAGATCTCCGGCCCGATCACGCGGCAATCGCTGCGCGATGCGATGGAGACGGTCACGGTGGTCGGCGGCAACGGCATCTACCGGCTTTCACCGAATTCGCACGGCCCGGATCCGGAATCCCGCTCGATGGTCCTGCTGGTGGTGAAGGGCGGCGAGTGGAAGGTCGACGAGTGACCGCATCGGTTGCCAGGAAGCGCTGAGACCATGCTGGGCCAGATCGTCGTCTCGGGGATCACGATCGGCGCGATCTACGCGCTGATCGCGATCGGGTTCACGATCGTCTTCGCGACCAATCGCCTCGTGAACTTCGCGCATGGCGAGTTCGTGATGGCGGGGGGCATGCTGTACGCCTACTTCACCGGCGTCCAGCACCTGCCGATCGCGCCGGCGTTCCTGCTGGCGACCGTCTCGAGCGGGCTGATCGCCTGGCTGGTCTACCAGATCGGGCTGTCCGACGTCGACCGCGACAACCACATTGCGCAGGTCATGATCACCCTCGGCGCCGGCATCGCGCTCAAGGGCGCGGCGCAGGTCTGGCTCGGCAAGGACACCTTGTTTCCCCCGGCGTTCTCGGGACAGGCACCCATGTCGCTGGGCACGCTGACCGTCTCGTCACAGGCGCTGTGGATCGCCGGCGGACTGCTGACCTTCCTGCTGGCGCTGCACGTCCTGCTCAAGTACACCCGCCTCGGCGCGAGCATGCGCGCCGTCTCCATCAATCACTACGCCGCGACGCTGATGGGGATTTCGCCGGGGCGCGCTGCCGCGATGGCCTTCGTGCTGGCGGGCGTGATCGGCGGCGCCGCCGGCGGCCTGCTGGCACCGTTGGCATCCACGCACTACGACAACGGCATCTTCCTGGCCATCAAGGGGTTTGCCGCGGCGATCGTCGGCGGCATCGGCAGTCCGCTCGGTGCGGTCGTCGGCGGCCTGGTCCTCGGGCTCTCCGAGTCGCTCGCCGCAGGTTACGTGAGTTCCGTCTACAAGGACGTCGTGTCGCTGGCGCTGCTGCTGTTCGTCCTGATCCTGCGGCCGCAAGGCCTGCTCGGACGGGCCCTGCCACAGAAACTGTAGCCAAGACATGTCATCGGCCATCGACCGCAGGCTCACGCTGCTTCTGCTCGTGCTGCTGCCCATTCTCGCCGCGATCACGGACAACAACTTCCACAAGTCGATCCTGGTGTTCGGCGTCATCAACGCGATCTCGGCAGTCGGGCTGTGCCTGATGCTGGGTCTCGCCGGCCAGATCTCGCTCGGGCAGGCCGCGTTCTTCGGCATCGGCGCCTACGTGACCAGCAACCTGGCGACCAGGGCCGGGCTCGAGCCGGCGCTGGCGATCGTGCTGGCCGCCTGTTGCGCGATGGCCCTGGGGTGGGCGATCAGCCGCCCGCTGTCGCGCCTTCACGACCACTACCTGGCCATGGCGACGCTGGCATTCGGGACGGTGATGTACATCGGGTTTGCCAACGGACGTGACTGGACCGGCGGCCTGGACCCCGGCATGTCGATGCCGAAGCTCACCATGTTCGGCCAGGATCTCTCGTCGATGAACGCGCTGTTCGCGGTCTCCTGGATCGCGCTCACGCTGTCGGTCTTCGTCGCCAACAACATCGCCGGACACCGGATCGGGCGCACCTTGCGAGCCATGAAGATGTCCGCTCCGGCCGCGGCCAGTGTCGGCATCGACGTCGTCCAGGCCAAGGCATTCGTGTTCGCGATCGGGGCCTTGCTGACCGGCCTCGCGGGTGGGCTCTACGCCTATGTCGCCCGCTCCTTCAATGCGGGCGTGTTCGGGATCGGCTACTCGATCGAGCTGCTGATGATGGTCGTGATCGGATCGCTCAATCGCGTCTCCGGGGCGATCACCGGCGCGTTCATCATCACGGTCCTGCCGATCCTGTTCGACCGCTTCGAGGACTACCGAACGCTGGTCTTCGGGGTGACGATGGTGCTGATCATGAAGTTCATGCCCACGGGGCTGGTCGACGGACTGTTCTCGCTCGGGGCACGACTGCTGTCCGGAAGGAGGAGATAGCGCGATGCTGGCGACGCGCGACGTCAACAAGTCGTTCGGTGGCCTGAAGGCCCTCTCGGCCGTGTCGGTCGAGATCGCCCCCGGGGCGATCACCGCGATCATCGGGCCCAACGGGGCTGGCAAGACGACCCTCATGAACGCCATCTCGGGATTCGTCGCCCCCGACTCCGGCGAGATCACGGTCAACGGCGCGTCGATCGCCGGCCTGCGGCCGCACCAGGTCTGCCGCAAGGGCGTCGCCCGCACTTTCCAGAACCTGCAGATGTTCTCGGAGATGACCGTTCTGGAGGCCGTCGCCACAGGCCGGCACCTGCACCGCCGCGAACCGATCCACGCCGAGCTCCTGATGCTGCCGCGCGCGCGTCGGGCCGAGCGCGCCGCGCTCGACGACGCCAACGAACTGCTCGACCTCATCGAGGTCGGACCGGACTACCGGGAGCGCCGGGCCGGAGACCTTCCCTACGGCTACCAGCGTCGGGTCGAGATCGCCCGCGCGCTCGCCACCGCACCGTCGTACCTGCTGCTCGACGAGCCTGCCGCGGGCCTCAACAACGAGGAGACGGCGGCGCTCGGCCGAACACTGCGCCAGCTTGCGGGCCGCGGCCTGGGGATCGCCCTGATCGAGCACGACATCGAACTTGTCATGAGCGTCTCGGAGCGCGTGTTCGTGATGGACACGGGCGCCGTGATCTCGTCCGGAAGCCCTGCCGAAGTCCGTTCCGACCCCGCGGTGGTGCGCGCCTACCTGGGAGACGAGCATGCAGGCTGATCCGCTCCTTTCCCTGTCGGGCGTTTCCGCGTACTACGGCAGTCTGTGCGCGGTGCGCGAGATTTCCTTCGACGTCCGCCTCGGCGAGACGATCGCCATCATCGGCCCGAACGGGGCAGGCAAGACCAGCCTGTTGCGCGCGATCTCGGGGGTGATGGACAAGGTGCGCGGGTCGATCCGCCTCGACGGTGCCGACATCGCGCGCCGCAGCCCGCAGCAGCGCGTCGGCCTCGGGCTCGTTCACGTGCCGGAAGGCCGGCAGATCTTCACCGCCATGACGGTCGAGGAGAACATCCGGATCGGCGGCTTCCTGCGGCGCGACGACGGCCGCCAGGCGTCCTTCGACGAGGCGATGTCCATGTTCCCGCGGCTCACGGAGCGCCGGCACCAGCTTGCCGGCACCTTGTCGGGTGGCGAGCAGCAGATGCTCGCCATGGCGCGTGCGCTCATGGCCCGCCCGAAGGTCCTGATGCTGGACGAGCCTTCGATGGGTCTGGCGCCGATGATCGTCAACGAGATCTATCGTCAGGTGCGCCAGCTTCGGCAGCGTGGCGTGACGATCCTGCTCGTCGAACAGAACGCGAAGCTCGCGCTCGAGAACTCGGACCGTGCGCTGGTCCTGGCCACCGGCACGCTTCGTCATGAAGGCACGAGCGCCAGCGTGGCGCAGGATCGCTCGCTGGGATCGCTGCTGTTCGGAACCTGATCGAAAGGAAACACCGTTGGACATCTACCAGAAACTCGACGAGAAGCGCGACTGGGCGTTGCAGGGCGGCAGGCTGTCCGAGAAGTCTGCCAAGCTGCTGGCCGGGAAGTTGTTCGTGCGCGACCGGCTCAAGCTGCTTCTCGATGATGAGCCCAGCTTCGAGGACGGGTTGCTGGCCGGAATCGACAAGGGCGTGCCCGCCGACGCGGTGGTGACCGTCATCGGCTCGATCGGCGGCCGCAAGGTGGCGGTGATCGCCAACGACATCACGTCGAAGGCGGGAACCTGGGGCTACCAGACCTTCATCAAGATCACCCGCTTCCAGCAGCTGGCTTTCGACCTGAAAATCCCGCTCATCTACCTGGTCGACTCGGCGGGCGCCCGGATCGACGAGCAGAAGCTGTGCTATCTCGGCCGCCGGGCGTGGGGCAACATCTTCCACAACCAGGTCAGGTTCTCCGGCGCGATTCCGCAACTGTGCGTGCTGTTCGGCCCTTCGCCCGCAGGTGCCGCCTACGTGCCGGCGCTGTGCGACGTGGTGATCATGGTCGACAAGAAGGCGACCGCCTACCTCGGGTCCCCGCGCATGGTGAAGATGGCGATCGGCGAGGACGTCACCGAGGAGGAACTCGGCGGCGCGCGCATGCACTGCGCACTGAGCGGTCTCGGAGACGTCCTGGTCCACACCGACGAGGAGGCCATCGACGCTGCAAAGCGCTACCTGGCGTACTTCCCGTCCTCGTACGACCAGAAGCCTGCCGTCGCGCCCAGGACGCCGAAAGCGTCGCCGGTCGACCTCGGCCAGGTCATCCCGAAGAACCAGAACGTGCCCTTCGACGTGAAGGTGCTGATCGACGCGCTCGCCGACGACGGCAGCGTTTTCGAGATCAAGCCGCTCTTCGCCAGGGAGATGGTGACCGCCCTGGTGCGAATGGGCGGGCGGCCGGTGGGCGTCGTGGCGAACAACTCCAAGGTCAAGGGCGGCGTGCTGTTCAACGATTCGTCGGACAAGGCGGCACGCTTCATCTGGCTGTGCAACGCGTTCAACGTTCCCTTGCTCTTCCTGCAGGACATCAGCGGCTACATGATCGGCAGCTCGGTGGAGAAGGCGGGCATCATCCGGCACGGCGCGAAGCTGCTGTCGGCGGTCTGCGAGGCGACCGTGCCGCGCATCTCGGTGATGGTGAGGAAGGCTTATGGCGGCGGGTACCTGGCCATGTCGGGAGCGCCCACCCAGCCCGACGCGATGCTGGCATTGCCGACCGCGATGCCGGCGCTGGTTGGTCCCGAAGCTGCCGTGAACGCGATGTACTTCAACCAGATTGCCGAGCTTCCCGAATCCGAGCGCGCCGCGTTCATCGCGAAGAAGCGCGAGGAGTACGGCGCCGACATCGACGTCTATTCGGCAGCCGCCGACAGCATGGCCGTCGAGGCGGTGGTCCATCCCAACGAACTGCGCGAAGAGCTGATCCGCCGCTACGACGCGTATTCGCTCAAGAACGCCGAGGCGTTCGAGAAGCGCAATCCGGTCCACCCCGTCTGAACTGGAGCAACGACATGAAGCACATCGACAGCCCGATGGCCGGCACCGTGTGGAAGATCGTGAAGGCACCCGGCGACACCGTCGACTTCGGCGACACCGTCGCGATCCTGGAGTCGATGAAGATGGAGATTCCGGTGGAGTCCACGCATTCCGGAACGATCACCGAGATCCTGGTGAAGGAGGGTGACGTCGTCGACGAGGGCACCGTCATCGCCAGGCTCGGCTGACGGCCGGCAAGGCCGATTGCATGGATACGCGAGCGCTGCCATGACCACATCGGTTTCCGAACACGTTGCGCGCAATGCACGCAAGTTCCCGTCGCGAGTGGCGCTGATCGACGATCACGGCACCTTCACCTACGCGCGACTCGACGAGGCCGCCAACCGGCTGGCGGCCTACCTCCAGGCAACCGGAGTCGGACACGCCGACAAGGTCGCGCTGCTGGCGACGTCCTCGGCCAACTGGGTCGTCGCCTACGTTGCCATCCTGCGCCTGCGGGCGGTGTGTGTTCCCCTGAACTATCGCCTGACGCCCGACGACATCCGCGCGAACGTCGAGGATGCGCAGTGCCGGTCGATGATCACGACCAGCGACTTCCTCGCGTCGCACGTTGCGGGGCGAATCGACCTTCCGGTCGCGCTGATCGACGACGCCCCGGGCGAGAACGGGCTGGGCCGCATCCTGCAGCAGCCTGCAACAGGCTTCGTCGCACCGCCGGCCAGCGACGACGACGTGCAACTCATCATGTTCACGGGCGGCACGACCGGCCGCTCGAAGGGCGTCGTGTTGCGCAACCGCCAGGTGTTCTGGAACACGCTCCACGAAGCGCTCGACACCGGAATGAACGAGTTCGACAACACGATCCTCGCGACGCCGCTTCACCACGCGGCCGCTCTGAACTGCTGGCTGCTTCCGCACCTGTACCTGGGCGCGCGCGCGACCATCATGAGGGAGTACGACGCCGAGCGGATGCTCGACATGATCTCGGAGCACCAGGTGACCAACGGCTTCGCGCCGCCTTCGGTCGCTCGCGAGATCTGCATTGCCGCCGAGCGTCGCGCACCCGAGCGGCTCGCGAGCTTCAAGCGCTGGTACGTCGGCGGCGGCGTCTTCTCGGCGAAGGACCGCGACCGGATGCACGCGCTGGTTCCCGGCTCGAAGATCTTCTACCAGTACGGACTCACCGAGGCCGGCGTCATCGTGACGGTGCTGAAGGAGGAAGACTACGAAGCGGCACCGGACTCGATCGGCCGTCCCTTCCTCAACTTCGAGGTGAAGATCGCGCGCGAGGACCTCTCGGGTGCCGACGTCGGCGAATCGGGCGAGATCCTCGTCCACGGACCCTCGGTGATGGA
>Ga0138256_10006950_pt1 | contig 11962 bp, 5 predicted proteins | sample KNB2016incub_MG_FD_105486 | JGI IMG/M metagenome (GOLD analysis project Ga0138256, IMG submission 105486) | Active sludge microbial communities from wastewater in Klosterneuburg, Austria - KNB2014incub_MG | ecosystem: Engineered > WWTP > Activated sludge > Unclassified | place: Austria...
GGTTAGAATGCGCACCCCGATGCAATGTCGGGCACGTTTTCCCTGTGGGCCGTTAGCTCAGTCGGTAGAGCAGAAGACTTTTAATCTTTTGGTCGATGGTTCGAATCCATCACGGCCCACCATTCACCCAGACACCTGATCGGCGGGATTGCCAGCCACGCGCTTGCATGCGCGTGGCGTTTGCACAGGCCGCGAACCGGTGGTTCGCAAGCGGCCTACGCGCACCCATCACGGCCCACCATTCACCCAGACACCTAATCGGCTGGATTGCCAGCCACGCGCTTGCATGCGCGTGGCGTTTGCACAGGCCGCGAACCGTTGGTTCGCAAGCGGCCTGCGCGCACCCATCACGGCCCACCATTTAAATCAAATACTTACAGCTTCCTTGGTGTTACAACTTCCCGCGAACGTAGCCAGATCGTAGCTATGCCAGGCAATTCACGTAGCGCCAGTCAAATCCGCCAAAAACTCCGAAGTCGGCGCTACGCCAGACACGTGCAGAAACTCCCGCGCGCGCGTGCAGGCCACGTAGAGTAGATGCCGTTCGGTGGCGTACACCTCGTCCAGATCGCTTTCGTCGCTCACGCTCTCGATGCGCGATTGCAGCGGCACCACCTCGTCGTCGCAGGCCATCACTGCCACGGCACGGAACTCCAGGCCCTTGGCGAAGTGCATCGTGGCGACGGACGCCTTGCCGGCCACCGATTGCAGCTTTTCGTCCAGTACCACGAAGGGTAAAGCCGCTTGTTGCAGGGTTTGGCGGGCGCGATTCAGTTCGGCATCGCTGCGCACGAAAACGCCAACCTCGTGCGGAGCCAATCCAGCATCGACTTGTGCTTTGATCCAGTCGCCCACGGCCTTGATCTCGGCCTCCGGCGTCTTGGATTCATGCACCGTGGGCGCGGGGCCGTTGAACACCGACACCGTGCCCTTGCGCGATTCGGTGTTGCCGTCCACATCGCTGATCTCCTCGCCCAGCAGCCGGTCGGCCTGCGCGCGGATCTGGTGCGAGGTGCGGTAGTTCACCGTCAGCGTGCGTGAGCGGCCACGCACGTCCACGCCGAGCGACTTCCACGAGAACGCAGTCTGAAAAATCCGCTGCCCCAAGTCGCCCGCGAAGAACAGCGCGTTCGGGCGCGCACCGCCGAGCGCGGCCAGAAACTTCAACTGCGCCACCGTCACGTCCTGTGCCTCGTCTAGCACGACGTGCTCGAAGGGCGGGTGCTTGCGCTTGGGCACTTCAACCGCCAGCCGCGTGAACACGCCCGCCATCGAGATCAATCCTTCGGCTTGCAGTTCCTTCCGAACCGCGTCAAACACCGACCACAGCGACTGCCGCTGCGCTTCGGTCAGGCGGGTCTTGCGGCCCAGCCGCTTCATGTCGCGGTAGTCCTCCCACGTCTGCAACTGCCACGCGTCCACCACTTGCTGCCATTCGCCGAACAAAAAGGCTGCGCCAAAGCGCGAGACAGACAGCTTCGCTGCGTGTTTGGCCAGCCGCGCCTTCACCTCGTCCACTGTTGCCAGCGTGACCTTGCCGACGCTGGCCTCAAACAACCGCAGGCCGATGGCATCCAGCGCAGCCACCTCGATGCGCTCGCCCAAGCGCGGCTCCGAACTGAGCAGCAGCCGCAGCTTGCTGCGCAGCGCCGTCGCCAAGCCTTCCGAGAACGTCGTCAGCAGCACTCGTGCATCCGGGTTGGCGCGTGCCAAGTGCGCGGCGCGGTGCAGCGCCACGATGGTCTTGCCCGTACCCGCTGAGCCAGACACGCGCGCCGGGCCGTTGTAGTCGCGCTCGACGAACTGGCGCTGATCCGGGTGCAGGAAGGTGATCCACTTCTCCCACGGGTACTCGAAGGCGCGCTCCAGCTCCTCGACGTTCGCCACCACGCGGAAGCGGCGCAGCGCATCCGGGTGCTCGAACGGGTTGGCATCGGGCTGCACCACCACCGGCGCGGCCTTGGGGGTTCCGCCCGTCGCCAATTCCAGCAGCGCTTCGCTGGCCTCGGCAGGCAGGTGCTCGGCCAGATCGAGCAAGGTGTCCTCGTTGGCCTTGCGCACGTCCTCCAGCCATTCCAGCGGCACGCCAAAGCCCAGCAACAAAGCTTCCGGCGTCTGTGCGAACAGCAGGGGCTTGGGCGCGGGCTTGGGCGCCGGCATCGCCGCTGCCGGAACCTTCTCCGGCGGCACGATGTCTTCGATGTACTTCGGCACGCGGATTTCTTCCACGCGCTCGCGCACCTCCACGAACTGCGCCGCACCCGTGGTGGGATGCACTTCCAGCTTGCGTCGCTCGGCCCACGCATACGCTTTGTCGTGGTGATCGGCGTAGCACAGCAGCAGGCTGCTGGCCGACTTGTGGACGATCAAGCGGATGTCCGACCCCACGCGCACCGACCAGAAACGTGGGTCCTTGGCGTGGTCGAGCTTGTGAAAATTCATACCCGGATGGGCCGGGTTCAACTGCAAGTCGAAAGCCGTGGTCTTGACGGCCTTCTGCTCGTCACCGGTGAGGCGCGCGAGGCTATCGGTAAAGGTGTCGGCGATGCGGAAGTCCATGCGAACCATCACTCGGCGTGCTTAGGTGGGTTGAATACATCCAGATGCTCGAACAAGGACACACGCCTTCCTGCCGTCTTCACACCTTCGATCAGCTTGAACTCTGGTACGTTGCCGAACAACCTCCCTCTGCCGGTCATCGAGGAATTGGCAATCGGGTCTTTGAACTTGGGCTTTTTCTTCAGCATTTTCAAAAGGTCGTTGCTTGCCAGAAAGTAGCCGATCCATGAGATGAGGTATTTGTTACGTGACTCGTCGGCCGCGAGCTTGTGCAAATACGCTTCGAGGTGGTTGACCAACGGCTCCGTCAGTCCATTGCCGTCATTGCTGCGTATCACCTGTTCGAGAATCGCCACGATCTTCGGGAAAGCCTTGACCCTCAGCGTGCCGAGCATCAACAACATGCTGACGACCTTCTCCAGGTTGAAAGAGCCGACCGTGATTTTCAGCCTGCCCTTGCGTGTCGTGATGTCGGCGAGAAAGCGATCAATCACACCCGTATTCCGGTGATGACGGTCAATTTCGATGACGGCAAGGTAAAGTTCACGGAACTGTTTCCAAGTGAACCGGACTTTCCGCTTCGGATGCACGAGGTGGTAGCGCGATACCCAAGGCCGGAACAGGCCATCAGGTAAAGCCAACACCGTGGTTTTCTCATCGCTCAGTTCGAGGTTGTATTCCTTCAGTGATACCTGAAGAATTTTGACGACCTTCTTTGCATCCGCTTCGGACGACACCAGAATGCGGTAATCGTCCTTGAAGCGCACCGCCTCGCACTCAATGCCGTTGTTCTTCAATTCAGCGGTCAGCACGCGATCCACCGCCGAAGCCACGATTTCGGATGCGATGTCGGAAACCGCAGGCCCAATGGGTAGACCATTGGTGCAGCCATCGTTGGCCATCTGGAACAGCTTGTCGAGCCGGTTGCCGACGAACTTCATGTCACGCCGGTTCTTGCCCTTGCCGCCATGCCGGATTGCCCGCTTGCCGTGAAGCGCCCAAGCCAGGCTGTGGGTATAGACGGAGGGGTAGAAGTTCTTGATATCAGCCTTGACGATGTGCGTGAAGCGATACGCCACCGTCGCCAAAGCATCGTCCGTCATGGCTATGAACTCGTAGATCATCCTGCCGCTGCGCAGTTCACCCATCCGTCCCGGCCGCTTCCGGCTGACGGGGACGGGAAAGCTGTAAGACGAAACGATGCTGTCCCTTGGGATCATCGCATCCACCATCGCCTTCCAGTTCCGGGTGATGTGGTAGGCGATGTCGTTGTGGATTTTCGGCTCGATGATTCCGAACGTGCGATCGGTCAGTTCCGTTTTTGGAAAATGAACGCGTACACACTCGGTTTCCTTCAGTCCGCTCACCTTCTTGCTCAGGTCAAAATATCGCTTCTGCTTCGCTGGCATCGTTGCCACGCGGAAGCACGGCGGCAGCACGTAGGCTTCCGGGTAATACCCATATTCCAGCAGCCACCAATAAATATCTGACGGCTTTAACGCACGGGCCAGATCGCGCGTGGCATTGCTGTGCTGGCGGATGGGACTGGCTGCTGGCATTGGATTCTTCATCCCACCTTAAACACCTTCATCACCTCGTCCCCAAGGTGATTAATCACCTTCACCGCAATGCGGCCCGACTTGGGCTTGTCGAACGGGCGCGAGGTGTCGGAATTGAGCGAGGCCCACGCATCCGCGTCGATTTCAGCCTTCAGGGTGGTTTTAAGCGCCTTGTAGGGGTCGTTGGCGCCGAGGAAGTAGGCGTGGCGGACGAAGAAGCTTTCTTCGTTGTAGTCGCTGTCAAGGAACCAGCAGGCGATGCCGTCGGCGCCGTCGCTGCGGATCTCGCCGCTGTTGGGGTGGAACACGTCCACGCCGTTGACCTTGACGCGCATCTGGCCGGGGCTGCCGTCTTCGCCACCATCAAGCAGTTCAATGTCCGGTTCGCCAAAGATCACGAACAGGTTGCCCTTGCCGGTGTTCTTCAAGTCCTCGGCCATGTGTAGGTCGGCGTTCATGCGCGCTTGCAGTACGCGGATGCGGCCAAGTTTGCCCAGTTCGCTGGCGTGGGCGTCGAAGCTGAAGGCGCAGGCGATCAGCACGTCGAAGTCCGCTTCGGCGGCCTCGCGGGCGGCGGCGGCCAGGTCAACGCGGGTGACGGTGCCAAATTCCGGGCCGATAAAGATGGCGGCGCGCCGCTCCAATGGGGTTCCGCCGTCTTCTCCTTCCAGGTACTTGCCTTCGGCGCAGATCAGTTCGCCCGGCCACGGCACCAGCGCGGTGAAGTCGATCTTGTTTTCCTTGTGCGCCTGCTGCACGCCGGCGGTGCGCAGGTTTTCCAAAATGATGGCGTTGAAGTCGCGGCCGTATTCGGCTTGCGCATCGGCCACGGCGTCGATGAGTTCGTCGTTTTCGTCCACGCCCAACACGCGGTGCGGTGAGAGGCTTTCCACGGTGAAGGGGCCAGCGACGCGGACTTTCTTCTTGTCCTCGTAGGGTTTGTCGTAGAGGAACTCGGAATCGGCCTTGGCGGCGATGGAGGCGTCGATTTCCTTCTGGCGAGCGATGCGCTGCTTCCAAAAATCGGTCACCAGCGCCCCGGCCTCTTTCGACCAGTCCGCGGGCGGCTCGCGCGGCACTTCCCATTCGGCGATCTCGGTGGGCACCTCGGCGGAGTATTTCTGTTTGGCGCGGTGGTGCTTGAGCCAGTCTTTGGGCAGCGCTGCGGTGAGCCTTGCGCGCAGCGGCGTGAGTTCGGCCTCGAACTTCTCCCAGATGACGTCGATTTCGGCGTTGTTGGCGATGGATTTGAGGGTGATGTGCGGCACGCGCTCATAGACGAAGCCGTGGCGGATGTTGCCGCTGACGGGCGCGGTCTTGGGCGGGGTGCGGGTGATTTCGCCCTCTTTGGTCTGGCCTTCGCGGGAATCGGCGAGCAGGTAGAACGGGTAGCGCGCGCCCATGATGCGGGCGCGAGCCAAGGCGAGGGCCACACGCGAGGTGTCGATGGTGATCCAGCGGCGGCCCCATTGTTCGGCAACGGTGGCGGTGGTGCCGGAGCCGCAGGTGGGGTCGAGGACGAGGTCGCCGGGGTCGGAGGACATCAGGATGCATCGTTGAACGGCTTCTGTGGCAGTTTGAACAACGTACACCTTCGGGTCAGTGCGACTTTGAACGCCGCCAATGTCTAACCAAACGTTTGATCGCGGACTTGCAGCAAAATCATCAAGGCAGCGCACATAGCGAACTGACGCACCCTCCTGCATCACTCGCCCTGCCTTTGCAGTCCTACCAAGACCTTCGACAGTTGTTTTCCAGTGAAGACCACTCGCAGGTGTCCATTCCTTTCCGGCAAATGAAAACCTCTGATCTGAACTGGACCCGCCTTGCGACGTCAGCTGATCTGACGTCGCAAGGCGGGTCTGTTCAAGCACAGAGTCTTTCAGTGCTTGAATGGACGAAATTTCGCGGTATTTCGTGGCGCCGGCTTCACCCGCTTGCTTTGCGGTATACAAATCACGGTATTTGATATTCGACTTCTTCCTTGCATACCAGATCATGTAGTCAGCTACGTTCGAGAGCGTATCGCCAGAAAACCCAGTAGTTTTTGCGTAGGCAATCGTTGAGACAAAGTTGTCTTCCCCAAATACCTCATCCATCACCGCCCGCACCCGGTGCACATTCTCATCCCCGATCTGCACAAAGATTGAGCCGGATTCCGTCAACAAATCCCGCGCCACCGTCAGCCGGTCGCGCAGATAGGTGAGATAGGAGTGAATACCGTCGCGCCAGGTATCGCGGAACGCCTTGACCTGCTCGGGCTCGCGGGTGATGTGATCAGGTTGGCCGTCCTTCACGTCGCGGCTGGTGGTTGACCACTGGAAGTTGCTGTTGAATTTGATGCCATAGGGCGGATCGAAATAGATGCACTGCACCTTGCCGCGCAAGCCTTCGCGCTCGGCCAGGCTCGCCATCACCTGCAGGCTGTCGCCCAAGATGAAGCGGTTGGCCCAGTGCGCGTCGTGCTGGTAGAACTCGGTGCGCGCGGCCTCGTTGGGCAGGCCGTTGAAGTCGGAAAATAGATCGGCGATGGCCCCTTGCTGCTGTTGTGCTTGGGCCTGCTGGCGCGCTTCGCTCTGGCGGCGCAGATCATCCACCAGCACCTTCGGGTGCACTTTTTCCTGAATGTAAAGCGGCGCGGCTTGCACCACGAGATCGGATTCGTCCTGCACCTCCTTGCCGCGCCAGACGAGCTGCGGATCCAGATCGCGGTTCCTTCGTTCCATCGCCACGCGCACCGGCGCCTGCTCGGCCTTGGCCAGCACGGCCTGATATTCCGCCGTGGGGATGTTCTTGCGCGTGGCGTCTTCGTGCTTGAGGGCTTCGACGCTGATGGGGGTTTTGGGTTTTTTGGTGGCCATCTCAGTTTTGCCTCGAACTTGCAATTTGCGGCGCCGAAATTTCAGGTTCGCCGGCCATGAGTGATTCAGACTTAAATACAGGCTTGCGCTAGTTAACGATAACCTGTTTGCGTTAACTAACGAAAAGTTGAAGGTAAGTTTGGAACGCGTAGAGCCGGCCGCGCATCTGGCCGGTGATCTCAACCAGAATCCCCAGACGAATCAAGTCCTTGACCAGTGCCTGGGCGGTCGGCGCGGAGACCTTCAATGCAGATTCGACATCGGCGGCGGAGACCACGGGATGGCGATACAGCAGGTTCAGCGCGGCGCGTGCATTGGGCACGCGTTTGCCCAGCGTCAGGACACGTTGCTCGACGTCGGTACGCAACGTCAGGATCTTGCCGAAGGTGTCGCGACCTTTGGCCGAGGTCTCGGCCACGCCTTGCAGGAAGAAGCGCACCCAGTGGATCAAGTCACCTGAGACGCGCACGCGGGTCAGGGCGTCGTAATAGCTGCCACGGTTGCGTTCGAAAAAGTCCGACAGGTACAGCGAAGGCTTGGCCAACAGCCCATTGCTGACCAGATACAAGGGCATCAGCAGGCGGCCGATGCGGCCGTTGCCATCTAGGAATGGGTGAATGGTTTCAAATTGGTAGTGGCTGATGGCCAGCCGAATGAGGTGCGGCACGGTGATGGCTTCGTTGTGCCAGAACTTTTCCAGATCGCCCATGAGTTCCGGCACGCCTTCGTGGTGCGGGGGGATGAAGGCGGCATCGGCCAGGCTGGAGCCGCCGATCCAGTTCTGGCTGGTACGAAACTCACCCGGTTGCTTGTGCTCGCCGCGTGCGCCGCGCAACAAGATGGCATGCGTTTTCCGGAGCAGGCGGTTGGACAGCGGCAGCTTGCCCAGTTCGGCGATAGCGAAATTGACGGCATCAATGTAGTTGCGCACTTCGCGCCAGTCGTCGCGCTTTTCTGGCTTGATCTGCTCTTCCGGCAGCACGGCTTCATCGATACCTGTGTTGGTACCCTCGATGCGGCTGGAGGTTTGCGCTTCCTTGACGATGTGCATTTCGATGAACAGGTCAATGTCCGGCACGATCAGCGAGTAGGCGTTCAGCTCGCCCAAGGCGCGGTTGGCCGATTCCAGCAGCACGTTGATCTGCGGATCTTCCCAGTACCAGTCGTGGTTAACAGGCACCGGCTCGAAGCTTTTGTATTGCAGTCGCTGTTGCCTGCGGCCGGGCTTGAAGGTCTCGAATTTCACCGTATGACGTCCTGTGGCGGCCGAATCTGCATAGAAAAGTGCGCTTTCGTATATATGTCGACAACGATGTGTAAAGAAAACAGAGGTTTCATGGCCTGATCGTTGCCTCCACCATCGTCTCGAACTGCTCCTGCACCTTGGCGGCAAAGTCGTCCTGCATCTCGTACACATCGGTGAACTCGGCAAACGCCCAGCGGCCGTGTTGGCCAGAGGCGTTCACGCCGGGCACCCAGTAGGTGTCCATGGTCATCTTTTTCACCACCGCGTCCTCGCGCCGGTAGCCCTTCACTTCCACAATGAGGTGCAAGGGGTCATCCGTACCGTGGCCGTCGTCGAGTTTGACGATGAAGTCGGGGAGATATTTGCGCGTCTCTGAGACTGAGCGATACGGCACTTCAAGGCCGAGGTTGTGGTTTTTGGTATAGGCCAGCACCTTGGGGTGGCTTTCCGCCACGCGGCAGAATTCGGCTTCCCAATCGCTATCGAGGATGACCCAGTTGACCGGATTCTTCGGCCCGCCCTCGTTCACGCCTAGGGTTTCATAGCGGTTTTTCTTGCTAGTGTTGAAGGCAACGTGTTGCGTGCTGCCTTCCGGGTTGTAGGGGTCGAACACCGCTTTCACCGGGCGGCCATGCTTGAGCTCCACCCGGGTGATGGCGGCAGTGATGCGCTCGCAGGCCTTGTTCGCCAGCTCCAGGTAGAGCAACTGGCCGGGGAAGGTGCCGCCCTTGCAGACCAGGCAAGTGTCCAGCCACTGCTTGACGATGCGCTTCAATTGCCCGAACAGGTGCAGTTGCGGCGCATCCCCCGCGTCGCGCCATTTGCTGAGCAGCAAATGTTTGGTGAGGTGCATCAGCACCGTGGACGGGCGCACACCGTCCAGATGTTGCAGGTTCAACTCGATGGCCTCGCCGATGATGCCCGCCTGCACGTTGCGCGAGGGGCCGACCAGTTCCGGCGTGAGTTCCAGCACCGAGTCTTCGTTGAATTCGGCCTGCAGGCGATCCTGTGGCAGCTCCACGCGATAGCCGACCACGCGCGGAAAGCGGATTTCCAGCGCGTCGCGTTCCGGGCGCACGGCACGCACGCGGATCACTTCCGCTGGCGGTTCGGGCGGAATGACTACCGGCTGCGCGGTGAAGCTGAACGGGATGCCGAGTACGTCGGCGTATTCGACGTTGAACAAGCCCTCGTCGTTGAGCTCGTAGGACTGGCGGCGCAGGGCGCGGCCAACCACCTGTTCGCACAGCAGTTGGGTGCCGAAGGCGCGCACGCCCAGCACGTGGGTGACGGTGTTGGCATCCCAGCCTTCGGTGAGCATGGATACGGATACCACGCAGCGCACCGATTCGCCCAAACGGCCTTCCTTGCCGACGGTATTCATCGCTTCGCGCAGCAATTCGGCATCGGTGAGGTTGTCGGCGGCGTGCGCGTCGCCGGTGCGCTCGATGATTTCACGGCGAAAGTGCTCGATCTCGTCGCTGGCCATGCTGCGGAAGTTGTCGTCCAGCGCCTCGCCGGATTCCAGTTGTTCGCTGTCCACCAGCAAGGTGCGCGGACGCACCAGCGGGTTGCCGTGTTCGTCATGGTTCTGGAACAGCTTGAGACGGCCCTCCACCAGTTGGCTGGTGCCGTCGTCGTTCTCCTGCTGGAAGCCGGAGATGAAGTCATAGACCAGCTTGGAGGTGGAGGTGTTGTTGCACACCACGATGAAGCAGGGCGGCACCTTGATACCTGCGCTCTGCCAGTGCTCGAACACTTGAACGTAGTGGCCGTAGAGGGCTTCGAGCGCGGTTTGCAATTCCACCGGCAGGCTCAAGGGGTCGAGCCGGTTGCCCTTGCCGCGACCTTTCTTCGGCATGCGCTTGCCGATGTGCTTCCACAGTTCCCGATAGACCGGCACATCGTTACCGGGGATGTTGTCGGCCACCGGCACGCGTGGCAGCTTGACGATGCCGCACTCGATAGCATCCATCAGCGAGAAGTCGCTCATCGTCCACGGGAACAGCGTGCCTTCGGCATAGCCTGAGCCGCGCAGGAAGAACGGCGTGGCGGACAGGTCGAACACGCGCGACAGGCCCAGCTTGCGGTTGACCGCTTCCAAGCCGGAAATCCACAGGCGGGCGGCTTCGTTGTTCTCCTCGGCTTCCTTGCGGTCGTCGCCTTTGAGGTCGGCATCTTCATCGCTCTCGCCGGGCGGCTTCTCGCGATAGCAGTGATGGGCTTCGTCGTTGATGGCGAGGATGCTCTTCAGCCCCATCAATTCCGGCAGCACGCGCTGGAGCATCTGACCTTCGGTTTCCAGCGTCTGCAATTCTTCGCCGCCACGCCCTTGCAGCAGACGGCGGCCGCCTTTGGAAACGTCCAGCCGTTCGCGTAGGCGGAAGGCGTGGTAGTTGGTGATGACGATGCGCGCGTGGGCAATGTCCGGCAGCATGTCGCTGGGCACCAGCTCGCGGTTGGCGTAGTAGCTTTCCGTGTCATTGGGCAGCAGCACGCGCAGGCGGTCCTTGATGGTCAGGCCCGGCGCAACGATCAGAAAACCGCGCGTGAACTTTTGGCTGTTGGGGCGGCGCACGGCGTTGATGGTCTGCCACGCGATGAGCATGGCCATGACCGTGGTCTTGCCCGCGCCGGTGGCGAGCTTCAGGGCCAGACGACGCAAGTCGGGATTGGCCTCGGTGTTGGCCTTGGCGAGATGGTCGAGAAAACGTTGGCCGCTCTTGCCCAGTTGCGGGGCAACCTCGGTGAGCCAGATCGCGGTTTCCACTGCCTCGACTTGACAGAAGAACGGACGGATGCCGGAGAACGGATGGCTGCGCCAGTGCTGCAACAGGCGTGCGGTTTCCGGCGTGACGCGCCATGCGGACGGCGGCAGCATCCGCCACTTGTCCACTTCCTCACGCACGGCATTGATGACGGCGGTGTGGTCATACTGCTGCTTCTCGCTGGACAGCCCTTGGCCTTCGTCGAACACCAGTGACGATTGCTCGGCTCCACCGCGCTGCTTTCGGGGCTTCGGAATTGGGGTAATGAAGTCCGCCTGACGGCGCGACTCTTTGATGACCTGTGTGGGCTGGCCGGAGCTATCTAACTCCCAATGCCGCGCAGGCTGCGCGTAGGGCGAGTTCAGGATGGGTGTGTCGAAAAATGGATTGGACATCGCCTCGATCGTCTCTCAGGGAGTTCTTAATTGAATTTCGCCGGCTGGGGCTTAATGTGGGCAGGGTAATGCACTGTCTTTTACCATCGAATGCAACATGAGCGCTTCGACCATGCGCTCATCCGGTCAGGTGAGTGTTGTGAAGCGGCCTTACGCAGGCTTGTTATTACGCAGTCAACACCCCCAACACCGCCTCTCCATAGCGTTCCAGCTTGCCGGCACCCACGCCGCTGATGGTGGCCAGGGCGGTGAGGGTGTGCGGGTGGTGGTGGGCAATGCTGCGCAAGGTGGCGTCGTGAAAGATCACGTAGGCGGGCACGTTTTGTTCGCGTGCGGTGTTGCTGCGCCATTGGCGCAGGGCATCGAAGCGGGCTTCCGCGGCGGGCGGCAGCGCATCGTTGCTGTGGGTGTCGTCTTTACGATGGCGGTTGCGTTCGCGTTTGCCGGGGTCTTCACGCAGGTGAAGCTGGTGTTCGCCGCGCAGCAGCGGGGTGGCGGCTTTGGTCAGGCGCAATGCGCCAAAGCTGTCGAAGTCGGCCTCCAGGAAGCCGGCGGCCACCAATTGCCGGAACAC
>Ga0138256_10006953_pt1 | contig 11960 bp, 6 predicted proteins | sample KNB2016incub_MG_FD_105486 | JGI IMG/M metagenome (GOLD analysis project Ga0138256, IMG submission 105486) | Active sludge microbial communities from wastewater in Klosterneuburg, Austria - KNB2014incub_MG | ecosystem: Engineered > WWTP > Activated sludge > Unclassified | place: Austria...
ATCCCCGACGAAGAAGTTGTCGTCACGATTTCATTTGAAGGCTACATCAAGCGCGTTCCGCTGGATGATTACCGCAGGCAAAATCGCGGCGGCACGGGCAGCGTCGGCGCCAAGAGCAAAGAAGGCGATTTCATTGAGCACTTCTTTCTCGTGAGCACTCACGATTACCTGCTGGTTTTCACGACACTTGGCAAGCTGTTCTGGCTCAAGGTTTACGACATTCCGGAGTTTGGCAAGCAGGCGAAGGGACGCGCCCTTGTCAATTTGCTCAACATGAGCACGGTCGAGAAAGTCAGCGCCTGTATTCGAGTGCGCGAGTTCAAGGAAGACCGCTTCCTCATGTTCGCCACCAGCCAGGGCACGGTGAAGCGTACTTCGCTTGACGCCTATTCGAATGTGCGCAGCGCCGGCATCAAGGCCATCAAACTCAACGAAGGCGACCGCCTGATCGACGTGATGGAAACTGGCGGCACCGATGAAATCGTGCTGGCATCGCGCAAAGGCATGGCGATTCGTTTCCCCGAGGCCGAGGTGCGCCCCATGGGCCGCGACGCGGCGGGCGTCAACGGCATGAAGCTCGAGGACAAAGACGAAGTAGTCAGCATGGCTGTGGTCAACCGAAAGGCTTCGCTGATTACGGTGTGTGAAAAGGGTTTTGGCAAGCGTACGGCCTTTGACGAGTACCGGATTCAGCATCGTGCCGGTGTTGGGCTGATCAACGTGCGTGTAAGTGACAAGAACGGGGAAGTGGTTGCCGCCAAGAGCATCTTCTCCGGCGATGAAATCATGGTTATGACGCGGCTTGGCGTGGTGCTGCGCACGACGGTGACTGAAGAAAGCATGCGCGAAATCGGACGTGCCACCATGGGCGTAAGGCTGATGCGCGTGGCCGACGACGATTCAATCGTCAGCGTTGTAAAGATCATGAATGATGAAGAAGAGGTCCTGAAGGCCGAAGGCGAAGCGCCCGCCGAAGCGAAGAAGCCCGGCGAGAAGGCTGAGCCCGCGCCCAAAGCCAAACAGTCTGTCGAAGATGCCATGAAGGCCGCAGAAGAAGCCATCAAGAAGCACGAGCAGGCGATGAAGGAAGGCCCGCAAAGCAAGCGAGCCAAGAAGGTCGATGACGAAGAGGAGAAAGGCGATAAGAAGAAGTAGCTGGCGCAAACAAGTTCAATTCAGGTGGGCGGGCAACTATGCCCGCCCACGCTGTTACTGAGTCAGGATCTTCTCTTTGCGCTGGGCCTGGTCCTGGCGATGCTTTTCCCGCATTGCCACGGCTTCCTGGCGGCGTTTGGCGTCGGGGTCCTCGAGGTACTTCACCCGATGGTGGTACATTGCCGCCAAGGACTTCACCAGAGAGTCTTCAACTTTGGCAAGCTCGGCTCTCGTGATGTCGCAGTCGTCAAACTGGCCATCGATCAGCTTCGTCGTGATCGTTTCGCGCACCATGTTTCGCAAATCATCAGGATGCTGGAGGCCGCCAGCAAATTTGCTTCGTGCTGTGGCCTCAACGTGGTCAGCGACCGCTGAAATCGCCGACTCCTTGCTTTGCGGCTTTGGCCCTGGATAGCGGAACTGGCTTTCGAGAATGACTTCGCCGTCCTTGGCAGCCTGCTTGGCCTTGAAGTAGAAATACTTGACCACACTGGTGCCATGGTGTCCGGTGATGAAGTCTTCGATAACAGACGGCAACTTGTGTTTTCGGGCGATCAGGATTCCGTCTGACACGTGGCTGATGATGATCATGGCGCTCATCATGGGGCTGAGCCGATCATGCAGCAGTTTCGACTCGGGCTCGTTCTCGGTGAAATACTCCGGGCGCACCATCTTGCCGAGGTCATGGAACATGATGCCGACCTCGGCCAGAAGCGCATTGCCATTAATGGCTTCCACGGCTCGCTTGGTGAAGTTGGCGACGTTTCGCGTGTGCTGGTAGGTGCCCGGGGCCCGCTCCTGCATCATTTGTAGCAACGGGTGGTCCTTCTCGAGAAGCTCGATCAGGCTCAGGTCAGTTGTGATCTTGAAAACGCGTTCAAGCACCGGCAGAAGGAACGTGGCGCACATTCCCAATACCATGCCGCGCGCCAGCGAAACCGCCACGGCGTAAACCAGGCCCAGCAGATCGAGTTGTTTCCAGGCCCCTGACAACACCAGCGCGGCCACCAGCAGACCCTGGGCGCAGCCGGCTCCCAACCCCACAAGCGCCAGTTTATAGCGCGAGCGCAGATTGCGCGTGAAGAGCACGGCCGTCAGGGAGCCGACCAGCAGCACCAGCAGTGGCAATGGCTCAAACTGGGAGGCACGCAACGAAACAATAGCCACGCTGATGGCCGTGAAAACCGTGGCGTCAAGCGCGTAGCGCTGGTCGAAGACCACCGCGTAAACAATCGCAAACAGCATGAGCGGAATAAGCCACTCATGGTTGAAGTCGCTGGCAGGCACGTAGGCGCGTGCCAGCTGGCTGCCGGCCGCGCAGACGATTACGGAACTGGCAAAGAGAAGTTGCTTCCGGCCCTGGTTGAGATACTCAGGCCTGAAGCGCCAAAGGTGGAACAGGTAACCAGAGACAAAGGCCAGAATCAGGATGGTATTGCCGACGATCTTGGCAGGAGTCAGGCCTTCGAAGGGAGCCAATACCACTCCCAGAAGCAGGGCCGCGAAGAAGCCGGCAAAGGCCAGGCGTGCACTCCACACCGACCAATCGATCTTGCGCTGGGCGTGCTCCGTCTCACCGAGCCTCTGCTCGATCAGGTTAAGCCGCTGTTCAACAAGGTCTCTAGGTGCCATTGCGCGGCATCATGGTTGCCCGGCTTTGGGCAGTCTCTGGGGTCCATAGCAACAATCTGCCAAGGCGCGTCAAGCGTTGCCTGAATTCCACAAGCCCTGATTTCTCTAACGTTTGGCCATTTCGTGCGTTAGACTTGCTGGTTCGCACCCCAAATAGCCTTACCCCAGATGGACTTCGCATGTTGAGAAGGATTCCTGCCACCATACTGCTTGTTGCTCTAAGTATTGGTGCTGGCACACTTTGTGCCGAAGACATTGACTACTTTCCGCGCGTGCGGAGCATTCAGGACCTGATTGAGCGCGCCTCTGGAAGCCAATACAAAGACAACACCACATTGCTTGGCAACGAGCTTTTCTCGGCCGGCGCCGGAGTTGGCTACACCAGCGACTACTATTGGCGCGGCTTTCGCCTGTTTAATGATGACCTGCTGTTTCGGGGTGACGCCTACATAAACGTTTACGGCTTCGAGGCAAGCGTCTGGACGATGTACAACCTGAATCGATCCAGTTTGCGGCCTACGGAGACGGACTACCGGTTCCGCTACCAGTTCGAGATTGAGGGAACAATCGTCTCCCTGGGCTATACCTGGTACGACTTCTCGGGATCCGATGGTTCGTTGGGCAAACCCAATCAGGGATTTGGCAAGAAGGCGCCCAAGGAGTTTCCTGACAATCGTTTCCCCAACAGCATCCATGAAGCGCAGATAAGCCTCAGTTATTTTCCTTCAGTACTGCAGGCTGGCGGCGTGAATCTTTTGTTTACGGTTAATGCGTTTCAGCGGCTGGACGACGAGGGTACACGCGTCGAGAGTTCGGTCACGGTGTTTGTGGACAGCCCGCAATTCACTGTGTTTGGAGACTACTTTTCAGTCACTACGACGTCGATTTACCAGCACCGATACCTGACCAATCGTTCCGGATTCCAGGGCCAGACCTCTCACGCAAGGCTGGTTTACAACTTGGACAAGTACCGTATCGCCCCGGTCTTCTTCGTGATTGAGGGCATCTACTATGCGGGCTTCAGCAAGGAACTTGTTGACGGGTTTTACTTCGGAGTGAGCATTAACCTGCGGTTCTAACGGGCCGTCGGGACCTAGGAATGCCCCAGACCCTTCGGCGAAACAGCCTGTTTCACACCCTTCGCTTGCTCACCACAAGCGTGTTCACGCGTACCGTCAGGCGCGGCTTCTTCCGACTGGTCTTGCTTGCATTTCTGGTGTTCATTCTCGCACCCATGGTGGCGCTTAATGTTCTCGCCAACCAACGCACCGGCAACTGGATTCTGAAGCAGGCGGTAGGCGAGCTTTTCAACCAGGACGCCTGCGACGTGACATGGGACGAATCGCGCACAACGGTCACCGGACCGGGCTTGTCGCTGGTCGGCCGCGTCACGTACTACAACATCTCAATCAAGCGGAAGAGTCCACTGGTTATGCTCAACGGCAAGACCCTTGAGTATTCCTTCGTGAACCTGCCGGAACTCACGGTTTCCTACGATCTGAAGCGCTTACCTGCCCTGCCGCTTTCCAGTGTCGAGGTCCCGCAACAGGCGCTGTTTCACTTTAACGTGCAAGATGGGCGCTGGCTGGATGCCGATCTGTTCAAGTCGGGGTCGGGCGGGGAGTCAGAGATCCCGGCTCTGCCTCAGTTCATCGTGCGCGATGCCAAAGTGCGTGTGCGGGCAAACGCCGTACTTCGCGCTCCGGAAGAACTCGCCAGTAGTTCGGAGGGCATCAAACCCGAATGGTACGACTTCGTGCTGTCTGACTTGTCCCTGCTTCCAAGCCCGGCCAATGCCGAAATCTATCTGCTCGATGGTCGCGCAGCCGGGATGCCATTTGGTACTTTTTCCGTTGCCGGAAGTGTCGCCCGCGATGGCAGCCGAACTGAAGTGCTGTTTGCGCAGCGCGGCCTGAAGCTGGACGACGCATTGGTGAATTCTCTGAGCATCGAGGTTCGCCGCATATACGACCAGTTCCAGATCAAGGGCATCGCGGACATTTACTGCAGATTAGTGATCCCGCAGGGACGCCCTCTGGAGTTCAACGCCGACATTAACATCAAACAAGGCCGCCTGTGTTTTGTGGGATTTCCCCTCGCGGTCACGCCTGCCACGGCGCGCCTGCATGTGCACAACAACACGGTCAAGATCGAATCCATCCGCGGCTGGCGCGACAGTGCACAGGTGTTTGTCAGCGGTCAGGTCAGCCAGATTGGGCAGGTGGGCGAGACGCTCCAGATCAGCGTTGATATCCGCGACTTGCTCATTGACGAGAAGTTCAGAGTCGGCTTGCTCGAGGCGCGTTTGCAGCCGGGCAACGAGAATCCGGCCACGGGCCTTCCCTATCTGGTGGACCAATGGCGGCCCGAGCTGATTCCAGGGCGATTGAGCTGGGAAACCGATGAAGATTGGGTGCGCAGGCAGGGCTATCCCGAGTGGCCTGGGCAACCACTTACCGCTGGCGGCGTGGTTTATCCCAACCTGGATGAGGTGCTGCCCTTCGTTGCGCGATCTTTCATGCCCACGGGTTTCTGCAACTTCAAATTCGAGACCCGCGAGGTCTGGAAGGGCGGGCAAGAGTCAATCAAACTTCCCGACGGGCGCATGACGACCAAGCGCATCACCGACCGCGAGCAGAAGTGGTTCGTCTACGTGCGCGACGCCTCGGCCTGTTACCTCGGTTTGCCCGAGCTTGGCGAAGGCGGCTTCCCTATTCCGATTTTTCGCGGCTACGGCGTGGTCGAAGGCACCGTCAAGACCGGCACCTCCAGCAAGTTCCTCGTGCGCGGCTACCTTCAGGACGAATTGCTGAGAATTCCCGAGGCTGAAGAGCGCGGCATGCGGCCCTCTCAATACCTGACCGCCGAACGCGCCAAGCCCGGTCAGCGCATCATGCTTCGTGCCACCTATACCGACCCCCAGGAATTGGGTGACCCCGACCTGATCTTGAACATCACCAGCGACGGCATCGACATTGACGATGAGTTCAAATCCGCCCTGCCTGAGGGAATCCGAAAAGTCGTGGATCTGTTCCAGCCCAAGGGCCGCGCGGACGTGGAATCAGCGGAGGTACGCATCATTCCCGCCCGCGACTGGGTCAACTACCAGTTCCTGATCAAGGCCAAGAGCATTGTGGCACGCTATCAGTTCGAAGGCGCATCAAGGCCCGTTGAACTGACTGATGTCGAGGGCAACCTGGCGATCAACAGCCTTACCGGCGTGGTCCAGGTTTCGGGGCTCCGCGGAAGAATCGCTGGCAGCCAGGTCTACATGGATGTCACGCACAAGCAGGGCGAGTTGAAGCCGTCTTACACCTTCTCCGCCGGCGCAGATGATTTCGCTATCGTGCCAGTGCTGATCGACATGTTGCCGCCTGACGTTGCCAAGGTGTTCGCCGACTTCGAACCCACCGGCAACTTCCTCTTGAATCTGGCTGGCAAACGGGATGTACCTGGCGAAGCCAATATCGTGGATTCAGAAGTGGTTTTCCGCGGCGGCAGCGTGCGCTATGTGAAGTTTCCCTATCTTCTATCAGCTCTGAGCGGGCGCGTGTTTGTGAGGGTGCGCGACGACCAGGTCGAGGTGACGCTTCAGGATTTCGGTGGTGCAGGGTCAACCAAGGAAAGCTCCGTGCGAATCGGTGGCCACCTGCTGGTGCCACTTGAGCCCCAGGTCGCTGATTCTGAAACCAAGCCTGAGCCCAAACCCCTGCGCTACGATTTGCAGATCAATGCCTCCCGCGTCAACGTCGATGGCACATTGCTGGATGCTCTGACTCCGTTGTTTCAGCCAGATGGCAACCAGGCCAAGCCGGCGCTGGTCAAGTTCATCGAAGAACTGAACATCAAGGGCAGCATTGGTGTGCGGGGTCGAATCTTCTCGAACGAGCTTGGCGAAAACCTCTGGAGCATCGAGCTGTCGCTCGAAGGCTGCTCCATGAACTACCTCAAATTCCCCTATCCCGTCGGAGACCTGACCGGATCAATCCTTGTTGATGGCAGCAACATCTCCTTTCGAAACCTCCATGGTCGAACAGAAGGCCAGGGCAGCGTGACGCTGACGGAGGCAGGGTATTCTGACGCTGACGGCTGGCACGTTACTCTCAACGCGCGTGAGGTGCCTTTCTCCCATACGCTGCGCAACGCGTTGCCTGCCGCGCTGATCAAGCGCTTTGACGCGGCCAAGCCCACCGGCACCTTTGACGCTGACGTAGCGCTGCAGGGCAGGAACGACGCCTTCGTGTTCCAATGCGCGGTTGACCTGCGCGATACCACCCTGGATGTGGGACTGCACTTCGAGAAGGTGAACGCGCGCCTCGATCTGGAAGGGCTGATTGAGAATGACACCCGCCGAGCCAACGGAAACCTGCGCGTGGACAGCCTGCTTTGGAAGGACGCCGAGTTCAATGACGTTACCAGTGAGGTCCAGTTGTTTGGCGACCGCTTGACACTGCCCAACATGCGAGGCCAGTTTTACGGCGGTTCAATCGAGGGCGCCATCAGCGTAAATGACTCCGAATATGAAGGCGCGGTTCGCGTGCGAGGTGCAGATCTTGGGGCATTGGGAAAAACCGCTTTTCCCAAAGCCGGTGAGTTGCAGGGCGCCATTGACGGTGAAATCGCGTTCTACTCAAAACCCGATGTTAACGGGCAAATCGGCCGCGGCCGCGTTGACGTCGCCGCCTTTGATGCAACCTCCAAAGATGAAAAGCGCAACACCGCCAAACTCGCTGAGGTGCCGCTGTTCAGTCAGATGTTCGCCACCACCAAGAATCCGCAGAATTTTGACGAGGGCCACCTGTTCTTCTGGCTGGGACAAGACCGCATTACCATCAGGGAGATGGACTTCGTGAGTGACGCAGCACGTGTGGAGACATTTGGCGGTGACGAAGAGAACTACATCGTCTATGCGACGGGTGAGATGCGCATGAAGCTGTTCTTCACTATTGCGCCGCGTGCTCCGCTGGCCATTCCCGGCATCCAGCAGGTGTTTGACCTGCTCAAGCAGATTCTCTTTCCGCTGTATGTGACCGGCACGCTCAACTCTCCCAAGGTCGAGGCCTTCAGCCTTGCCCAGAATGACCTCGACAAGCAGCGCGATGTGTTTCCCCGCCCGCCTCGCGAGAATTGATATGCGACGCCCGAGAGAAACCGAACCCCGCGTGCTCCGCGCACAGAAGGGTGCCGGCGAAGTCCAGATTACGGCTGGCGAGTTTCGTTCTCGCAGCATTGAGTGCCCGTTGACGGGGCTGGTGCGCCCCATGCTCAACAAAGTGCGCCAGGCGCTGTTTAATGTACTTGCCGATGATGTAGTCAACGCAACCGTCTGGGATTGTTTCGCGGGCTCGGGCCTGCTTGGCCTGGAGGCCATCTCGCGCGGCGCAAAACACTGTGTGTTCGTCGAGAGCCATCGTCAGCATTCGGGCGTGATTGAACGCAACATTGATGCGCTGGGTGTCAGGACTCGTACCAGTCTGCTTCGCGCGGACCTGTTTGGCCTGGTTACGACCGCCCGCGAAAAACTCGACCACGCGCCGGCTAATCTGGTCTTTCTGGATCCGCCCCACGCGATGATTGCCGACCCCGATCAGGGCCCGTTTTGGCCCTGGCTTGAAACTCTTCACCTGACGCCGCTGGTGAACGGTTTTACGGTTCTTGTGCTGGGCCATCACGGCCAGCTCGAAATGCCCAAAGAGATTGGTGCATTTCTGGTGGCCGACACCCGCCGTTACGGCAACGCCGGGTTCACGATTCTTGTGCGCAGCGAAGGTCCCGACGAAGAAGAGGGCTGATCGCTCTGGCCCCTCGCTTACGCTTGTCCGGTGGCTACGATGTGCACTGTGGCCACGCTCCCTTCCCTGATTGGCAAAACACCTGACCAGCTACGCGAAGTAGTCGTGTCGCTTGGCGCAAAGCCCTTTGTCGCCAAACAGCTCGCGGAGTGTCTCTACAAGAAGCGCGAAACTGATTTTTCCCGCATGACCAGCCTGCCCGTCGCACTGCGCGAAAAACTCGTGCGAAGCTACTCAACACTGACCAGCACTGTCGTCACCGCCGAAGACAGCGGCGAGGGTACGATCAAGCTCGCCCTGCGGCTGTTCGACGGCCCCATTATTGAATGCGTGTTGATGCGCGAAAGCGGCGAAGATGGAACCAGCCGCGTCACGGCCTGCATTTCGACCCAGGCGGGCTGTGCCATGGGCTGTGTGTTTTGCGCCTCAGGCATGCTTGGCCTCAAGCGCAATCTGACCGCAGGTGAAATCCTGGAGCAGATGTTTCAGCTCTACTATCTCAGTCGCATGTCACCTGAGCACGATGCCGAGAACTGGCTGCATAACGTGGTCGTCATGGGCATGGGCGAGCCGTTGCATAATTTTGATGCTTTGATGGGGGCACTCGAAACGCTGAACGCCGAGTGGGGTTTTCGCTTTGCGGCCCGTCGCATTACGGTTTCAACTGTTGGGCTTCCCGACAAGATTCGGGAACTGGCCGCCCAGGGCTTTCAGTTCAACCTGGCCATTTCGTTGCACGCCACCACCGACGAAAAGCGCACGCAGCTCATTCCCACCAACGTCGCGACGGGGCTCAAGAACATCATCGACGCGGCCGCTGATTACTTCAAGCAGACCAAACGCGAAGTCACGTTCGAGTACACTCTGGTGGGGGGCGAGAACGATCAACCTGACGACGCGATTCGCATGATTGAACTGCTGCACGACTTTCCCCGCGCAAACGTAAACCTGATTCCCATGAACCCCGTTCCCGGCAGTGGCCTCAAACCACCAGGAACCGAGCGGGTCGAAGAGTTCACGCGTTTGCTGCGCGAAGGCAATATCAACGTTCATGTGCGCAAGAAGCGCGGGCGCAGCGTGCAGGCCGCCTGCGGGCAATTGAGATTGCGGCTGGAAGCTGACACTGTGGCCTAGGGCAATATGGGATCAGCCAAGGTATCGGATGCTTTCAATGGCGGGCTCCTGGAGTCTCTGTCGCGCTTTGACCTGAGCGTGCGCATTGTGACTGCCTCGGGCGTACGCGGCGAGCGCCGCAGCAAGCGGCGCGGCCAGAGCGTCGAGTATGCCGACCACCGCGAGTACACTTTTGGCGACGACCTGCGCCGCCTTGATTGGCACGCCTACGCGCGCCTGGAGCAGATGCTGATTCGCCTTTACGCCGCCGAAGAAGTTCTGCCTCTTGAAGTGATCATTGATCTTTCCGCCAGCATGGATTTCGGCACGCCCACGAAATACGTGACCGCCGCGCGTATTGGCGCCTGCCTGACCCAGATTGCGCTCAACAAGGGCACTCCCACGCGCTGGCGCTTTGCTGCCGGCAAGTCGCTGGAGCCGGTAATGCTGCGCGGCCGCGGCGACTTGCCCAAGATACTGGGGGTGCTGGACGACCTGGTACCTGAGGGATCTAGCGCGCTGGCTGATGCGCTCAGGCGCAGCGCGCAGCAGGGCCCACGCCGCCGCGCACTGGTGGTACTCACAGATGGGTATGACCGTGACTCCATCAGGCCGTCGCTACGGGCCCTGCGCGCGGCAGGCACGGAGGTACACCTGGTGCTCGTTCTGGCGCCCGAAGAAACTGACCCGCAGGAGCGAGGCGAATACACCTACATTGATTCCGAAAGCGGCCGCGAAAGCGTGCTCTCGCTCGATGGGCGAACGATGCAGACGTACCTGGAAATGCTCGCGGGGTATCGCGCAGAATGGACTGACTTTTGCCGCGCCAGCGGCATCGCCATGATTGAACTTTCGAGCGGTCTGACGCTCGATGCCAGCCTGTTCAAGCAACTTGCTGACGGCGGTTTGATTGCCTAAGCGGTGGCGTGCGCGTCGCGCCGTTTCAGGCCGCGTTCTATTGCCATGACGCAAAACGGCAGGGCCAGCGCAAACGCGATTGAAAGCCAGCCCACAAGTTCCATGCCTACCAGGCTCTTGTCAGGCCGTTCGCTCAACAGAAACGATGACGCAATCGCCGCCACGGCCAGCGATATGTGCTGCACGGCCGATTGCGCACTCATGAACCCGGCACGTTCGTGGGCCCTGGGAATGCGCGTGTCCAGCGTTCTGGAGGGCACCCCGCGCAGGCTGCCGCTGGCCATGAATCCGATGAACAGCGCCAATACTGGCAGCCATGGCTGGTAGTCAATGAAGCCAAAGAATACCACGAATATCATCGTCAGCGCGCCCGCCCAGCTCATGGCGCTTGAGCCCACGCGATCGGTCCAGCGCCCTACCAGCTGCATGAGCAGCAGGCTCGCAATGCCGCCAAACAGATACAACGGGCCCAAGGCGCTGGGCCGATAATCGATGCCAAGTGACCCCAGGCAGTTTCCAAGCCAGGGCTCGCCCCGGTAATGCAGATTGAAAACCAGGTAGCCCGGGATATTGGGGATGAGCAGGAAGGCGCTGATCATCATGCACGCCATGCCCGAGAACGCCAACAGCGGCAACGGCTGCCCAAAGGAAACCCAGATCGGCGTTTTGGCGTTGCTCGCCACGGCCGCGAAATGATGCTTCATCGGCGGCAAAAACCACAGTGCGCAAGCGCTAACCGCCATGCCCATCAACGCGACCGCAAAAAACGGCATGCGCCAATCGAATGCATGGGACAGCTCCAGCGCCAGCGGCACGCCAAAAATGCTGGCAACGGCAAACGCCGTCATCACCGTCGCCATGGCGCGGCCGCGACGCGAAACCGGAATCACATCCGAAATTACGGCCAAAGCCAGGCTCGTGGCGGGGCCGCCAAATGCTCCGGCCACAATGCGAGCCGCCAGCAGCGACTCCAGGTTGAAAGCAAAGCCGCCCAGCGCTGTGCCGCAAACCAGGCCAAACATGGCGACGGCAAGAGCTTTGCGCCGGTCGAATCGGTCAAGGAAGAACGAGCCAATGATTCCAGTGACTGCGCCTGCCAGCGTGTAGCTGCCGGCAATGATGCCAAGGTTGTGTAGCGGAATATCCAGCGCCACGGCAAAGTCGGGGCCCAGCGGCATCACAATCATGAACTCAAGAATGTTGATGAACTGAATCGCGGCGATCAGCAGCACGATTAGTTTTTCGCGCGGCTGCGGCACGGAATCAGAGTTGTTCGAGGCCTGGGTCAAGCGTCTCCAGTCGCCGGCCAAAGAACACCAGCAAGAGTTCAACTTCGACCATCGTAAGCAC
>Ga0138256_10006954_pt1 | contig 11956 bp, 13 predicted proteins | sample KNB2016incub_MG_FD_105486 | JGI IMG/M metagenome (GOLD analysis project Ga0138256, IMG submission 105486) | Active sludge microbial communities from wastewater in Klosterneuburg, Austria - KNB2014incub_MG | ecosystem: Engineered > WWTP > Activated sludge > Unclassified | place: Austria...
CACGTCGAATGAAATTGTGTGGAGCGGAGGCGCCGTGGCTCCGTAGCGATAGTATGTGGGTGCCTTTGGTCCGGCCTCGAACGTCACTGACTCAGGTTGCTCCAGTAATAGTCGAGCGATCTGCCCCTTGTAATCACGTCCTGTCCAGTCGAGCGTGATCGTCAACATCGTTTTGTCAGCACTGATTCGGCAAGACATCTGAGGTTGGAAGTCCGATCTGAAACAGTTGGCCGCCTCAAGCACAGGCCCCAAGTCCCCTTGTCTGCATAATTTTTCGTTCGCCCAGAAGAACAGGGGGCTGTATCCGAATGACTGGGATTCTTTGCCACTGCGCACTATTACGCGCCACTCATAATTCACCATGACCCAGGCGTTTGTTTTCCAGCCGTGGCAAAACCCCTCCTTCATCGTTTCTGGACGCAACGGAAATACGAATGTGGCCCCGTCCGCAGTCACTTTGGCTCGATATCCGATCGCTTGGGATAAATCCTTGCCTTGCGTCAAGATTGGCGACGTCAGCGCGACGACAAAACACACTATGAACAGGAAGGGCTTCACAAAAAAACTGAAGCAAGACGGGCAAGGCAATGATGGTCGCATGCAGTGCCTGCCTTTGATCCTGCAGTGCCACTGGCCGGCATCAGCGTCACCGGAACGTAATCGGTACGTGAATGCGGCTTGCGATACGCGCACCGCCTTGGATGCGAGGGCTGAAGCGCCATTGTCGCGCAGCATTGACTGCAGCTTGGTCGAGATTGCGGTTGCCGCTTGATTTCGCCACTTCGACCTCCCATACGATGCCCTTGGCATCCAGAGTGAGCGTCAATACGGTCGTTCCCGCTATGCCCTTGCTGCGTTCTTCCGGAGGGTAGTCCGGTGCGGGGGCGAACTGCACCTTAGGCGCGGCGTTCAGCGGGCGGGTGCTTGTTGCTGGAGATACGGCGCTGGCTGTGCTCGCAGTATTGGAGCGCGCCTCGTGCGCGACGATGTTGTCCTTCAGGCGTTGGAGCATCGGGTGTCGCCCATCGACTCTCTCGATCAACGCCGCCAAGCGCTTGGCCTCGGCGAAGTCCTTGCGAACAATGCTCTGTTCGGCGGCGACTACTGTCATAGGCAGCACGTCGATCAGCGCGCTGGATGCGCCGACGTCGTCCGGCTGCTTGTCGCGCAGGGCCAAGTAGAACTCCAGCGTGTTGTTGCCGGCCGGCGCGTACAGGCGGTTTTCCGCATAGGCCTTAGCGGCCTCCCTGCGTAGCTGGTCCGGTGACATCGCCGCAGCCATGGTTGACACTGCCGACTCGGCGATGGGTGCCATCGGTGGATTGCTGCCACTGCCCGTTTGGCTCAGAGAACAGGTCGCATTCGAGGCATTGCAATGGATGCGTGCAACACCGGGGGACTTGGGGACAAATTCGATGTCCGCGCCATGGTTGACCTGATCCAGATGCAGCGCAGTCGTTGGTGCCGTGCAGCGCTCGCTAGGCGGTGCCGGGATGGACATGTCCGAAATGGCGGCGGCCACGGCCGAGTTCATGTAGGCCTTGGCCTCCGCCTCGCAGGCGCCTTCGGCTTTGCGGATCAGATAAACGATGACCTGTTCTGCAGTCAAAGGGGGCGCTAGAGGGCAGGTTTTGTTCGGGGGAGGCGGTATCGGGGCGTGCGACAACACCGCCGCTTCTGCCAAGTCCATATAAGCTTCAAACTCCGCAAGGCATGCGGCCTCGTTTTGTTGAGGGTAATTCGCTCCGCGTTCGCCTGCATGAGGTTGACCAATCACTTCCGTGGTTCCGTGCACCTTGCAGTGCCCGCCTTCGCAGACGCGATTGATCATGCAATCCGTGTCCACGCTGCACTGGAGCACGGCATCCGGGCTGGCTCTGGCAGCATCGCCGCCGATGCTTGCGGGTAGCTTGTCGCAGGCGGTGAGCGCGGAGGCGACGAGCAAGAGTCCAACCCAACGATCTGATAATTGCATGGTCTGATTCTTTACGGGCTAGGGTGATGAGGCGAGGTCATGGGGCAGTAAGTCCACGCATCCCCAGGTTTTTGAATCCGGACATTCCGCGATCAGTTGGGCGTTTTTGCTTTCCAGGCCTCGAAAGCATTGTTGGCGTTCATCTCGTCGCTATCGGGCGGCGGGAATGGCGACACTTCGCAGCCGGCGCGCAACAGGCCATCGACATCCGCCGCTTGGTTGCCAATGAACATCACCCACGGAATTCTGCGCCGCCTGGTCGCCAATGAACATCACCCACGGAATCCGGTACAGCGGCGTACGTCCCTTGGCGATGGCCGGCGAACGGGCGATCGTGCGCTTGGCCTCCTCGATCGCCGCGGTCATCTTCTGCGGGGGCTCTTTCTCGTCCTCCGCATTGCCCGGTCCGAGGTCGCCCATGCGCTTGCGCGTGCGTCCCTTGAGCGAGGCCTTGCGGCGGCCAGTTGCAAACCACCACAACACCACGCCGGCCATCACGCAGATGCCCAGCACCTGCCAGAACCGCATCGGCACTTGCGGCAAGATGGCAAAGGCCAGGAACACCAGGCCAGCCAGCACCAGCAACAGCAGCAGGGTCAGCACGATCCGCTTGAGCCATGGACTCTTGGCGCCATCAGCGACCGGCCGGTACAGGTAGCGACCCGGGTGAATATGTCGCGAATTACCGAAAACGCGCGTTCGACCATGTAGAGCGGGCTCATAGCTCAGGCCCCGTTTGAATGAACAGGTAGGTCGCGGCCAGCTTGGCGTTGCGCTTGTTGGCCTCAAACATCTGCCGCATGCGTGGCAGATATTCCTCCGCGGTCTGGATTTCGGGCAAAGGTTCCGGGTACAGCGGCGTCGGCGACGAGATCACGGTAATCAGCTCCTGGCCGAACGGAGGCGCCACTGTCCAGGTCTTGCTGGGCGTGGCGCCGACTTCGAACTGCTCGCTGGAGCGGATCAGGCGGCCGCTATTCGGCTCGCCGATGTTCGGGTACATGTGCGCGACCTGGCCGGACACGGTGAAATAGTCCACGTACACGTAGCCGTCGTAATTGGCTTGCACCAGCTTGGCGATCACGTTTTCGCTTTCGATGAAACGGTCCGAGTGGCCGGTGCTGGGCATAATGGTCAGTCCATAACCGCTGTCGCCGTTGCGTGCCTTGTACGGTTCCAGCAGCTTCACCACTTCGCAATGCGGCCAGATGCGCAGCTGCACGTCGGCGGTCGAGGACTTCACGCCCTCGATGCCGTCGATGCGCTGCTTGACCGCGGACACGTCATCCGCCCGCGAGACATAGCCGGAGACCTTGATCGAGCCCTTGTCCTCGTCGACCGCATCGATCTTCAGGTCCGAGCACGGGAAGCTGGCGAGCACTTCCTGGATCGGAACCTGGATATTGGGTTGCGGAATAGCAACCGTTTCGTTCGCTGTATTCGAAGGCACGGTCACTGTGCGGTTCGTACCCACCTCTCCGTGTTCATGAACCTTGCATTGCCCGCCATCGCAGACGCGATTGATCATGCAATCCGTATCCACGCTGCACTGAAGCACGGCATCCGCGCCGGAACTGGTGGAATCGCCATCGAGGTTTGTGGGCAGCTTGTCGCAGGCGGCGAGCGCGGAGGCGACGAGCAAGAGTCCAACCCAACGATCTGATAATTGCATGGTCTGATTCTTTACGGGCTAGGGTGATGAGGCGAGGTCATGGGGCAGTTAGTCCACGCATCCCCAGGTTTTTGAATCTGGGCACTCCGCGATCAGTTGGGCGTTTCTTGCTTTCCAGGCCTCGAACGCATTGTTGGCGTCGGCGATCATTTGCTGGTGGTCGCTCTGGGCGACCGTATCGAACTTCTTTCCGACGAAAACGTAGCCATTCTGAGTGCCCGCCACGTCGTATGGGCGTTGAATTTGCGAGAAAAAATATTCGTTCTTGGTACGTTGATCGGGGAAAAAGATCGCAAAGGCCTCGGAAGTCACAATGCTTGCATCCGTGATGGTGAGTTCGACCGGCAGCATCTTGGATTTGGAAATGGAATAAGACTGCTCGAACGAGTATGTGCCCACAACCGTGGTTGGTATGCCGGCAACGCGCTTCCGCTCCTCGTGCGCGCGCTGCGCTTCGATGATGTCTGCGTACTGCGCGCACCCGTCCATGCCGGATGGCGCATCCCTGTCGTAGGCCGGGTATCGCGCTTTCAGAAGCTGCAAGAACTCATCGCTGCCGTTGTCCGAAAGGTTGAGCTGCTCGATTTTCCATTGCCCATCGTTCGGATCCAGATAGACCTGGGCTTTTCCTTCGTAGCTGCCACCGGCATCCGAGAACTCCGGGGCAGTCCATTCGATGCCGTAATTGAAGGTTATCCCGATGATTTCAAGCGGGACGCCCATTGGTGCGGCTTTGTATCTGTTGGTATAGGTGATGTTCTTGAGGGCGCGCCTGCCAAGGTTCCATGTGTGGCGGCTTCCTCCGATGTCGCTCCGCCCGCCGTTGTCCACCATGTTGGGGTTTTCATGGAACTTGCTGGTATAGAAGAAAAACTTGATGTCTTCATTTCCGTATCTGCTATGGATGACCGCATCCTGGATCTCGGCGTAATTGTTTTGCATCAAATAGGAAACCAGGTGCGGATTGCCATGCTGGGTTGCGCTGTTGAGATGCAAAGGCTTCATGCCAAACTCGGTCGTGCATACCGATTTCAGGAAATCCCGACTGTCCTCGTTCGGCAAATTCATCTGAATGAGATCGGAGAATCGAGATTTCTCGAATATCTGTTCGTGCGCAATCTGCGGCAAGCCCTGGTTGCAACCGGAAATTGCCGAAGCGGCGACGAGCGACATCGCAATGAACCAATGACGAATCGAACGGTGTTTTTCTTGCATGACGAGCCCCTGTGACCCGACGGGTATGACGGGGTATTTCGATTTGCAGTTCGATTACCAGGCGGCGGATTCGGCGACCAACGTCCGCAGCACGCCGGCTTATCAGATGTTATTTGACTCTCTGGTATTCATCGCCTTCGCCCATCAGGGTGTCCGTTTGCTTTCTGTGTGAAATCACAAGCTCGCCGAATGAGCCGCGCTGGATGCGCAGGAGGTTTTGGGATTTGTCGTATACGGGTACTACTTTTTCACCGCGACTCGTAGTCACGATGAACTGATCACCCTCCTTAGCAATCGTGACGAGATCTGCGGGGTCCTTGACGTTCTGCCATTGTCCTGTGAACTCATGCCCGTCAGCTCCGGCGCAGCCTTGTAGTATTAAAGACATTGCCGCGAGAAGAAATGCTGCCATGATCATTGAGTGCTTGGTTTTCATGGATTCTCCTTCGTTAAATACGGTTGCGAGAGCGAACGGTACAATTACATCCTGCGTGCTTCGATAGTGACGACCGGCTGTTTCAACTTGCAGGTCGAATAACCATCAGGCGGATTCGGCGACCAATGCCCGGCACATACCTGTTCGCGGATGCGCTTGCGGCAGGCACTGCCGAAGAACCCCTTGCGGCAATCACTGCGCCTGCTTTCGTAGAGCGCATCTGCGGTTTCTGCCTGCCGTCGCGCAAGCGCTTGCTCTTCGCGCTCGCGGGCTTGCTGCTCCGCCGCACGCTGTTCGGCGATCTTCTTGCGCTGGCGTTCAAGCTCGCGACGTTCGCGTTCGAGTCGGCGTTTCTCGTCGGCTACGCGCTCGCGTTCCAGCCGGATACGCTCCTGTTCCAGCGCTTCCGCCGCCAACCCTCCGGTGTCATCGGCCTGCACCTCACCAACCACAGCTTGCGCGCCTGCCGGGTAGGCGGGGTCTGCGGCATCCGGTGATGGAGCTACGTCCGGATCAACACCCACCTCATGGTCGCTTTCTGGCGTGGCGGGTGTGTTCGGAGACGGGTGCACCGTCGCGGCGGTGTCGCTGCGCATCTTGCACTGTCCGCCATCGCAGACGCGGTTGATCATGCAATCCGTGTCAACGGAGCATTGCTGCACGGCTTCATTCGACGCGCGAACCATCTCGCCGGGGGCTGCGGGCTTGTGCTCGCAGGCGGCAAGCGCGGCAGCGCCGAGCAAAAGCCAGAGCCAACGAGCCATTATCCGGCGCATGTCCGTCTCTTTCATTGTCTTGCCGTTTGCGTGCGGATGTCCTGCAGTGCCTCGTGAATCTTGAACTGCACGACTGCAAGTTCGCAGAAAATGCGCGAAATCAAGGCGCCAATGACGGTGAACACCGCCGTGCAGATCAGTGACAGCAAGCCAAACGCGGCGGTGCCTCCGCCTTGCGTCATCATCCCGAGGCTGCTGATAAACCCAAACAATCCCCCAATTAATACCGCGGCGATCATCAGCACATAGATGATCGTGATGATTTTGGGGACGACCATCACGTCAAAGCCTGAGAACAGGGCTCCCAATATCGATTTAGAGGATTTCGTCACGTGGGACCGCAACGCACTGGTCGTGACGCCGCCCATGGGGGTGTGGGCTCTTGCTCCGGAGCTCGTCGGTGTTGGCGCCGATCCATCCATGGCATGACCGCAGCTCGCGCAGAATCGCGTGCCATCGGGATTTTCCTGCCCGCAGTTGTCGCAGAACATGGCCTTACTCCGTTTCACTTGAATTGGTTGGGATGAAATTGACAAGCCGCATGGTAGCGACAGATCGACTTGTGCCACTTTCTATAACGAAGTCGCTTTGGTTTCGTATCAACACGCTGCGCTTGGCCGCAGGCACATACCATTCTGTATTCGTTCTCGTGATTTGCACGGAGGATCGTGGTGATTGTATTAAGTCTGCTCGAGCTTGAATTCTGAGCTTCAAGCCATCCACCATCACGCCATCCAACCGGCCGATATTGCGTTCCCAGCCGAGTGCCGTTCCGGTGACTGTGAGATTTTCGGTTGACGTCAGTTCTCGTCCATCTTTCGTTCTTTCGATAAGGGTGCGTGTGCCGGTTTTGTTCCATTTCTTGCCTGGGCGCAGGGGGAAGTCATGGGCGTAAACGTACGGAAATATGCTGTCGACTCCGAACTTGGTAACCATCTCAATAGCGTCGTCGCCGTTGAATAGAATTGCATTCAATTTCTTGTCATAAACGAGCTGTTCGCCTCCAATGCGACCGGAAACGTTGAAATTTATCCGTTCGTCCTCGATGGCTGTTACATGGATGGTGATGGGTTCGTTCATTGCTTCTTTATAATTAGTATAATTAGTGGACGTGACCAATTCAGCTGACGCTTCATAAATACTGGTGTCGCCGACGCGAGGCTCAGGTGCATACACGGGCACGTAATCTTGAACCATGCGCTGCGCTGCGGATGGCAGCGTCAGTTTTCCTGTGTACACCAGCCCGCCCGCAATACCGACAGCGGCTAGCAGACCGCCTCCAACCGCCCACGGCCAAACTTTCCGTCGCCGGGCAGGCGCTTGCGGCCTTGACGACGCATAGACGGGGCGCGGGCGAGAGGGTGGCGGCGTGTGTACGGGCGCTGGTGTTGCCGCGGCTGCCTGCGCAGCAGGCGCGGCGGCGCTTTGTGCCGTCTGCCCCGGCACAGCGATTTGATGCCCGCAGGTGCGGCAGAATTTCAGCCCATCGGCCACCGGTTGCCCGCAACCAGGACAGGCGATGCCTGCCTGCGGCGGAGCGGCATTTGCCGCTAGCGGCGCGCCGCATTGGCGGCAGAACTTCGCCTCCGGCGCATTCGGGAAACGGCAGGAAGCGCACGCCATGGTGATGGTCATGCCGCAGTCCCTCGCCAGTGGACGGCCCTCCAGGCATTGCAGACGGCAACTGCCATGGGCGCAGCCAGCGCAGGCCCCCATGCTTGCCCCCTCAAAGAGTCAGGCGTGGTGCCGAAGCAACCATTGATGTTCCTGATGTCCTGGTCGATCCCGGTCTTGGTAGCCCTGAGCGCGCTGAACGCATCTGAGCTGCGTTCGATTGCTTTTCGGCTGTGGTTGGCGATGCAGAGTGAGTTCACCTGAAGGCGCGATGCTGCGTCGTTGGAATCGGCAACGGCGGGCATCGGCGCAGGCCCTGATAGTGCCGAAGTGCGAGGGACCGTCTGAATTAATAGGTAGTTGGCCGCCAGGCTGAGGTTGCCCTGATTGGCCTCCAGCATCTGCTGCAATCTGGGTAGATAGTCATACGTGTTCTGTACTTCCACCAGAGTGCCTTCGTACAGGGGCGTCGGAGAGGTGATAACGGTAATCAGCTCCTGCCCGAACGGTGGCGCCACCGTCCAAGATTTCAGCTCGGTCGCGCCGATTTCGAATTGCTTGTGGGCGGCGACCAGTTGCCCACTGCCGGGCTCGCCTGAGTTCGGGTAGACGTGGACGACATTGCCGTCTATTGAGAAGTAGTCAACGTACAGGTAGCCGTCGTAATTGGCCTGCTGCAGCTTCACGACGATCCGCTCGCCCTCGAGGAAGCGGTCCGAATGTCCGGTGCTTGGCGTCACCGTCAGGCCATAGCCGGAATCGTCGTTGCGGGCCTTGTACGGGGCCGGCAGCTTGATCACCGGATATATCCTTGCCGTCATGCTGGGCAGCATGTCAGTCATTGCATCATCAATGACGCCACCGGATTTGTGCAACTTGCACTGCCCACCATCGCAGGCGCGGTTGATCATGCAATACGTGTCAACGCTGCACTGGAGCACGGCATCGGAGCCGGCACTGGCGGCATTGCCGCCCCGCTTGGCGGGCAGCTTGTCGCAAGCGGCAAGCCCGGCAACGCCAAGCACAAGCCCCAGATAACCCGCCGCGATCAATAGACGATTCCCCATGCGCCCCCCTTTGCGTCTTGTACGGTCAATCAACCCGAAAACCCGTCAGTCCACGCGCAAAATGTTTTTCACCGACGGCTGCATCAGGCATGCCCCAATGCCGGCCCAGACCGCCGCCCGCAGTACGGTCAGCAGCAAGATCGGACCGGAGATTTGCGGTGCAACGAAAATTACTACGAATTCCAGGATTGCCCAGAGGATCGACGCAAGGATGGCGGACTTGCCCGCCCAGGACTGCCGCGTGAACAACCCGCGTGCGATGGCAAGGCCGTACGCGCCAAACAGCGACAAAATCAACCCGCCAATGCCCGCCATGACGACCTTGTCGCCCCCGAAGCCGCCAAGACTTGCCGATGCGAAGCTTCCGCCAAAGGCCCCCAAGCTCGTGATTATTCCGAGGAACAACGCGAATAGGGAATGCACCCCCATATAGAATGCGGCCGTGTAAACCGTCAGCAATTCGTTCTTTTCCACGGCACCACGCAGGCGGTTGCCGACTTCCGCCGCGAACATCATCGGCGCCGGCGCCGATCCGTCCATGGCCCGGCCACAGCCCGTGCAGAACCGTGCGCTGTCGGGATTTTGCTGGCCGCAGTTGTCGCAGAACATGGTGGTTACTCCGTGTCGGTTGAATTGGTAGGGATGAAATTGACCAGTCTCGACGTTTCGGTTTGATCGCCGTTCCAGGTGTTCGGCATGTGGGTGGTGCTTCGCATGACGACGCTCCGGCCGGCGGCAGGCACGTACCATTCCGTGGCCGTCGTCGTGTAAGTCACAGTAGTTGCGCCGCTGTCGCCGATAGTTTCAACAGTCTGTTCGATTTTAAGCTTGAGGCCATCCACCATGACGCCATCCAGACGGCCGATATTGCGTTCCCAACCCAGCACGTTGCCCGTGACCGTCATGCGGCCAGTTATCTCGTGGATCGTGTTGGCACCGCCGGTAAGTTGTGGACTGTTGTAGGTGGAAATCGCGTGCCACGTCTTGCCAGGCGTCAGGGGGTAGTCGTAGCCGCGCCACGGTGGACTGTAGGTGCTCTTGTGATGAATGCCTTCGTATGCTTCGAAGGAAGGCTGTTTCCCGAATACTGTGTGGGATTCAATGAGGTTTCGTTGCGTGTCGTATACGCTGAAACGTGTATCGCGGCCGGAATCCTCTGGTGTCACCGTCACGCGGTCGCCTTCGATTGATGTCACCCGATAGGTGTGGCGGGACGAGGTGACAGTTGGGTGGCGATTATCGGAAGAGGAGTCTTCGTAAGTCCAGGTATCGCCGACCTGGAACTCGGGTGCCTGCACGGGCACATAGTCCTGAACCAGACGTTGAGCGACGAGCGGCAGCATCAGCTTTCCCGTGTACACCAGCCCACCCGCAACGCCGATGGCGGCGAGCAGACCGCCGGCAACCGCCCATGGCCAAATCTTCCGCCGGCTGGGTTTTGGAGCATTCGATTTTGGCGACGACCGTGCGGGTATTTCCGGCAAGCGCGGTGGCATGCGGTGGGTTGCAGATGTCGGTGGTTCAGATGGCGGTAGGCGCGCCGGCGTGTGTGCATCTTCAGCGGCCGCTTGATGATCTGCTGGCGTGGGGGCAGCCCCCCTTGCGGCGGCATCTTGCACGTCCTGCGACATCGCCGCGAGCGGCTGACCGCAGCCACGGCAAAACTTTTGCGCACCCACCGCCGGCTGGCCACAGGCTGGGCAGGCACGTACGACCATCGGCGGCGCAGTGGTTGCTGCCAGCGACGCACCGCATTGTCGGCAGAACTTCGCGCCTTGAGCATTGGGGGCGCGGCAGGAATTGCAGGTGATGCTGATCGTCATAGGGTTATCTAGTCAATACGGACCGGCTTCGAAACTTCTGTCGCAGAGCATGGCGGTTAATCCGTGTCGCTAGGAACGAAGCTGATCAGCCTCGATGTAACGGACATGACAGAGGCGCCTCTGTAGTCATTCGGATTAGGGGTGACGCTTCGCGTTACAACACTGCGTTCGGCGGCAGGCACGTACCATTCCGTGCTCGTCGTGGTGGATGTCTCGGTAGTTGCACCGTCGTTCCCGATGGTTTCTACGCTTTCTTCGATTCTTAGCTTCAGGCCATCCACCTCGACGTCATCAAGACGACCAATGTTGCGTTCCCAGCCAAGCACTTTGCCCGTAACCGTCATGCGTTGAGTTATTTCGTGGACGGTACTGGCTCCTGAACTAAGTTGAGGAGCCTTGGTGGTGGAAATAGAGCGCCATGCTTTGCCTGGTATTAAGGGAAAATCGTAGAGGCGTATCGGAGGGCTGTAGGTTTGCTTGTGATGAGTGCCTTCGTATGCTTCAAAATCGCGTCGTTTCCCGTATGTTGTGTCGACTCCAACAAGGTTGCCTTGCCTGTCAAATACTTTTTGAAACTGCAAAATTAGACCACCCAGTTGCGGTTGCGGTTGCGTTACCGTTACGCGGTCACCTTCGATTGCTGTCACAGTATTAGTTTGGCGGGATGAAGTGGTGTTGGTGCTTCGATTGTCGGAATAGAAATTTTCGTAAGTCCACACATCGCCAACTTGGATCTCGGGCGCACGCACGGGCACATAGTCCTGAATCAGACGTTGAGCGACGAGCGGCAGGGTCAGCTTTCCGGTGTACACCAAGCCCCCTGCGATACCGACAGCGGCCAGCAGACCACCGCTAACCGCCCACAACCAAATTTTCCGGCGTCGGGTATTGGGGGCATTCGGTTTCGGCGATGACCGCACGGGTAGTTCACGCTGGCGCGGTGGCATGCGATGGGTTGCAGATGCCCGTGGTTCCAACGGCGGCGCGCGGCTCGGTGCGGAGGGCGCTTCTGCTGTCGCCTGCGCCGCTGGTGCGGGGGCGGGCTCACTTCGTGCGGCGCCCTGCGATCCCGGCGCTACCGCCGCGAGCGGATGGCCGCACCCACGGCAGAATTTCTGCGAGCCGGTCACCGGCTGGCCGCAGGTGGGGCAGGCAATTGCCATCAGCGGCGGTGCGACATCCTGCACCAGCGGAGTGCCGCATCTGCGGCAGAATCTCGCGCCGCGCTCATTTGGTGCGCGGCAAGCCGCGCATGCGATGCTGATCGTCATCGTGTTTCTTCTTCCATCCGTTCATCCGACACCTGATTTTCGCGCTCAGGCAGCAGGGCACTGCTAAGGAAGGTCTGAACAACACGCTCTGAAGCTGCAACTTCGGG
>Ga0138256_10006955_pt1 | contig 11955 bp, 7 predicted proteins | sample KNB2016incub_MG_FD_105486 | JGI IMG/M metagenome (GOLD analysis project Ga0138256, IMG submission 105486) | Active sludge microbial communities from wastewater in Klosterneuburg, Austria - KNB2014incub_MG | ecosystem: Engineered > WWTP > Activated sludge > Unclassified | place: Austria...
AACTCCACGTTGCCGCTCACGTGATCGCCGTGCGTGTGCGTGTTGATGATGCGGACCACGGGCTTGCTGGTCACCAGCTTGATCTGCTCGAGCAGGGGCTGACCCCACCCGGGGTTCTTGGTGTCCACCACGGTCACGCCGTCGGTCCCGACGAAGACGGCACTGTTGCCGCCGCCGCCCTTCATCATGAAGAGGTTGTCTTTCAGCTTCTCGACCTCGACCACGCGCGGAGCCGGCTGCTGGTAGGCCGCGAGCCCGATCGAGAGCGCGCCCGTCAGGAGCACACCACCCAGAGTCAGTTGTCGCATCATTTCCGCCTCCTTATCGTCTCGTCGTCTTGCGGCCCGACTGCTTCGCCGCCTGCCGTCCGGACGATCGCCGGGGCGGCGCCTTCCGGGCCGGCGCCTTCTTGCCGGGCGCTTTCCGGGCGGGGGCCTTCTTCGACACCGCTTTCTTCACGGCCTTCCTGACTGCCTTGGCCTTCCGGGCGGCAGGCCGACTGGCGGACGGAGGCGGCGCCGATTTCCGGTACCGCCCTTCCATCGCCGGGTGCCAGGTCTCGCCGTCGGGAGAGACTTCCATCAGGAACACGTGCGCGTCGGGAGCCGTGAGCGTCCAGGATGCGCGGGACTGGCCGCCCTGCGGCATCGGCGCACCGAGCATCAGTGTGTCGCCGTCGAAGCGGCCGCGATACTCGCCGCCGGTGCCGCTCATCGACTCCCACCAGTGCATCACGTACAGGCTCGGATACCGCTGACGCCGCCGGAAGACCGCCAGCAAGAGGTCCAACCCGCGCGGCGTCCAGCACACCAGCAGGAACCGGAATGACCGGCGCAGCAGGGGCGATCCGGGCAACGGGTGCGGCGGGCGGTGCAGCCGCGGCCCCCGACTGATGTTCGAGGGCATGGACGCGAGCGCGCAGGCGCTCGACATCGCGCGAGAGCCGCATGATCCGAGTGAGGCTCCAGAACGGAAGGGCCAGCAGCCCCAGGGCCAGGGCGCCGGCCACGAGGCCCATCAGCACGAGCACGCGTGCAGTGTGGGCCCCGCGCAAGAGCATGTCAATGCACCGGGCTTGCGCCGATCACCAATCGCGAGTCACTCGATCTTCATTACCACCAGCGGATTGACGCGTGAGGCGCCGAGTACGGGCAGGCCGCTCGCCACCACCGAGACGACCAGGAGCACGAGCACGACGCCGCCATACGTCCAGGGATCCGCCGGCGTCACCTCGTAGAGCATCCCGCCCATGAGCCGCGTCAGGCCCATGGCGGCGGCGATGCCGATGGCCAAGCCGGCTGCGGTAAGGACGAGCCCCTGGCCGAGAATGAGCCGCACCACCTGCCACCGGTCGGCGCCCAGGGCGAGGCGAATCCCGATTTCGTGCGTGCGACGCGAGACCACGTACGCCAGCAGACCGTACAGCCCAACGGCCGCCAGCACGAGCGCGACGATGGCGAAGGCGCCGAGCAGGAATCCGGTGAGGCGCGGAGTTGCCAGTGCCGTGCCGACGACTTCGTCCATGGACCGGACGTTCGCCACGGGCACGGTGCCGTCGATGGCGTGCACCTCGCGCCGCACGGGCCCGGCCAGGTTCAGCGGATCGCCCACGGTGCGCACCACGACGAAGGCGTTGCGGATCAGGTTACCGTGCGTCGCCAGGTGCCACTGCGCGTGCGGAATGTAGAACTTCTCTTTGATCAATCCCGTGACGCCATTGTGCCGTTCGTCCGCGACGATGCCCACCACCTGCACCCAGGGGGAGTCCATGCGGTCCAGCCGGATGCGCCCGCCCACCGCTCGCCCGTCCCGCCAGTACGTGCGTGCCATCGTCTCGTTGATGACGGCCACCAGCGGCGAAGCGGACGTGTCGGTCGCATCGAACGCGCGGCCGCGCACCAGGCGCATACCCATCGCCTCGAAGGCGCCGTCCGACGCGATCTGCCAGTCGCCTTTCGCGTTGGCCCCCGGGCGCTCTTCGTAACCCTCGATGTCCAGGCCCCAATCGCCGATCGTGGTGGCCAGCGGCAATGCGCGTACGACGCCGGCCGACTGCACGCCGGGCATGGCGCGAACGCGGGAGAGCAGGTCTCGATAGAAATCGACCACGCGCTCGGGCGTGTCGTAGCGCGCGGCCGGCACGGCCAGCCGCAGGGTGAGCACGTGGCTGGGCCTGAAGCCGAGGTCGACGCGGCCAAGCTCGGTCAGGCTGCGCGCCATCAGGCCCGCGCCGACAACCAGCACCACCGCCAGGGCCACGGCGGAGATGACCAGGCTGCTTCGCAGGCGTTGGCGTGCGCGGCCAATGGTGGCCTGCTGGTTGCCTTCACGCAAGCCGTCCACCAGGTTGAGGTTCCGCACGTGCATGGCGGGCGCCAATCCGAACACCAGGCTGGTGGCCAGCGCCAGGGTGACCGCGAACGCCACGACCGTCCAATCGAGGGTGACGGGCGCCAGGGGCGGAAGGCTGTCGGGATCCACAGCCGCCAGCGCACCGAGGCCGGCGGCGGCCACCGCCAGGCCGACCAGGGCGCCGCCGGCGCCGAGCAGGAGGCTCTCCGCGAGGAGCTGCCGGAACAGCCGGCCCGGCTCGGCGCCGATGGCCGTGCGCAGGGCCATTTCGCGCACGCGCGATTCGCCGCGCACGAGCAGCAGGTTCGCCACGTTCGAACACGCAATGAGCAGCAGGAACAGGACGGCACCGCTCAGAATCCACAGCGCCGGCCGTACGCCGCCGCGAATCTCCTGGTCCACCGGCACGGCAAACGCGCTGAAGTGCATGGCCTCCGGGTAGAGGCCCTCCTCGGTCTTGCGCCGCGTCAGCGCCCGGAGCTCGTCGGTGGCGCTTACGGCGGTCTGGCCCGGGGCTAGCACCCCCACGGCGTAGAGGCCGTGACTGCCCCGCTCGAGCCGAGCCATGTCCAGGCCCATCGGACGCCAGAGTTCGGTGGGCTCGGCCGCGTGTTCGGTGAAGTCGGTCGGGAGCCGGAACCCCTGCGCCATCACCCCCACCACCTCGTACGGCACATCGTCGAGCGTCACCGTGCGTCCGACGATGGCGCGATCGGCACCAAAGCGGCCATGCCAGAGCTGGTAGCCCATCACGACGACGGGCGGGCCGTTCGGGACGTCCTCGTCAGGACTGAACGTGCGGCCGAGGATGGGCGCCGACCCGAGCACGTCGAAGGCATTGGCGGTGACCAGTCCCACGCCGACGCGCACGGGGTCGCCGCCCCCGGTCAGGTTCTGCTGGTCCACGTCCCAGGCGGCCACGTCCGTCAGCGTGCGGAGCTCGGTGCGATAGTCCACCACCTCCTGGTCAGCCAGCCAGGTCTTGTCGAAGCCCACCCACTGGTTCCAGAGCACGACGCGGCGGCCGGGGTCCGCGTACGGCAGGGGCGCCAGCAAGACCGCCCGCACCACGCTGAAGATGGCCGACGTGGCGCCGATGCCGAGCGCAAGGGTCACGACGGCCACGGCGGCAAAGCCCGGGCTGCGCACGAGCCCCCGCAGGCCGACCCGCAGGTCCCGAAGGGGCGCCTCCATCACGGTCGGTTAGACGCAGGCCGGGGGAGGAAGGTTGGTGGCAGCCTCGCGCGCACGTTGCGCGCCTGCCACAGATGCCGCCGGTCGTGCGCGGGAATGGCCAGCAGGATCGTCGATACCCGCAGCCTGCAATTCGCCGGGCAGCATCGACCTCAATCCTCGTCCAGCGCGACGCGCCGCTGAAGGTCGAGCCCGTCAGGGCCGTACGCTGCGAATGACCTCGTGGCACACGGTTCCCGTCATCGCCTCCCGGATGCGGGTCGCCAGCATGGACTGTCTGAACGGCTTGTGCAGGAACACGGTGCGCGGGTCGCGCACCTGATCTTCGTCGTGGGACACCGAATGGCCGCTGATGAGCACCGCCGGGAGCGTCGAGGCACGCGCGCGCAGAGCGGCCAACGTCTCGGTGCCGGTCATGCGGGGCATGGTGACGTCCAGCACGACGAGGCCGAACCCCTCGTCGTCGCGATCGAAGAGGCCGACGGCCTCGACGCCGTCGGCGGCCTCGACGACGGTGAACCCCATTTCATCCAGCATCTGCCGAACGACGAGTCTGACCGTTGCCTCATCGTCCACGAGCAACACCCGCCCGCTCCCCTTCCAGGTATCGGCCTCGGGCGAGACAGGCCTGGCTGGAGCTGGCGGTTCCAGCAATGCCGGCAGCGACACCTCGAACCGCGTGCCCCGACCGGGCACGCTGCACACGCCGATGACACCCCGTTGCCGCTGGACGATGCCCAGGACCGTCGCCAGCCCGAGCCCGCGTCCCTCGAACTTCGTCGTAAAGAAGGGGTCGAAGATGCGAGCCCGGGTCTCGAGATCCATGCCCACGCCGGTGTCGATCACCTCGAGCTGAACCCGACGGTCGGCGTCGCCGGTCTCCGAAGCGCTGGTGCGCACGCTGATGTTGCCGGGGCCTTCGCCCAGTGCCTCCGAGGCATTGGTGACGAGATTGAGCACGACCTGACGCAACTGACTCTGGTCGCCCAGAATCCACGGGAGGTCCGGCGCCAGATCCAGGTCCAGCCTCGCCTTTTTCGATGCGGCCGAACGCAGCAGGCCGGCCATCTCGCTGATGAGCGTGTTGAGATCCAAGGGCCGGTCGGCCGACGGGCCACGACCAGCGTAGGTGAGCAACTGGTCGGTCAGCCCCGCGGCGTGATCGACGGCGGTGACAATTGTCTGCAGTTCCTCGTCGACGGGTGCGCCCGCCGCGATCTTCCGACCCGCGGCCTGGGCGCTGCCGAGGATCGCCATGAGGATGTTGTTGAAGTCGTGGGCAATGCCGCCGGCCATGACGCCCAGCGATTCCATCTTCTGGGTCTGGCGCAGCGAGTCTTCGAGGCGATGTTTCTCGGCCTCCGCCCGCCGTTGTTCGGTGAGGTCGCGCAGCAGCCACAACCGCCCGAGGTGTTCGCCCCAGGAGTCCCGCACGGCCGCGCTCGTGACCACGACGTGCCGGTTGGTGCCGCCGGCGTCGCCCATGACGACCTCGGCCTCGTCGTTCCCCTCTCCTTCGAAGACGCGAGCCAGCCCCGGATCCGAGACGACGGCTTTCAGTGGCCGGTCCCGCAGGTGAGCCAGGGGGCCGTTCAGCAGGTCGGCCGCCGCGCCGTTGGCCAGCCGGATGGTGTTCTGGGTGTCCACCACGATCAGGCCTTCGGGAATCGTCTCGAGAATGCGCTCGGCCGCGATCTCGGGGGTGATCTCGATGAGGCGATACCGCATGGCGCCCACCATCGTCGCCGCGAACATCGCGACAATGAGTACGAATCCGAACGGATAGACGGCCACGCCGAACGCCGGCAGGAAATCGATGACCGCGAGGTAAGCCAGATAATTGCCGAGATAGAAGGCGCGCGCCCGCTGGTAGTGCGGGCTGCCGGGCGCGAAGCGCCGCATCGCCTCACGGTAGGCGCGCAGCGCCTCGGCGAAGACGACCAGGAGCAGCGCCACCGGCACGATCCCCCATGCGGTGTACGCCGGGTAATACCCCCAGCTGTAGACGTGCGGCGAGGTCAGCAAGTCGGGCCAGGTGAGGCCGAACACGGTGACGACGATCGACAGCCCGTAGTACACGCGAATCTGCCGCCGTCGCTCCCGCGCCAGTCCGGCGGTCGACACGTTGACGTGATAGATGACACCGGGCAGCATGCCGATCCCGAGTTGGGCCAGCCGCGCCCAGAGTTGCGCGCGGCCGATGGACTCGGCCCCCGCAATCATCGACATCGAGAACAGCCACCATGCCGCAGTCGCTCCATAGGCGGCATGCACGCGGGCCGTCCTCGAGAGGGGGTGCCGCGCCAGGATGAGCCCGGACACCACCAGGACTACACCGGCCGCACCGCCGACCATCGCCGCGTGGAGGGTGGGGGACACGTTCAGAAAGAGGCGTCCTGAGGAAACCCCTGTGACAGGACGCGGAGCCCGAGGGGGGGCCGCCGACGCATCGCCCGCATTCTACCCCACCCATTTCCTCCTTTTTCGGGGACGTCATCCCCTGTACCTTCTGAGCCATGCGCCTGGTCTGCCTGCTCGTGTCGGTTGCCGGCCTGATCCCCGTTCCGATAGCCGCCACGGTGTGGGCACAAACCGCCGTGCCGGCTTCCGGCGTACCGCTGGATGTCGCGACCCGGCGCGCGGCGAGCATCGCAGACCTGCGTTACAACCTGTCGCTGGTGGTGCCGAGGGCGCCGGCCGACCCCATCACGGGCACCACCACAATCACGTTCGAACTCCGGGACAACACCGACCCGCTCGTCATCGACTTCGAGACCAGCCGGGACCACGTGCGGTCGGTTTCCGCCAACGGCGCTTCGACTCACTACGGGTACGTCAACGGCCACATCGTAGTCCCGACGACGGCCCTCGAGGTGGGCTTCAACACGATCGAGATCGCCTTCACCGCCGGCAACGATCCGTTGAACCGCAGCGCGGAGTTCCTGTATGCGCTGTTCGTGCCGGCACGAGCGCGGCAGGCGATTCCGGTCTTCGATCAGCCGGACCTGAAGGCGCGGTGGACGCTCAGGCTCGACTATCCGGCCGGCTGGCAGGCGGTCAGCAACGGGGCGGCCGTTCGCCGCACGACCGGGACCGGGCCGACATCCACCGTCCAGTTCGCCGACCGAGCCCCTGCCGACCTACCTCTTCTCCTTCGTCGTCGGCGACTTCAAGGTCGAGTCGGCCCAGCGCAACGGCCGCACCTTCCGCATGTTCCACCGCGAAACCGACGCGACGAAGGTGAACCGGAACAAGGACGCCATCTTCGACCTGCACGCGGCTGCCATCGCCTACATGGAGCGCTACACGGGCATCCCGTACGCGTTCGGCAAGTTCGACTTCGTCCTCATCCCCGCCTTCCAGTTCGGCGGCATGGAGCATGCCGGCAAGATCCTCTACAACGCGTCGGGACTGATGCTGGACGAGTCGGCCACGCAGAATCAGATGCTGGGCCGCGCGTCGGTCATCTCGCACGAGACCGCGCACATGTGGTTCGGCGACCTCGTGACGATGCGGTGGTTCAACGACGTGTGGATGAAGGAAGTCTTCGCCAACTTCATGGCGGCGAAAATCGTCAACCCGTCGTTCCCACAGGTGAACCACGAGCTCCGCTTCCTGCTGGCCCACTACCCCGCGGCCTACGAGGTGGACCGCACGCCCGGGTCGAACCCCATCCGGCAGGTGCTCGACAACCTCAACGAGGCGGGCAGCCTGTACGGCGCCATCATCTACCAGAAGGCCCCCATCGTCATGCGCCATCTCGAGGCGCTGCTCGGCGAGGAGTCGTTCCGCGACGGCCTGCGCGAGTACCTCGAGGCGCACAAGTTCGGCAATGCGACGTGGAACGATCTCATCGACGTGCTCGACAGGCGGACGCCTATGGACCTGCACACCTGGAGCAAGGTGTGGGTCGAGCAGCCGGGCCGTCCGACGATCACCACCGATCTGACGGTCGCCGACGGGCGCATCACGCGGCTGGCCTTCCGCCAGCAGGATCCGTGGAAGAGAGGGCTGCTGTGGCCGCAGCAGCTGCGCATCGTCCTGGGTCGCACCGAGGGCGCCAAGACAATTGCGGTCACTCTCGACGGAGAGGGCGTGGAGCTGAGGGGAGCGGCCGGCATCGCCACACCCGTCTACATCCTGCCGAATGGGGAGGGGTGGGCGTACGGCGACATGGTGCTCGATTCCGCCTCGCTCGCGTATCTCTCCCGGTCGGTGCCATCGTTGTCCGATCCGCTGACGCGCGGAAGCGCGTGGGTGACGCTGTGGGATTCGCTGCTCGACGGCCGGCTCGCCCCTGCTGCGATCATGGATCTCGCCAGCGCCGCTCTGCCCGTGGAGACCGACGAGCAGCTGACCTCACGCGTGCTGGGCTACGCGGGAAACACCTGGTGGCGTTTCCTGTCGGCGCCGGATCGCCTGTCGCGCGCGCCAGCGTTCGAGCATCTGCTGCGGCAGGGCCTGGAGCGCGCGGGCACGCCGAGCCAGAAGTCGGCTTGGTTTGGCGCGATCCGGAGCGTTGCGTTGACACCCGATACGGTGGGCTGGCTGCGGCGGGTGTGGGCGAAGCAGGAGACCGTGCCCGGCCTGCCGCTGGCCGAGGCCGACGACATCAACCTGGCCCTCGAGCTCGCCGTCCGCGAGGTGGACGGCTGGCGGAACATCCTGACCGCGCAGCTGGCGCGGACAGAGAATCCCGACCGCCAGGCCCGGTTCCAGTTCGTGATGCCGGCGCTCTCGGCCGACCCGGCCGAGCGCGACCGCTGGTTCCGGTCGCTCGCCGACGTCAACAACCGGCGTCGTGAGCCGTGGGTGCTCGAGGGCCTCACCTACCTGCACCACCCGCTGCGCGCCCGCGCGTCAGCCGGTTATGTGGCGCCCAGCCTCGACATGTTGCGGGAGATCCAGAGGACCGGCGACATCTTCTTCCCGAAGCGCTGGCTGGACGCGACGCTGGGCGGCTACAACTCGCCCGAGGTCGCCGGCATCGTGCGGAGGTTCCTGCAATCGCTGCCGCCCGACTATCCCGAGCGCCTGAAGAACATCACGCTGCAGTCCGCCGACGAGCTGTTCCGCGCGGAGAGCGTGATGAAACGCTGAAGGGATGGCCGCGACTCGCGACGCAGGCCCACCGCGGCGCCTGTCCACAGGGCCTCCTGGCACTAGAATGAAGACCATGCGAACCACGGCGGATGCCGTCATCGTGGGCGGAGGCTGCATGGGCTGCAGCCTCGCCTGGCACCTCGCCGAGCGCGGCGTCACCAACGTGGTCCTCGTCGAGCGAGAGCCGCAGCTGGCCGCCGGATCGACGGGTCGGAACGCGGGCGGCGTCCGCCACCAGTTCTCGCATCCCGCCAACATCAGCCTGTCGATTGAATCGATCCAGATGATGCGCGACTTCGAAGGGCGCGTCGGGGCGCCCATCGACTTCCATCAGGACGGCTACCTGTTCCTCGTCTCGAAGACGGCCAACGTGGCGACGTTCCTGCAGAACATCGCCGTGCAGAAGGGCATGGGCGTGGACGTGCAGTGGATTTCCCCGGGCGAAGCGGCCGTCATCGCGCCGGGCATCGACCTGTCCGGCCTCAGGGGCGCCGCCTGGTGCGCGGCCGACGGCGTGGCCGATCCCAACGGCGTGACGATGGGGTTTGCGAAGGGAGCGCAGGCCAAGGGCGTCGAGATCGTCCGCGACACGGAAGTGACGGGAATTGGCCTGCAGGGAAACCGTGTGTCCGAGGTCCGGACCTCGAACGGTACCATCGCCACACCGACCGTGGTCAATGCCGCCGGTCCCTGGGCCAAGTCGGTCGGCCGGCTCTGCGGCGTGGACGTGCCCGTCGAGCCGGAGCGCCGCCACATCTTCATCGCCACGCCCGAACAGGGCGGTTCGTGGGATGCGCCGCCGTGGGAAGGCCGCATGCCCCGAACGAAGGTCCTCGTCATCGACTTCGAGAGCACGTTCTACTTCCACCGCGAGGGTCCGGGCCTGCTCTTTGGCATGGGCGACCCGGATGAGACTCCGGGCTTCGACCTCACGGTGCGCTGGGACTTCCTGCCGAAAGTGACCGAGGTGGCCGTGCGCCGCCTGCCCGCCATGGCGGATGCCGCGGTCTCGCACGCGTGGGCCGGCCTCTACGAGATGACCCCGGACCACAACCCCATCATCGGACCCTCACAGGACGTGCAGGGCTTCTACACGATGGCGGGTTTCAGCGGCCACGGCTTCCAGCACTCGCCCGCGGCGGGACGCATCCTGGCCGACGTGATGACGGGACGCGATCCGCGGTTCGATCTGGCGCCATTCGCCCCCGACCGCTTCGCCTCGTCGCCGAAGAGCGGCGAGCTGAACGTCGTCTGATTCGGTCGACCTGGCGGCTACTGCTTCAGAACCTGGCCGCCCTTCATCACGAACTTCACCCGCCGCAGGGCGGTGATGTCGGCGGTGGGATTGCCCTCCACGGCAATCAGGTCGGCGAGCAGCCCGTCACGGACTCGTCCCACGCGGTCGCCGAGATGGAAAAACGCGGCATTACCCGACGTCGCCGCGACGGTGGCGGCCAGCGGCGTCATCCCCCACGCCACCATCAGTTCGAGCTCGCGAACGTTGTCGCCGTGCGCGTAGACGCCGACATCGCCCCCGAAGCACATCTTCACGCCCGCGGCGAGGGCCGCCTTGAAGGTCTCGCGCTTCCTCGCAATCCGTTCCGGTTCGGGATCCACGCCCTTCTTCCAGCCCGCATACTGCGCCGTGGCTTCGGGCGCGGCCAGCGTCGGGCAATAGGCGACGCCCTTCTCCACCATCAGTTTCCAGACCTCGGGCGTGCCGTCGTCACCGTGCTCGATGGTCTCGACGCCGCCCAGGATGGCGCGCCGCATGCCTTCCGCGGTGCCGGAGTGCGCCACGACCGGCCGCCCGCTGCTCCTGGCGACCTCGACAATGCGCGTGATCTCGTCGAGCGTGAAGGTGGGCCGCGACTCGCCGTTGGGGCCCCACCGGTAATCGGCGTAAATCTTGATGACGTCCACTCCGTGCCCGATCTGGTCGCGGGCCACGCGCGTCACGCCCTCGAGCCCGTCGGCTTCCTCTGCGCCTTGCGGCACGCGCCACTCGGGGGCAAAGCCCTTGGGCCCATAGCTGCCCGTGGCCACCATGGCCGGGCCCGCCACCAGCATGCGCGGTCCCACGATGACGCCGTCCGCGATGGCGCGCCTGAGGCCCACGTCGGCGTATCCCGCTCCCTCGCTGCCCAGGTCGCGCACCGTCGTCACGCCGGCCATCACCGTGCGCTCGGCGTGCGTCACGGCGCGCGCCACGCGGTAGGCGACGCCGTCCTTGAGGACCTGGTCGTTCCACGTCGCTTCGTTGTAGGGGTGCAGCAGCAGGTGCGAGTGCCCCTCGATGAGGCCGGGCAGAAGCGTCAAGCCCGCCAGCGAGACCGTGCGGGCGCCTGGCGGAGCGGCGATCGACGCCGACGGCCCAACGGCGACGATGCGCTCGCCCCGCACGACGACGGACCAGCCGGCGTGGAGCTGCTCGCCATCGAACACGGATTCGGGCACGAGCACCGACGCCGAGGACGCGGGTGCCTGGGCCGCCGATGGCGCAGATGACACAGATGCCAGGGAGAAGGTCAGGGCGAGGGCGAGGGATGGAGCAATGGGCCTCATGGGCGCGCAGTATACTGCCCCGCGCCAGGCGACCGGACGGTCGCGGCGAGCTATAATTCGCGGTTGTCTCCGCCTCGTGGCGGATGCGTGTTGCTTGTGAGGTTCATGCCTATGTACTCCCGGTCTCTGGTGTTGCGTGTCGTCTCCCTGGTGGCGCTGGTCATCGCGCTCGTGGCCATCGGCGCACCGGGCCTCTCTCCCCTCGTACGCGCCCAGGGCGATCCCAACATGGTCGTGCCGCCGGCAGCATTCGACGACCTCAAGTGGCGACTGGTCGGCGCCACGCGCGGCGGGCGCGCCACGGCATATTCCGGGGTCCGACAACTGCCGCACACCTTCTACATGGGCGCCACGGGGGGCGGTGTATGGAAGACCGAGAATGCCGGCATCTCCTGGGCTCCGGTGAGCGACGGGCAGATGGCCACCGGATCGATAGGCTCCATCGACGTCGCGCCGTCGAACCCGAACCACGTGTGGGTCGGCACGGGCAGCGCCGCCATTCGCTCGAACGTCATCATCGGCCGCGGTGTCTACAAGTCGCTCGACGCCGGCCGGACGTGGCAGTTCATGGGGCTGAAGGATTCGGGACAGATTGGTGGCCTCAAGGTCCACCCCTACGACACCAACACCGTGTGGCTCGCCGCCCTCGGCTCTCCCTTCGGCCCGAACGCCGAACGCGGGATCTTCAAGACCAGCGACGGCGGCAAGACCTGGAAGAAGACGCTGTTCGTGAACAACGAG
>Ga0138256_10006957_pt1 | contig 11952 bp, 9 predicted proteins | sample KNB2016incub_MG_FD_105486 | JGI IMG/M metagenome (GOLD analysis project Ga0138256, IMG submission 105486) | Active sludge microbial communities from wastewater in Klosterneuburg, Austria - KNB2014incub_MG | ecosystem: Engineered > WWTP > Activated sludge > Unclassified | place: Austria...
CTTACAACTTTGTAGCTGAGTTTTGATTTATTGGTTCCTGTTGAAAAGTGTTTAAATAAATCGAAACTACGATCGTAATAATTTATACCGCCAGCATAAGTTCCTATCCAAATATCACCTTTAGTATCTTCATATATTTGATAAATGGAGTTTTGACTTAAGCTATTTTGTTCGTTTTCATCGTGTGTATAATGTGAAATACTATTTTTATCACTATTAATGATGTACAAGCCTGCGTAAGTTCCAACCCATAAATTTCCTATATGATCTTGGTGAATGCTCCTAACCTCATCGCTAATTTGACTTATTTCATTTGAATTTAATTTGAAGGGCTCAAAAACATTGGCTTTTTTGTTAAACAACATTAATCCATCACTATATCCTAACCATAGATTAGCGTTACCATCCTGATAAAGGACTGGAATGTAATTAAGATTTATTTCCTTTTTTGTTGTTTCTGGGTAAGTAAAATGCTTAAATATTTTAGTGCTTGGGTTATAAACATCGATACCATTGGTGGTGCATACCCACAAATTCTTATCGTTTGTTATTAACAGGGAACGAATATGGTTGTTAGCAATACTACTACTTGTATTATTTTCAGCAATAAAGCGGATTGTTTTGCCTGTTTGCGTATTAAATTTTTCTAGGCCATAGTTAGTACCTATCCATAAATATTTTTTTTCTTTTGAAGCGATACTCCAAATTTCATTATTGGACTTATTATTCAAAAATGTTTTGGTATTTGCGTATTTAAAACGCTCAAAGCCATCTATATCTGGTATGAATTTATTTAAACCATTCATGGTACCAACCCATAAAATACCAGTTTCATCTTCAAATAACGACTTTATAAAACTGTTGCTTAAACTGTTAGAGTCTTGCGAGTTGTGCCTGTACGTTGTAAAGGTGTGACCGTCATATTTATTCAAACCATCGCGGGTTCCAAACCAAAAAAAGCCATTTCTGTCCTGCAAAATGCATAATACCGAACTTTGCGATAACCCTTCAGTTAAAGAAAAATGCTTGAATTTTAAATTCTTGTATTCTTTTACATGGTTCTGCCCATAAGAAAAACCAATAAGCGCAACAAGAAGAAAACATGTTGCGTATCGTTTCAATTTTAGAGTTAGAAAACAAGTCAAATTCATAAAAAACAATTAATTAAAATATAAATAAACAAACCGTTCGTTGGTTTTACTCAATTTAACTTCGTTATACTATTCTATGCTTAATCAGTAAGTTTCTAACCAACAAAAAAAATCTATTAAAATTAGTTTTAAACTTAAATGAGGCTCTTTCATTTTGCACTGTTATTAATTGCCCCAATGCTCTCAAATTTAAGTAGGATTATTGGCATTTATAACTTTAAAACAACTTATTTAAGCAACTATTAATTTAAAAAAATCTTTGCTAAAAAACTTAAATAAATATAGATTAATTTCCGATTTTCAGCAAAAACAAATATAAAATTATAAATCGAAATAAGAGTGTGTTCGAACACATTATTTATATTTTTCTTTTTAAAACAAAAAAAATACATACTTTTGCACCGAAATATTTAATTTACACAACTAACAAGTTCAAATTAAATAACATTTAAAAATTTGATATACAATAACTTAAAGTGACAATTAAAATTAAAAACAAACAATTACTAAAAATAAACTAACTTAAATAAAAACAATTATGTCTATTAACTTATTCGATTTAACAGGAAAAGTAGCTTTAGTCACTGGCGCGGTACACGGTCTAGGAATGTCTATGGCAAAAGGATTAGGTAATGCAGGTGCAACCATTGTTGTAAATAACAATTCGAACGATGCGCTAGAAGAAGCTGTTGCCGAATACAAAGCTTGCGGATTAAACGCGTATGGCTATGTTTTTGATGTTACAAATGATAAAGCTGTTGAAGAAGCTATTGCAAAGATTGAAGCTGAAGTAGGCCCGATTGATATTTTGGTAAATAACGCTGGCATCATTAAAAGAACACCTATTGTTGACATGGAAACATCCGATTTTGAATTGGTTATAAAAGTGGATCTTGTTGGACCTTTTATTGTGTCTAAATATGTTGCTAGAAATATGATTAAACGCGGTGGCGGAAAAATTATTAATATTTGCTCGATGATGAGCGAATTGGGAAGAGATTCTGTTAGCGCATATGCAGCAGCTAAAGGTGGCCTAAAAATGTTAACCCGAAGTATGGCTACTGAATGGGCTAAATTCAACATTCAAACAAACGGTATTGGTCCCGGTTATTTTGCAACCAGCCAAACTGCTCCTATTCGCGTTGATGGCCATCCTTTTAATGACTTTATTATTAGTAGAACGCCAGCAGGACGTTGGGGAGATGCAGATGATTTGCAAGGTGCTGCCATATTTTTAGCATCTAAAGCTAGTAATTTTGTTAATGGACATATTGTATATGTTGATGGTGGTATTTTGGCAACCATCGGAAAACCTTCAAATGAAAATTAATTAAAATTTTAAATTAGAAATTTAAATATTATTCTCTAATAACTTAAAACAATTCCAACCTTTCACGATAAGGTTGTAAAATAAAATTAGGCAAGTAAAACACATCATTTATGTGCATACTTGCCTAATTGTTTTAATAAATACGTGCTTAAAAATGCAATTACCAAATTCAATAAAGTTTGAATATCCTATTAAATTCCATAGGATTTGTGGCTTCCATGTTTTGTGATTGCAAATCCACCCCTAACTGATTCTAAAAACTCATTTTTTAAGCGTTTGTATTTATCTAAATGGTACAGATAATTGCGTCTGTACTTTTCATGTTCGCTTATAAATACCATATCGCATTGTATATTATCACATTCTGCAATTTTTGGTCTGTTAAAAGCGTACTTGCTAAGCGCATTCAATAAGGTGTCGTTTTCCTTTCCCTTTTTTCTTAAACGCTGAAGCACATCCTCATTATGCTGTTTTACTTCCTGCCTTGTAATACCCATCTTTATAAGATTACGCACTTCCTTTTTTATGAATTGCAAATGGTTAATCCAGTTGTCCAATTCAATGGTATTGATTTTGTGAGTAACATCAATATCATCATCGTGGTTATAAATTTGTAGTGTCATCATAGCATTAAAACATTATTGTATTTAAATAAGTACGTCGAAAGTTTTATTTTGCGGCTGTTGCGCTACCTCAATAATCTTGAGTTCTTTAGTTCCTGTTGGAAAATCCCATCGCACAATATCATTTAGAGAATACCCAAACAAAGCAGCTCCCATAGGCGTAAGAATTGAAATTTTACTATGCTTTATATCCTTTTCCGATGGTTGTACAATTTGTATTGTTTTTTCCCAATCATTATCCGACGTTACTGTAACAATACTATTCAAACGTACCACATCTACGGGCATTTCTGCTTCATCAAGAATATGAGCGGTTTTCAATTCTTCAGTGAATTTTGTTAGTGATTTCTGAATTTCATGATCTCCCACATAGCCAGAGATATTTAGTATGCGCTTGATATAAACATATTCCTTTTTTTCTAATATTAAACTTCCGTATTTCATTATTTTTTAATCATTTATGGGAAAATCCCGCGTTGTACATAAGCTTTTTCAATTCTTTCTATGGCAATACAATAGGCTGCAGTTCGCATATCGATACCTTCTTTTTGTGCGTACTCAGAAACTCTATCAAACGAGTTTTTAAGTTTTTTTTCTAATTTATCAATAACTTCTTCCATGTGCCATAACTCGCCATTTCTATTTTGAAGCCATTCAAAATAACTAGCAATTACGCCACCTGAATTACATAAAATATCAGGAATAATGGTAATACCTCGTTGCAAAAGTACTTGCTCACCTTCTACATTGGTTGGTCCATTGGCACCTTCAGCAACTAATTTTGCTTTGATTTTTGGCGCAGTTTCCTTGGTTATTTGGTTGCCCAAAGCTGCTGGAATACAAATATCACAGTCAACTGCAAAAAAATCATCCTTATCCAAATTACTTGCTTTCGGAAAAGCAACAATACTTCCTTTATTTGATTTTGTATAATCAAAAAGTGCTTCTACATTAATCCCATCATTATTTTGGATGCTTCCAAAAGCATCTTGTACCGCTACTAATTTTGCACCTTCTTCTTCTAAAAAATGCGCAGCCCAATAGCCTACATTTCCAAAACCTTGCACTATAAAGCGTTTTCCTTTAAGGATTTCGTTATTGTTATCTAACCAAAATTTGATGCTTAAATACACACCATATCCTGTTGCTCTATCACGACCTTCCAATCCACCACTTCCTGCTGGTTTACCTGTAACAACATGCTGATTTGCTGAACGTTCTGCTGGTGGTCTCGTACTCATGTACGTATCGGCAATCCACGCCATAGTTTGGCTATTTGTATTAACATCAGGCGCAGGAATATCGTGCTCTGGTCCAATATTATCAGCTAAAGCAAACGTGAATCTACGTGTAATACGCTCTAATTCACCTTGCGAATATTTTGTAGGATCAATTTGAATACCGCCTTTACCGCCACCATAAGGTAAACCTGCAAGCGATGTTTTCCAAGTCATCCACATGGCTAAAGCGCGTGCAGCATCTATATCAACTGTTGGATGGTAACGCAAACCACCTTTGTATGGGCCTAATGCATTGTTATGTTGCACCCTATAGCCCGTAAAAACCTCAACAGTACCATCATCCATTTTTACTGGAAAATGAACAATAATTTCATTGTTGGTTATACTTAATATTTTACGGATGTCTGGGTTCAAATTAATTTGATTTGCAGCTTTGTTAAATTGCTCCATCACGTTATCCATCATACCTTTTGCGGGCACAATGGCGGTTTTACTATTTAATTCTTTTGTTAATGTTGCCATTTGGTTTATTTGTTTAGAATGGTTTTTTAATTAAAATTTTATTTTTGTTTTTATTTGAGAATTCATTTGAATATAATCGTATGGTTTCAAACTTCAATTTTCTTTCCGTTACCATCATAGCAGAAAGAAGTGCCGTTGATTTATTGAAAATCATCATTTTACCTTTTTTTTATAGATTTGAGATATGAAATTTATTTTTTTTCTGAGGAAAAATTCCCATTGATGATGAAGCAGCTGATTTCGGAATTAACTCCTCGTATTCACTGCATGACCAAACTTGCGTTTTTTGATCGGTGAGCACACATGTTAATTTGTGTTTACACGAAGGGCAGATATTAAATGGATTCGCTTTCAAACTTTATTCTTTTCAATACTAAAGGCAATTGCTATGCCACGACATATCAAAAAAAACAAAAAAAAGCATAAAATGATACAATACAGATATTTACATTATTTTTACTAAAGAAATAATAAAATGGAAGTGATACAAAATTACCCACCTGAGATAAAATGTATCAAAAAAATTAGTTTATTCTGAAAGTTTTTCGCGAATAGTTTTACGGTCTATGCCAAGAATTTCAGCCGCTTTAGTTTTGTTATTATCGGTAGCATTCAACACTTTTTGAATATAGCGCTTTTCCATTTCTTTTAATGATATTAATGTTTCATCAGGAAAATCAATATTGAATTTAATACCATTGGGTAAGTGTTCCATTTCAATAACTTTATCACACATGATAACGGCACGTTGTATCACATTTTCTAATTCTCTAATGTTTCCTGGCCAATCATAACGTTGTAAAACATTCAACGCTTCGGGTGCTATTTTTACAAAACGGTCTTTATATTCTACACCGTATTTGAATAAAAATTTATCAACCAACAACGGAATATCTTCTTTACGCTCTCGTAATGGTGGTGCGTTAATTTCTACAACGGTAAGGCGATAATACAAATCTTCACGAAAAGCATGTTTTGCAATCAAATCTTTTAAATCGCTATTTGTTGCAGCAATGATACGCACATCTACTTTTTCAGCTTTTTGCGCACCAACTTTCACCACTTCTTTTTCTTGAAGTACACGCAACAAACGCGATTGCACAGCGAGAGAGGCATTACCAATTTCATCTAAAAAAATAGTACCGCCATTAGCTGCCAAAAAATAACCATCTCTATTAGTATCCGCACCAGTAAATGCACCTTTAACGTAACCAAAAAGTTCAGCTTCCAACAGGTTTTCGGGGATGCCGCCACAATTTACAGCAATAAATGGTGCTCTCGAGAATTTTCCTTGATAATGAATGGCGCGTGCCACAAGTTCTTTACCAGTGCCACTTTCACCTTTAATAAAAATGGTGGCTTTATTGTTTTTAACACGTTCAATGATTTGAATAACGTTTTGAAGCTTTTCTGAAGTACCAATAATATCGCCATAAGCTTCTTTAGTCCTGTCGTTTTCAATAACAAATGTACTGGTCTCTGACTTTAATAATGCGTTTTGAACGGCAGTATTCAATTCCTCTTTAGTAAACGGTTTTGTAAGATAGGCTACCACGCCCGATTTTATAGCAGCTAGTGAATCTTGAACAGATGGATACCCCGTAACTACAAGTTTTGGAAGTTTTGGATAATGCTCGGACACGAATTTAATAAGTTCTGATCCATCAATTTCGGGCATTCTTAAATCGGTAATCAACAAATCAATTGAAGCATCTCTTAAAATAGAAACCGCTTCTTTAACTGAAATTGCTTTATAAACATGATAATTCCATGATTGCAAATGGCGTTGCAAAAGCTCAAGGATGTTAACATCATCATCAACAATCAATATATTTTCTTTACGAAATTGCATCATAATTATTTTGGCAAGGATACTGTAAAGGTAGTACCTTTCTCTGAATTATTGGTTGCCAATATGCTGCCTTTGTGGCTGGAAACAATACCTTGAACCACGCTTAAACCCAAACCTGAACCATCGCCTGCAGGTTTAGTGGTAAAGAAAGGTTGAAAAATTTTTTCGAGTGCTTCATTGGAAAGCCCTGGGCCTTCATCAGAAATTTTAAGTACTATATCTTTTTCCGTTTGAAAGGCACTGATGACAACCAAACCGTTTTTGGGCGAAAAATAGATAGCGTTCATAATAAGATTAAAAATAATTTGTGTGAGCTGAATCGTATCCGCACGCAACCATAATGCTTCATCCTCAATTTTAACAATATACTTTACTTCTTGCTTTCGAAACGTGGCATCGAGTAAATTGATGGCATCTTTTAAACTTGGCACAATATTTACCTTGGTCATTTCCTGAGGCATTTCACAGGCAAAAAACATTAATTTTTTTACAACTTCTCTTGAAAAAATGGCGTTTTGAATGATTTTATCTAAATCTGCTAAATTTTCTTTTTCATTTTTCAAACTGTCTTTTAACAATTCGGCGAAACCTAAAATATTAGCTAAAGGCGTGTTGAGCTCATGAGCAATCCCTGCGGTAAGTTCACCTAAAATATTAAGACGATCGGCATGTTCCATTTGCCGTTTTAAAGATGTTTCACCTTTGCGGATTTCCATGCGTTCAAGTAAGGAACCCAGTTTTAATGCTATGTTATTTAAGAGCAATTGTTCTTCTTCCAAAAAATCATCTGAAGTGAATTTTGATTGCTCTAAATATGCTGTAATTGTGCCTTCAAACTTATTAAAAACCATGATATCTTCAATAAGTTTTATAGATGTTTCCTCGCTATTGAAAGTTTCCACCTTAGTAGTTCCTGTGGTAATAACAATGTGCGTTTCATCTGGAAAACGAAATGCTTTTTTTATACTGAAAGCGATGGCTTTTATGGTATCTTCTAAGGTTTCTATATCTGAATTTACGATGATGGTTGAAATATCATAAAGACAGGTTAATTCCTTAATACGTTCTTTTAATGCAAGTTCAGTAGTATTCATTGCTTAATTTCAATATTCTTAATACAGGATTTTTATGAAATAAATATATAACAATTAATAGTAATATGCAGCTAAACTTTTACCCTTTTGCGACTAATAATTAACTCAAGAAACCAAAGTGATGTTACAACAAAAGCAAAAAACCAGAGTATTTTAGTTCTCTGGTTTTACATATAAAAAATACAATTAAAAAAGTCACTCTTTTAAGGACAAACTCAAATAATTAAAGATTTAAAGATTTTAATAATTGTATTAATTTTTCTTCGGAAGGACGCGGTGCATCATAATTTACGATATTACCGTTTGTATCTAACAAAATAAAACGAGGAATACCAAAAATATAATACTCTGTTATGAATTGCGATTGGTCTGCATTATCAGCCAATAGCTGAATGCCTTTCATGTTTTTATCCTTAATCATGCTTCGCCATTTTTGTTCATCCTTTTTTTGATCCACAGAAACACTAACAAACTTGATATTTTTACCTTCAAACTGTTTTTCTACTTTTTCTAAAAACGGTATTTCATACACACAAGGCACGCACCAGGTTGCCCAAACATCAATATAAACGTAACTTCCTTTAAAATCGGCGAGTGATGATGTGCCGCCATTATAATTCAAATAGTCTTTAAAATCTGGCGAAGGTTTACCTTTTCCTAATTTGGCGTTAATTTCTAATTGTTGCTGATGTTGTGCCACCATATCTTCCTTAAATTTTGCCATAGATGCTTTTTCAGTAGCTACAAACGCAGAATCTAAAACGGTTGTTTTTTTGTCTAATTCGGCATGAAAAGCATCCATAAACGTTTTGGTAGTGGTTTCAAAATCGGTTTGACTTTTACCTAAATAGTCTTTATAATCATCACCAAAAAGACTGCTAACATGTTTGGTTTTATATTTTAAAAAGTTATTTTCTTCTTCACCGTAGCCTTTATAAGTAATCGTTTTTTGTATTTGGTTGGCATCAAAATTTATTTGAAGTTCCATGTTATTTGCAAGATATACTGCAAAAACGTTATCATAAACCGCATTGAAATTTGCTGGTTTTTCTAGCTTTAAAGTATCACGAAAGTTTCCATCTTTATCAACTTTCAAAGTAATTGATTTTGATGTTTCTGGATTAAACAAACGCAAATTTATACTGTCTTTCGGGTTTGTTATGGTACCAAACACAACCGCATAATCTTTTGGGGGTTGTTCGGTTTTACAAGCTGCTAAAAAGCAAATGAGTACAATTAATAATATATTTTTCATGTTGAAAATTTTTAGTTTTAAATTAATATCCAGGATTTTGAATGATGGCTTTATTTCCAATAATTACCTGCGACGGGATTGGTAAAATAAATTTATTTTTTGAAGTTAAACTCGGTTTGATGGTGGCTGCATCTAAATTTTCTAAAACGTGATAACGCACCATATCAAACCAAGGTTCGCCATTTTCAAAAAATAATTCCAATAATTTTTCCTTGCGGATATCTTCCAACAAGGTTGGTTTATCAACAAGTGTTTTCAATGTTACATCCGCACGAAATCTAATAGCGTTCAAACTTTCTAAAGCATCTGATAAAACGCCACTTGGACGTCTCGCTTCTGCTTCCGCATGAATTAAATATATTTCACCTAAACGCAAATGAAAAATGGTATTTTTCTGCGCATTTACGTTATCAAGAAATGGATATTTACCCTGTGAATTTGTCCCTTTTGAATCTGCCGCATAAGCGAAGGCAAAACGCGGATCGTAATTTGAACCTGCAGCAGTTAAACTCCCATCGCTACTTAATCCCACTTGCGCATCGGCTAAATTTTTAAGAGTCGTGCTAAAAGATGTTTGTTTAATAAGCTCCATTTTACTACCGCCTTCTGATCCTGGTCCGGAAAATGGTGCAAAAAGCACTTCAGAAGAATTGAAACTGTTGACAAAAATATCACTGTAAATAATTTCTAAATCGTAACCTTCGGTGTTATCAATAACTTCTTTTGCTAATGTTACGGCAGTTCCATAATTGCCCATATACAGTTCAACTTTTGCTAAAAGGGCTTTGGAAGCTACTTTACCAGCGTAAAAATGTTCTATAAATTCGGGTCCATTTACAGCTGCATACTGTAAATCTTGTTGGATAAGCGTGTAAACTTCCTGTACCGAATTTCTGGGTTGTGCTTCTAATTGCGTTGCGAAATTGGTTCTTAGAACCACACCATAATTTGAGTTTAAATCGTAAAACTGACCAAAATAACGCAACAACCTAAAATAACTAAACGCGCGTTGGAATTTAGCCTCAGAAATCATTTCAACTTTTCGTTGTTCAGGAATACCGACTGCTTTTCCTGCTTCTAATTCCTGAATTAAAAAATTACTTAAGTTGATAATTTTATAAAAACCATTGTACAAATTGGTTAAAAACCTATTTTCTACCGGAACTTCATTCGTATTGTATCCTTGTCCACCCGATAAATTTCCTGTAATTAAACCTTCATTCCCGTAACCTGCCAAGTACAACGGGAAGTTACTCACGTCAAACTCACGCCCTAAATCATAAACACCGTTTAGTATTTTTTGGGCAGATGCTTCATCGCGCACCGCATTTTCCTGAGTTAGTTGGTTTATGGGTTTTATATCGTCTATACTACAGCTTGAAAGCACCATAAGAAATGCTAAACAAGCCACTATTTTAAAACTATTTATATTTATTTTCATATCTAGCTATTTACTGTTTTTATGTTTTTAGAATTGAATTTGAACACCTAATGAGAAGGATTTTGCTAACGGATATGGGTCTTCGTTATTTACTTGATCGATGATACCGCTTCTTTCTGAAAACGTTTCAGGGTCAATTCCTGGCCATTTTGTCCATGTTACTAAATTGGTTCCTGTTAGTATCAATCGTGCGTTATCGATTCCTAATCTATTGGTGATGCTGCCATCAAACGTATAGCTTAATTGTACGTTTTTCAATCTTAAATAAGACGTGTCAAAAAGATAACGATCGGAAGTTCTACCACTGTCTGACGGGTCAAAATACACAGCACGAGCATAGCGAGCATTCGTGTTTTCTGGCGTCCAGGTATTCAGTCCGTATTCACTATACTTGTTTTCACCTAAAGAATTAAAAGTGCTTCTAGAAATAGATTGCCAAATAGTTTCAGCTCCTACAGAATATTGAAACAATGCACTTAAACTTAAATTTTTATAAGTAATAGTATTTGAAATACCTCCAAAAAATTTAGGCTCTATATTACCAATAATGGTTCTATCTGCCGAAGTAATTTCACCATCTTTATTAATATCTTCATACATATAATCGCCAGCACTTGTAGCGAAACTATCGTAAAAACCACTAGGTGACTCTGCATTTAAAGCATCTACTTCATCTTGTGTTTGGAAAATCTTCACCACTTTATAGCCTTTAATAGTACCTACGGGTTCACCTTCAACAAAATAATCTAATTGAAATGGGTTGATGTTAGCACCATTCAACTTATCTAATTTATTTCTGTTGAAAGACCAGTTGATGTTGGTTGACCAAGTGAAATCATCATTTTTTACAATATCGCCTCCCAACGTTACTTCAACACCTTTATTAGTTACATCGATGAAGTTTGAAAAATAAGTACTTGCTCCCAACTCTAAAGGAATTGGCGTGTTTACCAAACCACCTTTTGTTTTTCGGGTGTACATATCCACGCCACCGCGAAGTCGTGAATTGAAAAACTCAAAATCCAAACCTAAATTAATCTCATTGGTTTCTTCCCAACCAATTTCAGTATTTGGAAAAGTATTGATTGGAAGTACCGCAGAACTACCATTATAACGATCGCTGGAATTGGTTTTAAAAAACTGTAAATATGCAAAATCTGCAACATTAGTTGACCCTACCCGACCTGCGCTTGCACGCACTCTTAAGGTGTTTATTTTTTCATTATCCGATAGAAAATTTTCATTGGCAACATTCCAGCTTAATGATAATGATGGAAAATATGCCCTTTTGTTACTTGGCCCGAATTTAGAAGATACATCCGTTCTAAAGTTTAAAGTCGCATTATATAAGCTTTTGTAATTGTAGGTTAAACGAGAAAACAGCGAATTCAAACCTGTTTCTAAACGGTTACTTGAATAGCCTAAAACCGTTTCAGCCGATGA
>Ga0138256_10006959_pt1 | contig 11951 bp, 10 predicted proteins | sample KNB2016incub_MG_FD_105486 | JGI IMG/M metagenome (GOLD analysis project Ga0138256, IMG submission 105486) | Active sludge microbial communities from wastewater in Klosterneuburg, Austria - KNB2014incub_MG | ecosystem: Engineered > WWTP > Activated sludge > Unclassified | place: Austria...
GTGGTGTATGGCTAGTTGATAAGACCTGAAGTGAAGCTAGATTAAATAAATTAGTGTCAATCTGACTTTGAATAAAAATATTCGGTGTAACTGAAGAATTAGTATTTTTATACTTAATCATATAGTGTAAAAATTCACCAATCCTTTTGAATGGCAAAGTATTCCCCTGAAGACATTCTACAATGTTATTTGAACTATTATTCTGTGCAAATTGAATTAATACAAAATTTGTATCAAGGCTTGTTTCATCTTTTAAATTACTTTTTATTGTTGCATTAAATTTTAATGTATCACCAATATTTACTGGTGGTGTTGCAGCAGGACTATTGCAATTCAAATTTATATCGAATTCTTTAGTTCCAAATGGCAATACATTAGAATAGCTCCAGATTACTTTTCCTCCTATGATAGCATCTGGACTTTGACTGGAACTAATAAATTGCATCCTAGTATTATCAAAATCAAAGGACACTTCACCATTTGAAATTTTATTTCCTTTATTATGAATTAAAACTTTATACTTCACATTATTGTCAGGAATCAATGACTCTAGTGGAACAATAGATACCTCCATGTCATTATAATCTCCTATTGCTGTAATGCAAAAATTGCGCTCTAGAATTTCGTTTGAACTTGTAAAATTATAAGGATAAAATTCCGGATCAGTTTTAAACGCTATTTTGTTGCTAATATTAGAGTATAAATTACCCGAGACATTTTGCTTTCCAATTTCATAGCGACCATTTTGTTGTGTAGCAATATAGTATGGTGGAGGATCTGGCTGTGTGGCATCTTTTGCAAATAGTAAATAATTTGGAACTGTCGGATCATTGGCATCACAATTATTTTTATCAATATCATATCGCACTACTCCCATTATTTTATTGATATTCTGGTTAGTTTCCTTTGAACAATATGTATTTACTTCTATATTCTTAGCTTGGAATTCTTCTACTCTGTTGCCGATAAAATCAAAGAAAGCAACATCACAACATATATATCTGAAATTAGGGTTTTCTCTAAAATCAAAAAAAGCTCCAAACTCAAATATTACAGTTTTTAAATTAATAGATGTTAAAAAATTACTATAAAAATTTAAATTGGACATCTTGTGAATGTTTTTCAATTCAAGAGAGGTCAATTTATTATAACCGCAAAATAACTTGTTTAATTTAGGATTATCCGTAAAACTCAAATTAGTCAGCTCATTATTATCTATAAAAATTTCATTTATATTAGGCGAATTTTCAAATCTTGCTGAAGATATAAAATTCCATTGTGCATTGACATGCTCAATCTTTGAAAAATTAATGATATCTAATGTTGTCAATCTATTATATTCACAAGTCAATATTCTAAGTTCAGGACATAAGTGCAAGTCTAATTTTGTAAATTTATTATATGCACAATGTAATTCTTCTAAATTCGGAACATATTGGAGCTCCAATTTTGAAAGACTATTTCCATAGCAGTATAATTTCTTCAAATTTGGCGCACCATTTAGATCAAGATATTTAAGACCGGTTTGGGTGCAATCCAGATCACTTAGTTTGGTTAAATTTGTTAAGTAAATGCTGTCTAATTCGGTTTCTGTACAAAGCAAAGATTCTAAGTTTGAAAAATACTCAATTCCCGTCAGATCATTAATTGGGAATGTTGCAATATTTAGATTTTTCAAAAGCAAAGCTTCTGCAACATCGATTTGACCATCATCGTTTGTATCGGCATCATCGTCCATCCTTCCATCTCCATTTTTATCTATGCAGAGTTCTTGGGTTAAAAAATCTTTAAAAACAGGATCTGGAATATTAATATTTTGGGCATTAGTATAGCTCATAGTAAATAGAAAAATCGTAAGAATTCCAAAAATTCGATCAGTCATATAAAATGTGTTTTATTATTTATAATGTAAAGTAAAGATATATCATTTTTCCAATTTTCTATAAAATATCTCATAAATTCTGCTACAAATACATTCAATAGCTATTTAGATTAATACCTTCTTCTCTTTTAATAAGATTTTTTAAACCAATACTTTATAAGCTTCACTTTATTCAATCCATTCTGTATATAATTACATCAACACAAGTCTAAGACTTGTACTAGCAGAAAAAAACTAATGTTATAAATATTTTCTTGTATCATAGCCAATTATTTTAATACTATCAAAAAATTTATTTTGTTAGCAGGAAATTCCCACTTGAAAAAAATCACCCACTATTGGAACTACAGAATCATTATCTGGTAGGCCAACACCATGATATAAATGACTACTATAGCATATGGAGATATGTGATTGTTTTAAAAGTAATATTTTTTCTTTATTTTCCAAAATAACAATACAAAATACAAAACTAATTAATGATTCTGAATTTAGCTTTAAGTAGTTAATTTTATACTGATCTTTATTTAAAGAAACTATATTATTGGTATCATTATAAAATACTATTTGATCTACTTCGTAATTATTTTTTATGCGAGAATTATTAAATTGGGAAATTGTAACATTTACAGATTTGCACATTTACAAATTTGTAAATTAAACCTCCTACTTCTTTTCTTTCAACCAACCCACTTTCACAAAAGCTGGATAGATATATTTCTCGCACCAAACTTGAGATTGATCAAATGTTCTTTGAGGACTTCTTCTTGGTATTGTTTGAACTGGTCTTGGCATTTTATCAGTATCAATTGTTCCGATTATGCCAATTAAAATCATTGCTTTTCTTATATTTCCTGTTTCTAAAAGTGTCATTGCTTGATTATACAAGTAAATAATATCTTTTTCAGTTAGCATTTTACTAATATAATTAAAGGCAAAAAAATTAAGTTCTTCATCTTGACCTTCTGCCCAATTTAGCCATTTTATTTTGTTAATTGTCCACAATTTTATCAATATATTCTTACATAAATTGGATTTTATTGATCCTCCATCGCTTTTTATTTCTTCTTCACAATAATTTGTTAGACGCGTAATTTCGATATTTCCTAAAATTATTGAGGTGTCACTATTAGAAATAAATCGATCTCCCAAAATTTGAGAAATTTTATACAAATGAACAATTGGCTTTGAAAAATTGATATCCGCTTCAATTTTGACTGTATCCAACAAACCATGGTAATCTATTGCTGCTAATTTATTCAAAAGATCTTGTGTAGAAAATGTATCAAATCGAAAACCATCATCCCCTGCGACGAGCCAATATGATCCATCTTCAAACATCAAAGTGGTATCTTTAAGTCTAATATCAGGAGGATCTTCAAAAGTGGTATTTTGTTGCAAGGCTGTCAATCTATCTTCCTTCTGCTTTAAAAGTATATCATTATAATACTTGAAAGGGGAATTAATTTCTATATCTTCAGTACGAATATGTCTTTTTTGTCGTATAAATGTTTTCAATTTAGTTGAATCATCGATTTCTGCGTTGTCCAAGAATTCCAATAATAATTGATTTCCATACAAATAATGCTCATTTTTATTGCTTGAATATAGAAGCCAAAGAATTTCTTGAAAAAGACCAACCTGAGCTTTATGTTTTAATAATAATTGATCAATAAACTCAATAGATCGATCTGGAGGAAATCCGAGAAATGTTGAAACTAAAAACATCCCCTTAGTGTATTCATCAAGACTATCAAATATAATAAATAAACTAGAATCTTGGTAGCTGCTTATAATATCTCGTAATAAATAAAACTCTCTATTTAAACATATTTTATACAATAATGAATATCGGTCAGTAGTATCATATTTTAAAGAATTTAAATAACATTTTAAGGTAATAATTAATGGCGTTAATTTATATTTATTCTCAAAATTTTTAAGAAATTCAATTTTAATTTCGATTGATTCTTCAAATTGAGTATCTCTTTTAAAATATACTTTTTTAATGGATTCCACACAATTTACAACCATCAAACTATCTAAGTTCTCATTATTTAATACATTTTGATGAACATTATTTAAGATAGTCAAAGGAGTATAAAAATCTTGGCTTTTCAAACAATTATTTAAAGAAATAAGAAATATTATAAAACTAAGAGATCTAGTAAAAAACCTATTTATATATATTTTTTTCATATTAAGCTATTTTTATTTCCATTGTTTTCCTTAAAACAAATTAAATTGATCATACGACCAATCATTCTCAGCCAATTTACTCTTAGTGTATGGTGATAAGATCTGTTTTAGAATAGCATTTACCTCTGTCTGATAATTGCCGATTGTAATTGTGAGCCAGTCGTAGCAATGATCTGATTCATAAGGGAGGTCTAGTTTTAATTTCAAATGATCACCACCATAACATTTTATCCATTCTTTAGCTGTATATGTTTGTCCATTAACAGTAATTTGTTCATCACTTAAAGAAACTGCATCAGGATAAATCAATTGTCCGTAAATTTTTCCATTTATCAACATAGTAAAAACAAATAATATTCTAATTGAATTCCTAATATTGCAAATAAGACTCATTTTATTAAAACGTTATAGAATTATAAATGTGATTTTATTGAGCTTAGGGGATTTCTAAAGGCAAAATTATGCGAAATGAAAGATTTATTATTTTTGAGGTTCAAACCATGAAGAATAATTTTTTTATTCAAAACAGTAACAATGCAGTAGGATTGAATGGAGCTGAGAATTTGATATTAGAAATGTATGAGCGAATATTCGAACGAGTCATCATGTTAATGAAAAATTGGAGAAGCGAGGTTTTAGTCAATTCTAATTAAAAATGGCTTTCGATTTTTCTTCTATTCAAATGAACATCAGCCAATTCATGTTCATGTAGAAAAAGGAGACGCCGTTGCAAAGTTTAATTTAGAAAATGTAGAACTAGTAAAATCACGAAATTTTTCAGCAAAAGAGCTTTTGGAAATTCGTAAAATTATAAATTTTGAACTCAATATTTTTAAAAATAAATGGCATGAGTATTTTAACAGTTAACAAATCTTATATAGCATTAAATTTAGATTTTATCAATGTCAGTATGATAGTAAATATTGAGGATGGTCGACAAATTTCCGTACCATTAGAATGGTTTCCAAAATTACGTGATGCTTCTCATGAACAACTAATGAATTATAGATTCATAGGTGGTGGGGAAGGAATACATTGGGAAACTCTCGATGAAGATTTACTTGTAGAAAATTTATTTTTATAATAATATTCCAATTGACTTCCTTAATTTTTGAACAAGATTCAAATTGCGATTTATTCACCACTATTAAAATATTTGAAAGAAAAATTCTCACCATTATTAAATCCAAGAATATAAAATCCTGCTGGCAATTTTGATAAATCTACAGCTTTATTAAAATCCGAATTTTTATGCAATAGCTCCTTTCCTGAAATGTCAAATATTGAAAAATAAACAAGCTTTTCTGGTTCTACAAATCTCAACTGATGTTGACTTAAAACAAAGAAATCTTCTAAATTTTTCTCTGATTTCGAATCAATATCCTGAGTGCTTACTAATGGCTTAGTAGTTCTATACAATCCATCATTTCTTATGGCTCTATAATAGACCCCATTCTCTGCAAAAAAATCTTGTCCTACTATAACATAGTCAATATCATTCTTAGGCAAACCACCATTAAAATCTTCCCATGTCACTCCACCATCTTTACTGATATAATGTACACCATGTCCATCATAAATAGCTACAATAGTTGGATAATGCATCGAATTAAAATAACCATAACCACCATCAAATAATGGATCGACCAAGCTTACTTCATTCTTGGTATTGATACGATACAAACCCAACTTTCGACTATAGCTCCCAGTAACAAAAATATCACCATTTGGTAATTGTTCAACTGCATATTTTTTGAACTTAGACAGTAAAGGATGCTGTGTCCATGTCTTTCCCAAATCATTACTTATCCATGTGGTATCTGTCCATGGAGTATATGCTACTATTTCATTTTGATTAAACAATGTGAATGCATAGTTCTCTACACCATAAAAACAGTAATCACATCGATGATCCCAGCTTGCTCCATTATTGGATGTGATGTACAACTTTGAAGAACCTGCAATATACTTTTTGTTCATGACTATCAGTACTTTGTCACTACCTAATGGAAAGAATCTTCTCAATATATAATCATTCTGTTCTTTCCATGGCAATGATTTCATCAAGGTAAAATTATTATAATCATTCTCTGAATAATACACCTTATTACTTTCACTTATCGCATAAGCAGTCCATTTTCTATTCATAAATACTTCTTCTATCGCTTCATCTTCTATTCTAAAATCTTGATAACTGTGACCACCATTTTTACTTATTTTAGCCCCATCATCACAATTATAAAATTTGGCAAGTATAAAATCATTCTTATCAACTGCAAAATTTCTGATATCTCTACTATCGATCCATTTATCTAAAGTAGTCCAACGTTGCTGTTTATGATTTAATACACTTAGATTTGTAGGCGAACAATGCTTATCCAACAATATTACAGCTTGAGTCGAGTCTCCTATTACAATCTTTTTTATGAAGTCCCATTGTGGAATACCTTGTGAAAAACTTTGTAATTTCTTCCAAGCCAAAGTATCTTTCTGCGAAAAGTAAACACCTTGATCAGTGAACAAATAAAGATTTTTATTTATATCAGTTTCGATTCGAGAAATATTATCCAACTGTGTATTCTTTTCAACTTGATATTGATAAAAAAAATCAGGATGATCGTGATGAGCGTAGATTAATGCATATCCTGCCGCAATAAAAATATCGCCTTGTTCATTGATATGTATTTGATATGAATATCTGATATTTTGGTTTAATATTTGGGAATAGAATACAGTATCTGAATTAGACAAGCTAATTTTATAAACTTTAGTCAGTCCAAGTTGATCACGAGTGCAAACAAAGCTGAACTCAGATGCATAAAAAAAACATTCTAATATATTATCCCTAAATATTTTTACATCTTTAATTTTATCCTGATCAAAAGATGAATCAATTCTATGCAAACCATTTGAAGCGTATGCATATAAGTTCCTTTTTTGATCAAATAAAAGCCTGGTATAAGGCAATGCAAAATTGCTTGAATTAGGATATAAATTAAAACTATTATTGGAATCTAAATTCATATAACAATAACACTTTTCAAGATATACAATTAAATTATCATTATCAAAAGGATATGTTTTACGAATGTCAACTAAGCCAAAATATGGAGTTTGATGTGGATGAAATAAATCCCAGCTATCTCCATAATTTTTTGAACGAAAATAATAATTCTTTCCTTCTAGCATAAAATAGATCGTCCCATCTTCGGTCATCACAAGGTCTTCGATATCAGAAATACTGTCACCATTGATTCTTTCCCATCTATTTTGTGTCCAACAGCATTGACAAAGCATTAGCAATGGTAAATAAATAAAAATATTTTTCATAAAAATTTAGTCTAATTCTCCACAGCATGAATAAATCACATGTAATTTCATTGTCATATTATGACAAAGAAACGGATCATTAGGAAAACAACCTAATGAAGGTGGAAACAAATCATAACAAAGTCTAAAATAGATGCCTCTAATAATGAGTCGTTGTAAAGTTGGACATTTGATAGTGTATGAATTTGCAACACATCTTGCATAATTAATTAATGCATCTTGAGCCATTTCATTCAGAGGCACATGTAAAGTCAAATTACTTGGTCCAATAGGACAAACATGTGGTTCACAATTAGCTTCTGAACAATACAAAAATGGATTAGTATTTGGTTTTAAACTTAAATATGATTGAGGAGGTATCAAATTAAAGCATATATCAATATCTGTGCAATGCCATGCAGGTAATAAAGATTTACATCCATTTAATTGAGCATTTAGCTCACAAACTACTGCGTTTCCATAATCGAGCATATTTTCGAAGTCACATGGATTAAGTAAAACTCTGTCTGCGCAATTTGTTCTAACACAAACAGGTTCCATACATTGATTTACACTTCCTTAAGTTGCAAATGTACAACTGGTAACATTAGTTTCACACTGCATCTGAAAATCTGAATGGGATTCTGAGACTATTTGAATTTCACCTTTATCTCCTAAACAACCTGTAAATAATAAACTAAAACTAATTAATAATGGGTAACACCAAATTGCTTTATACGACTTAAGAATCCCAAAATTTGAAGTAAAAAAATTAAAAAATAATTTAAAGTTCATAATAATAATAATTAAAATTAAAAAAAATTAATAGGATAAAAATGTTATTTTAGACATTTATTTAAAACAAATTTAAGCATTAATAAAAGCAAAAACATAACTTTAAGTTAATTTTAACATAACTTTAACTTAATTCTATAGTCCCCTTCTTTTGAATATTGATTTTGAAGTTTCGCCAAATCAATTATAACTTAATTCTTAATAAACTTCCGATATTGATCAGCTATTTTCAACACATAAGCGCCATTAGGCCAATTACTAATGTTAATTTTAAATTCTTTGCCTGAATACATGATTTGATCGAAAGAATTACACATTTCCATTTAACTGAAAATTCAATTCAATATGTATAAAAACTTCTTAGAAATTGATTTATGATTTAAATCGATGATATTAAAATAGTAAATTCCTGAGCTTAAATTCGTTGGACTAATAGTAGCATGATCTTCATACATTCTACCCGATTCTACTTCTTGTCCCATTGAATTAATTATTTTAAATTCACTTCCTTGAAGCTTACAATTCACACAATCAATTTTTATTTGATTTGTTGCAACACTAATCTTTATATTTTCAGTATTTACTTGTTCTGTTTTTATACTAGTAAACACATTATATCGAGTAGTATATAAGCCATCATCTCGAATCGAAAGATATAAATCATTTTTTGAATCAATCAAATTAGATAAGTAAATTCTAGGATCAACAACTGAACTTGGCAATCCACTTTCAGAAATTTCATAAGTCTTACCAAGATCTCGACTGAAATAAGGTTTACCATAATATATTCCAAAAATATATGAAGGTGGCTTGAATGTAAAATACATGGCTAACTTATTAAAAATAGGATGAATAAGTTCAAACTGATCATTTATATCCGAAATATAAACTCCTTTTACATTTCTATAAGCTCCAGAAAATACCAAACGTTTATCAGATAATTCGTATAAGTTATATACACTGTAGCTATTTACAAAAGTAGGGTCTTGAACCCAGGTTTTACCTTGGTCATTACTCATGTATGCACTATTTACACTAAGACCATAAGCAATCCATTTACTATTGTCTTGCAATACCAAAATATCGATTCCAGAACGATTAATTAATGATCCAAAATTTGGGAAATTACTTATAGTCCGCCAAGTTTTACCTCCGTCAGAAGAGTTGAATAAATATTCAGTGTCTCTACTGCCTGTATTATCGACATAAGCCTCTAAAAATAATTCCTCCTGACTTGAGTGAAAATATGTAAATACAATATTGGGAATATTAGTTATTGAACTGGTAACCATCTCCCATTGATTTAAACTAGAATTAAATATATGCAATCTATTCCCAGACACAGCTATTGCCTCACCAGCACTATTTATTCCAAGTGAGGTGGCAGGATATCCATTAATTACTAATTTTTGCCAATTACTCCCATTATCTACACTAATATAATAGTGATAATCCCATCTATCTTTGTTTAAGCATTTATATGCATATAAATTATTATTTCTATCCTTCTGTAAATCATTAAAATTATTCAGGTCTAGATCCAATTCAACTTTGCGCCACTGATTAAATTTTTTTGAATGAAAATAAGCTAAAGTCTCACATTCTTGATACACAGAATACATTGCTGTCAAACTATCAAAAATGATGAGCTTCTCAAATACAGAGGGAAGACCGCTAGAAAGAGACCATAGTTTTACCCACTGGGTAAAACTATGGTTAATATTCATATATATCCCGTCATCGGTAATAATGTATAAGCTTCCATCACTTATAAGCCCAACTCTGTGAATACTTTTACCCTGCAAATCTGGGTTCATATTTATTAATTCATAATCAAAAGGTTTATCAAATTTAGCTTGATAAAAGTTACGATCAACTGTAAAAAAAACATTTCCCTCTTGATCAATATAATGAGTATTCTTGTCAATATACTTATAAAATTGACTGTAAATTGCTTTTTCTTTTGTAACTGTATTCAGTAACCAAATCACAGTGGAATCTCCTTTGCTATTTTGGGTAACAATAAAATTTTTATCAAAATTATAAAAATAGGATCCAATAATAAAATCCTTTGAACTAAAAACAGTATCATTAGGATTCTTAGACATATCCTTATTTCCCCTAAAGATCATCGACATGTCAATATAAAACAAATCACTATTAAGTGAATATTTTAATTGAGCAGTATTAGATTCAGGCTTTAACAATGTATCCACATTGAACTCATCAATACCATAGCGAAAACAGGTCTTGTTTAGATTATAATATAAATTTCCACTATTATCTTTAAAAACATATTTGCCTCCAGCTGTAAACCTGTATCGATCATTGTTTGCAACATTTCGCCAATTCTCTTCATCATCATCCGAAAGATAAACATAAGATTTATTAAGCATATTGACGATCAACTCTCCTTTTGGACCAATTGCTACATCATTTTCGGAATAATTTAAATTTGAATTTACCTTATGCCATAAATCTTGTGCATCCGATGAAAAGCAATAAATTAAACTAATCAAGAGTACATGGACACGCTTCATAAATTCGTTTTATTAGTTAACGAATAATCAAGCCAAAATATCGATATAAAATCTAAATTTATTTCAGATGATGGTTTTTTACAAAATCCTATAAAACAAAACTGATACCTCTTTTCTAATTCTTAATAAACTTTCGATATTGATCAGCGATTTTCAACACGTAAGCTCCATTAGGCCAATTACTAATGTTAATTTTAAATTCATTGCCTGAATACATGATTTGACCGAAGGAATTACAGACTGAATAGGATGGCTTCTGTAAAAGATTCTGATCCAAAACTTCTAAATAAATAAATTCATTTGATGGATTTGGATAGATAACAAAATCAAAATTTTTAATAGCTTCATCATTGGTATCAGTTGTAACAGTTATACCAGTTCTTGAATAATGGGTAACCACATCCCAGATCATCGTTTGTAGATAAGTCGCCAATTCCTTAGAAGGAATTGGTGTATTTGGTGGTGGATCTGGAATTAAATTATTCGGCAAACCAAGAGGACTTTTATTAAAAATACAAGCGTAGTGAATCATGCAGATGGCATAGGCTCCGAGCTCATTTGTATGAATATTATCTCCAAAAAACTGATTGATATTCGTGATCCCTGGAACACGACCCAATTGGATATCATCATATAATCTTGCCATCATCTTATGGCCAGGAATCATATAAACTGGCGGCGCTGCAGCAGGTTTGTTTGCATTGGCATAGTCTTGCATTCGTTCAAATTCCGCTCCTTGAATATCTAGCATTTGTCTCCAAGGCCCATTGCTATTATCAATATTGGTCCAAGTCGTCCAAAGCAAAGTTGGCGCGCCTTTTTTGTTATTGCCATTAGTCCAGGCATTATTCACATACTTAGATAGGAATTCTTTTTGTTCTTGAATGCCATCTAGATACCATTGTTGATTATTCCCTCCTTCATATAATAATGGAACACGTTCAGTGATACATAATAATTCCCAGTTGGCAATATCAAGTCGTGCATCCACTGCTCCAGTTCCAATCGGATTCTCCCATCGCCATTTAATCGATGAACCAGGAATAGTTGATTTTCCTACCATAACATCTGCAAGCTGCCAAGCTTGTAATGAATTTTGATATGCGATTAAGTTTACATATTGCCCCGGCCAATGCGGGTAAAACAAAGGATCAGTTAGACTATGTCCACTGTGAACTTGCTTTACAGTAAAAGCTGAAGCTTTCTTAGGCGCAAGAACTTGTGCA